>ERZ1673741.709-NODE-709-length-33234-cov-6.497755_pt1 | contig 33234 bp, 27 predicted proteins | sample MGYA00580209_ERZ1673741 | MGnify/ENA primary metagenome ERZ1673741 (study PRJEB41218, sample SAMN15661754) | gut metagenome | host: Homo sapiens | place: Canada: London | collected 2015-08-20/2019-03-30 | study: EMG produced TPA metagenomics assembly of... | reverse complement strand
CTGCCTTTGCCGCCTTGACTTTTTTCAGGAGTATGTGCTATAATGAATCTTATAGAAAAACAGGGAGGGACTTTAAAATGATAATATGTAAAAACTGCGGCAAGGAGCTTGATGACAACGCTCTTTTCTGCACAGGCTGCGGACACAGAGTAAAAACGCCTGAATTCCCCGATACGCCGAACGAAACGGCTGAAACAGCAGGCGCGGAAACTTCCGTTCCCGAGGAGAATATCAGCGAACCGTCAGCGGAAATCCCCACAGCTTCTGCCGATGAGGGCGACAGCGTTCTGATTACCGATGATGAGCCTACTGCGCCGATAAATACAGCGGCTTCGGTGATTTCCGACAACAGCGACACGATCGACCTCAGCGGCGTGGTTTCACCTCAGCAGTCCTATAACGGCGGAAATAACGGCAGCTTTGCCTACAACAGCAGCGAGCCGCAACAGTCCGACGGATATCAGCAGCAACCTTACGGCTACGGACAGCAGAATCCCGAGCCACAGCCTGCATTCAAGGAGAAAAAGCCGGTAAAGGTCGGTGCAGGCAGACTTATCGGAGCTTCTGTCGTTGCGGTATTTGCAATGATATTCACACTTATTCTCAGCTTTGTGCTCTGCATAAAGTTCGGAGCAAGCGGAGATATCGTAAAGAGCCGCATTGAGAAGCTCGATCTCCGCACACTTCTCACAGCCGAATACGACGGAGAGGAGATCTCAAACGACCTCTACAAGACGCTCGGATTCAGGACTGCGACCGACAACGCTGCGGACGAGACAAGCTTCAAGGAATTCATGATGAACACCAACTTCCTTGAATATACGGGCGAAAAAGCAAAGCAGTACATTGACTACATAATCGGCGGCGAGGGCAGCGACCCGTCCGTTACTTCCGAGGACTTTGTGAACGATTTCTTCAGAAATAACGATTCGGCGGCGCGTGAAGCTTTCGGCTCATCTTTTAACGATGACACCTGCGATATTCTCGTAAAGAATCTCGACAAGGAAGATTTCACAAGCAATATGAGCATTCAGGAATATAATGTGGGATCAGTCAGATATATATTCTCGTACATCACTATCGGAATACTTGTGGCTCTGGTGATAGTTCTTTTCATCTGGATAGCACTTATTGTTGACAGAAAGGGCAGACATCTCACGGGCTTTTACGGAAATATCTTCCTCGTAAGCGGACTTATCGTGTTCCTTTCGGGAGTAGCCGTTGCGCTCGGAGCTTCGGTAGCTTATTCGTTTACAAGCGAGATAGCATTCTATCTTGCGGCAAACGTCCTTCTTCCGTTTGCACTCGCAGCACTCTGCCTCGGCTTTGTTGAACTCCTTATCGGATATATTTTCAAAAAGGTCAAAAAGAGCATAAAGAAAAAGGCAAAGAAAGCGGCAGAGATCTCTGCACAGGCTTGAACGTAAAAAAGCAGCAGCGAATTTACATCGCTGCTGCTTTTTTCATATAAAGAGCGAGACTGTGCTGAAATCGCTGAGAACAGTCATCATGTTGAATATGGTGTATACGGTAAAGCCGAGCGCGATCGCAAGAACGCCCTTTATGAGTATCATAAGGAGCATATTCATCGGACGGATACCGCCTGCCGCCATAAGTTCTTCGCGCGAGAAGTGGTTTTCACTTTTGAGCCTCCTGAGCGACCTCATGACGAATCCGTAGTATATCCTGTTTCCAAGCAGGCAGAACACGATTCTTATCACCCAGTCCGCAAAGCTGAAAACGCTGTCGAGAATGTTGAGCATATCCGAGTGGCTGTTGATAGCGTCAGCCATAGCCTGCGGTATGGTCATGTCAGCCATGTACAGAATGACGAGCGGAAGGCTCATCACAATGCTGAGAACTGCGGCAAATACAGCCCAGCCCCACATTTTTCGGTTTGCGAAATAGAGTGACGGGAATGCAAGGCAGGCGAGGTTGAACGAAAATTTCGTGCCGAAGTCCTTCATTCGCTTGAAAATGGGAATGTAGTAGATAGTGTTCGTAGCAACGAAAGAGGATATATCGCGCAGTTTTACACCGCCGAAGTCCTCCTCGGGGTCAAAGCCTGCAAAATCAAAGGTAATAGTCTCCTCGTCGATGAATCCGCGGTCGGAGTTTTCATTTTCCCCGAAAAACTCGGGCGCTTTGCCCGTTTTAAGGTCTGTGCCGCACCTGCGGCATTTTTCATCTTCGGGGGTATTCGGAAAGCGGCATACAGGACATATTACCGTTTCCTGCTCAGAAGAAGGTATGCCTATCCTCTGCCATTTTTTGCCCGATGCGTGATAGCTTTCGTTTGCGCATTTGTTTTCCTTGAGCCAGCACTCACGGTGGTGGGGCGATCCACACTCGGGGCAAACGACAATGTCGTCGTCCGCCGTGAATTCTTTTCCGCAGGCGGAGCATTTCTCTCCGATATAGTCCATTGTATGACCTCCTGAATATTTTTTGGACGCACGTTTGCGGTTGTGCGTCCGTTCTGAGATTTTTTTTATCTGTGGTGACCTCCGCCGCCGTGGCCTCCGCTGTGGGAATGTCCACCGCCGCCGCCGTGACTTCCGCCCGATGAGCTCTCTATCTTGTGCTTGGTGACGTAAGTTCTGATGAGAACGTCCGACTTGTTGGTGAATACCGATTCATTGCGCGATATGTATACGTTAGGATTGGTTGACGCCTTGAATTTATACCGGCTCTTGGTGATAAAGTAGCTTATCAGGGCGATAACAGCGCCTATCAGTACGGAAACAAGGGCGATGTTCAGCCATATGGCAAGAGGCTTGCTTTTAGAGACAACAAGCTCACCGTCTTTGTAGTAGAAGTACTTGCCCGATGATTTGTCGTGGTAATATTCAAGCGCTGTTGAATCGTGGGAGGAATAGGTGTCGAGACACGAGAGAAATCCGCTTACAGCGTCATATATGTCATCCTCGTAGATCGCCTCGCCCGATGCAGGAAGATAGTTGTCGAGGTAGGAGAAGATACTCTCCCTCACGTCCTCGTATATGAGGACAGCTTTTCCGCTCGTGGAAATATAGTCGTAGGCAGGCTGTTTGCCTGAGAGATCGAGGTAGTAGAAAACGCCGTCGGTGTCCTCACCGAAGGTTTCGTCATAGGTATCGTCGGCGAAGATCTCGGTCTGCGAGTCGGTTCTGTAAGTTCCGCTGACGTAGATGTAAATGTTCATTTCAAGCTCTGCGGAGTACCTTTGTATCTCCTCGGTGAGCGAAGCCTCGTTTTCGGCAGAGAAGATATTTGCATTGTCAACAAGTCTTGAATTGCCGGAGTCCCCGTCAAAGCCCTGTGCGTAGTTTTTGACCGCGAATGCATTCACGCCGAGAACAGGGAGCATGGAGAACATGATGACGATTGCCGAGAGTGCGGAAAGTGCTTTTTTCATCAGAAGAATACACCTCCTATGATAGTGCAGATAATGGCTGCCGCAGCGCCTATCGCGGAACTGAACAGAGCGAGCCTTCCCTTGTCAAGGGGTGGAGTTCCCGCAAGCTTTCCCGTTTGCCCGTTCATGGCAAACTCGTATATCTGTCCCTTGTAGCGGTAGGACATGAACCATACGGGGAGCATCATGTATTCCCAGTCGGTATTGACAACGTTATACTGTTCGCAGGAGGGAGAGAGTGAGGAATATCCCGAAACACTGCTGCGTATGAGTCCCTGAGCCGCCTGAGTTGCCCTCTGCCTTATTCTCGGAAATACCGCAGCCTTGTCAACGTCGTATTTGTCGGCGTAAAATCCGCTGAGGTACGACATGGAGAAATCCTGCAAGTCGCGGTAGTCATAAGGTTCAATGGATTCCATGAGCAGATCCTCTATCTTGCTCTCGCCGTCTGCCGGTATTCCGTTTGTAAAGACGTTAGCCTGACGGCATATCTGAAACTCCTTGGTTTCGGTGTAGCGGTAGCTGCCCGAAGTCCACGAGCGTACCTTTTTGCCGAGAGCTCGGTAATCCGCGTTCAGCTTGCAGTCCGCGACCCAGAACGGAACGTAAAGCCCCGTCATTTTCTCTATCTGCTGCTGCGACTTGAACTCTTTTGGCACAAACCACCTTTTGCCTACCCAGTTTTTGAAGCTTTCAACGGCTTTGTCTCTTGACAGCTTGAAGCCGATCACCTTGTCGGGCTTGAAAGCTCCGCCCATTTTGCCCGAGAGGATAACAGGCTGATGGCAGTAGTAGCAGAACAGCGCGGTCTGCCGGTCGTCAGCCATTATCTCAGCGCCGCAGCTTCCGCAGTGATAGAGATTGGTGTGCTCGCTGAACTCCTGCTCCGCCTGCTTTTTAGCAGCCTCGTCAATGCTGTTTTCAGCCTCTGCACACGCCTGTTTTACCTGCTCTATCGTGAATGAACTGAGGCAGTATTCGCAGTCGAGCTTCTGAGTATCTGGATTGAATTTCAGTTCGGCGTTACAATTAGGGCATTTATATTCGATGGATTCCAAAAGATCATCTCCCTTATTCTGACATTCATATACTATATTATACATTAATTTTATTGGAAAATCAACTGCTGTATGAAAAATGTTAGTGCAGAAAAATAATTCAGCATAATTATTTTTCTGCACTGGCACAGTAAGGCTCGCTTGACAAAAATGAAGAAATCGTGTATAATGATATTGTATATTTTAAACGAAAAAGGAAAGAAAGGGATGACAATACCATGGGTTACAGATTTTCTGAAATAACACCTGAGATCAAAAAGCTTGCAGATGCATCAATGGAGGGCTACAGGATAGACCCTGAGCTTTACACGGAATATGATGTCAAAAGGGGACTGCGCGATATAAACGGAAACGGAGTCGTTGCGGGTCTTACAAATATAAGCACCATAAAAGTCCTTAATACAGGCGACGGAAATCCGAATCACGGAGACGGAAAGCTCTATTACCGCGGAATAGACGTGGAGGATATTGTCTCCGGCTTTGTGAAGGAAAAGCGTTTCGGCTTTGAGGAGACTGTTTATCTGCTGCTTTTCGGCAAAATGCCGTCAGAGCACGAGCTTGCGGATTTCCGCAGACTTCTTGCGGATTTCCGCGAACTTCCCACGACTTTTACGCGCGATGTTATCATGAAATCGCCGAGCGACAACATGATGAACACTCTTGCAAAGAGCGTTCTTGCGCTTTACTCCTACGACAGTAATGCTAATGACACTTCCATTCCCAACGTACTTCGTCAGAGCCTTGAACTGATAACTCTTTTCCCTCTGCTTGCAGTTTACGGCTACAATGCGTATAAATATTCAAAATTCGGCGGAAGTCTCTTTATCCACGACCCCGATCCGAATCTCTCCATTGCGGAGAATCTGCTGTATATGCTCCGCCCGAACAATCATTACACCGAGCTTGAGGCACGCATACTTGACCTTGCGCTCGTACTCCACGCAGAGCACGGCGGCGGAAACAACTCAACATTTACCGTTCATGTTGTTTCGTCTTCGGGAACAGATACCTATTCCGCGATAGCTGCGGCTCTTGGTTCACTCAAAGGTCCTAAGCACGGCGGCGCGAATATAAAGGTGGCTATGATGTTTGACGACATGAAGCAGAGCGTAAAGGACTGGACTGATGAGGAAGAAGTCCGCAATTATCTGCGCAAGCTTCTCCACAAGGAGGCTTTCGACAACGCAGGTCTTATTTACGGTATGGGACACGCTGTCTACTCGCAGTCTGACCCGAGAGCAAAGGTGTTCAAGGGATTCGTTGAGAAACTGTCGGCTGAAAAGGGCAGAGAGGACGAATTTGCGCTATATTCACTCGTTGAGAGACTCGCTCCCGAGGTCATCGCCGAGGAGCGCAGGATCTATAAGGGCGTTTGCGCAAATGTTGACTTCTACAGCGGATTTGTTTACAGAATGCTCGGTATCCCCGATGAACTTTTCACTCCTCTTTTTGCAACATCGCGAATCGCAGGCTGGTCTGCTCACCGCATTGAGGAGCTTATCAACTCAAACAAGATAATCCGTCCTGCATACAAGTCGGTATCACCCATGCGCGAATACACGGACATGGAAAACAGAATTGACTAAACTATTCTGAAAGGAATGAAGTAATAAATGAACAATTCAACACAGATGATAAATTTCAACGGACTTACCTGCGTTCGCTTGCAGGCAGGCGGCTATGAGGCTCTCGTAGCGTATGAAGTCGGCTCGAATGTTATCCGTCTCAGAGACAATAAGAACGGACTGGAGTTCTTCCGTTTCAACGAGAACAACACAGCCGATGACATCAAGCAGTCCGCGGAAGTATGGGGACTCCCCACGCTTTATCTCCCTAACCGCTTTGCAGACGGCGTTCTCAAGACTTCTGACGCGGTATATCATCTTCCCGTAAATGAAAAAGCTCCCTACAACAACCACATTCACGGTTTCCTGCACAAGAGGACTCACGAGGTCGTTGAGCACAATGCCGACAGCAATTGCGCATGGGTAAAGACACGCTATGTTTACGATGAGAATGACGAATTTTTCAAGTATCTTCCCGTTTCGTTCGTTGCCGAGTACACATTCACTCTTTCGGAGAACGGTCTTGAGCAGGATATCAAGTTTACCAACACATCAGGAAACAAGGTCCTCCCGATGTCTCTCGCTTCACACACCACGATAAATGCGCCTTTTGTTGACGGCGGCAAGGAGAGCGATATCCGCCTCACAGTTCCAATAGGCAAAAAGTGTGAGCTTAACGAGAGATGTCTCCCTACAGAGAACCTCAAATCCCTTACAATGTGGGATCTTGAATACAAGACAGGCAACAAGTGTCCCGTACTTCAGGTCTGCGACAACGATATGTACTTCGGCGAGTATGCCGAGCTTGACCACGAGAAGTTCCACGGCGTTATAGCTGAGGATATCGCAAGCGGCAAGAAACTCTGCTATGAGGTCTCCGACGAGTACAAGTTCTGGATAATCTGGAACGACCGCGGATTCAATCATTATTTCTGTCCCGAGCCGATGACAGCAATGATAGACGCGCCCAACCTCTCACTTCCTGCTGATGTAACGGGCTACCGTGAGATCAAGCCGGGCTGCACATTCGAGAGTCACGAGAGATTCTTCACAAAGCTTTAATAATGAAAAAGGGGCGGTTCTGACCGCCCTTTAATTGTAAGAGCCAATAATAGGATCCCAAAGGCGCAGCACCGCAAACAGCCGCGAAATGCTCTGCAAAGCTTAAAATGAGTTTTGTGCGGGAGCAAAATTAGGCTAAAGTGCACAAAAAACAGGTTAAAAAAATTTCAGTGTTATTTCTGCGGTAGCTATTGTAATGTTGTAAAAAATATGTTATAATGTACTTAGCGCATTGTGTCCGTAATATCTTTCGGAGCTTTGCAGTTGCCGCTGTGCGGCTCTATTAAATAAAAAGGAGTATAAACCTATGAAGTTCGGTTATTTTGACGACGCTAACAAGGAATACGTTATCAATTCCCCCAAAACCCCTTATCCGTGGATAAACTACCTCGGAAACCAGGGCTTCTTCTCACTTATTTCAAATACTGCAGGCGGCTACTGCTTCTACAAGGACGCACGTCTCCGCAGGATCACACGTTACCGCTACAATAATGTCCCGATAGATATGGGCGGACGTTATTTCTACATAAACGATAACGGCACAATATGGAATCCCGGCTGGTCACCTGTAAAGACAGAGCTCGATCAGTATGAGTGCCGCCACGGTATGGGCTATACCATTATTACAGGTAAGAAGAACGGACTCAAGGCTGAGGCTACTTTCTTTGTTCCCCAGAACTACGACGGCGAAGTTCAGCAGGTAGTTCTCACAAATGAGGGCAGCGAGGCTAAGACTTTCAAGTTCTTCTCATTTGCAGAATGGTGTCTCTGGGACGCTCAGGACGACTGCACAAACTTCCAGAGAAACTTCTCCACAGGCCGTGTTGAGGTAGTTGGCTCTACTATCTACCACAAGACTGAGTACCGTGACAGACGTAACCACTATGCATTCTACACCGTAAACGATACTATCGACGGCTACGATACAGACCGCGATTCATTCATCGGTCTTTACAACGGCTTTGGTGATCCTCAGGCTGTTACAGACGGCAAGGCTACAAATTCCTTTGCTGACGGCTGGTCACCCATTGCTTCACACTACAAGGAGATCACACTTGCTCCCGGCGAGTCAAAGACTCTCGTTTTCGTTCTCGGCTATGTTGAGAATCCTGAGGACAAGAAGTTTGAGGCTGACGGCGAAACTATCAACAAGGAAAAGGCTCTCGCAATGATCGAGAAGTACAACACTCCCGAGAAGGTTGCAGCAGGTCTTGCTGAACTCAAGGAAGCATGGGCTAAGCTCCTCGGAATCCTCAACGTTGCTACTCCCGATGACAAGGTTGACCGCATGGTCAATATCTGGAACCAGTACCAGTGTATGGTTACTTTCAACCTCTCACGTTCTGCTTCTTACTTTGAGAGCGGTATCGGCAGAGGAATGGGCTTCCGTGACTCGAATCAGGATATCCTCGGTTTCGTTCACCAGATCCCTGACAGAGCAAGAGAGCGTCTTATCGACCTCGCTTCCACACAGCTTCCTGACGGCGGCTGCTATCACCAGTATCAGCCCCTTACAAAGAAGGGCAACTCCGATATCGGCGGCGACTTCTCAGACGATCCGCTGTGGATGATCCTTTCAGTAGGCTCTTACATTAAGGAAACAGGCGACTGGTCTATCCTTGATGAAATGGTTCCTTACGACAACGATATGGATAAGGCTCAGACAATGCTCCAGCACCTTGACGCTTCATTCTATCACATCGTGAACAACCTCGGCCCTCATGGTCTGCCGCTCGCTATGCGTGCTGACTGGAACGACTGTATCAACCTCTCATGCTTCTCTGACAAGCCCGGTGAGAGCTTCCAGACATATACAAACCCCAAGTTCGCTGCTGAGGGCGGCTACTCAAAGGTAGCAGAGTCCGTAATGGTAGCTACACTCTTTACATACACAGGCCCTGCTTATGTTGGCATTCTCCGCCACCTCGGCAAGAATGACGAGGCTGACAAGGCTCAGGCTGAGATCGACAAGATGAAGAAGAACGTTATGGAATCTGCTTTTGACGGCGACTGGTTCCTCAGAGCTTACGACGCTAACGGCGAGAAGATGGGCTCCAAGGAGTGCGAAGAGGGCAAGATCTTCATCGAGCCTCAGGGCTTTGCAGTTATGTCCGAGATCGGTAAGGACGAGGGAGCTGATATCAAGACTCTCAACTCTATCGACAAGTACCTCAACACTAAGTACGGTCTCGTACTCAACAATCCTGCTTTCACAAAGTACTACATCCAGTACGGTGAGATCTCTACATATCCCGGCGGATACAAGGAGAACGCAGGTATCTTCACACACAACAATGCTTGGATCATCTGCGCTGAGGCTTACGCTGGCAGAGGCGACAAGGCATTCGAGTACTACAGCAAGATCGCTCCTGCTTTCAATGAGGAGATCTCCGAGCTTCACAAGACAGAGCCTTATGTATACGGTCAGATGATCGCAGGTAAGGACGCGAGCAGATTCGGTGAGGGCAAGAACTCATGGCTCACAGGTACTGCTGCTTGGAACATGGTTGCAATTTCGCAGTACATTCTCGGAATCCAGCCTGACTTTGACGGACTCAAGGTCGATCCTTCCATTCCTCACGAGTGGGACGGCTTCACAGCTACACGTCAGTTCCGCGGAGCTACATACAACATCACAGTCAAGAACCCCAACCACGTTTGCAAGGGCGTAAAGGCTATGACTGTTGACGGCAAGGCTGTTGACGGCAACGTTATCCCCGTTTGCGACGGCGGCGTTCACGAAGTTGAAGTTGTTCTCGGCTAATAACTTATAATAATGCAATAAAGAGCGGATCCTTCTGAATCCGCTCTTAGTTTTACACACTTTGCCCCAAACCTAACCAAAGGCTCTGCATTTATGATCCTACTATTAGTTAAAAAGACTTTTTTGACAGAACAACAGCGGATATTTATAAATTTGCTCTTTCTTGTTTTTCAAATTGCTTGACATTCTGCGCGAAATTGTGTATAATGGAAACGTATTAAAAGCGATGAAAAAGAGGAGTACGCATACTGCCAATTTTCAGAGAGCCGCCGTGTGGTGCGAGGCGGTATGAGGAGTGCGCGGAAGTAGCTTTGGAGCTCCGTCGGTGAATTTTCAGTAAGCGGCGGCGTGTTCTCACGTTACAGAGACAAGAGTGCGGAGCCTGTGCTCCGAATTCAGGTGGTAACACGGACATTTCGTTCGCCCTGAGCCTTGACGGTTCGGGGCGTTTTTTATGCACGAACCAATTTTACCATAAGGAGAGAAATAAATGGCAAAAGAACTTGCAAAAGCTTATGACCCCAAGTCCTTCGAGGACAGGATCTATGCTGAGTGGAACGACAAGGGCTGCTTCAGAGCAGAGGCTGACCCGAAAAAAACTCCCTACACGATAGTTATCCCCCCCCCGAACATCACGGGACAGCTCCACATGGGACACGCCCTCGATGAGACTTTGCAGGATATCCTTATCCGTTACAAGCGAATGAGCGGATATTCGGCACTGTGGCTTCCCGGAACAGACCACGCGGCTATCGCAACAGAGGCTAAGATAGTTGAGGCTATGCGCAAAGAGGGTATCAAGAAAGAAGATCTCGGACGCGAAGGCTTCATGAAGCGCGCATGGGAATGGAAAAAGCAGTACGGCGGACGCATTGTTGAACAGCTCAAAAAGCTCGGCTCGTCATGCGACTGGTCAAGAGAGCGCTTTACAATGGACGAGGGCTGCTCAAAGGCGGTCAAGGAGGTTTTCGTAAAGTACTACGAAAAAGGTCTGATTTACCGCGGTGAGCGTATAATCAACTGGTGTCCGAAATGCAGGACTTCGCTTTCCGATGCTGAGGTAACATACGAGGATCAGGCAGGACACTTCTGGCATCTCCGCTATAAGATAAAGGATACGGACGATTACCTTGAACTTGCAACAACTCGTCCCGAAACGCTCCTCGGTGATACGGCAGTTGCAGTAAACCCGAATGACGAGCGATATAAGTCTCTTGTCGGCAAGACAGTTATTCTTCCGCTCGTTCACCGTGAGATACCGATCGTTGCGGACGATTACGTTGAAATGGATTTCGGAACAGGTGTAGTTAAGATAACTCCTGCCCACGACCCGAATGACTTTGAGGTAGGCCGCCGCCATGACCTTCCCGTTATCAACGTTATGAACGATGACGCTACTATCGTAGACGATTACCCGAAGTACGCAGGAATGGATCGCTACGAGGCAAGAAAGGCTATCGTTGAGGATCTCAGGGCTGAGGGCGCACTTGTTGAGATCGAGGAATACAGCCACAATGTCGGAACCTGCTACCGCTGCGGAACTACCGTAGAGCCCAAGGTATCGACACAGTGGTTCGTTAAGATGAAGCCGCTGGCACAGCCTGCGATCGACGCGGTAAAGAACGGCGAGACAAAGTTCGTTCCCGAGCGTTTTGACAAGATATACTTCCACTGGCTTGAAAATATCAAGGACTGGTGCATTTCCCGTCAGATATGGTGGGGACATCAGATACCCGCATTCTACTGTGACGAGTGCGGAGAAATGACAGTGACCAAGGAGAGCATCGCGGTATGCCCGAAGTGCGGCAAGCCCATGAGACAGGATCCAGATACTCTCGATACATGGTTCAGCTCGGCTCTGTGGCCGTTCTCAACTCTCGGCTGGCCCGACAATACCGAGGATCTCAAATACTTCTACCCGACAAATACCCTCGTAACAGGCTATGATATCATCTTCTTCTGGGTTATCAGAATGATGTTCAGCGGACTTGAAAACATGGGAAAAGTTCCGTTTGATACAGTCCTCATTCACGGACTTGTCCGCGACTCTCAGGGACGCAAGATGTCCAAGTCGCTCGGCAACGGCATTGATCCGCTGGAGATAATCGACGAATACGGCGCAGACGCGCTCCGCTTCATGCTCGCGACAGGCAACTCGCCCGGAAACGATATGCGCTACATTGACGATAAGGTCAAGGCTGCGCGCAATTTCGCGAACAAGCTTTGGAACGCTTCACGTTTCATCATGATGAATCTCCCCGAGGACTTTGAGTTCAAGGGACTCCCCGCAGACCTTGAGCTTGAGGACAAGTGGCTCGTAAACAAGTTCAACCGTCTTGCAAAGGAAGTCGGCGAGAACCTCGACAAGTACGAGCTTGGTATCGCTTCACAGAAGATCTACGACTTTATCTGGGACATTTACTGCGACTGGTACATTGAGCTTACAAAGCCGAGAATTCAGGCAGGCGGCGAGACAAAGGAAAAGGCACAGGCAGTACTCGTCTGGGCAATGGAGGGAATGTTAAAGCTTCTCCACCCGTTCATGCCTTTCATCACAGAGGAGATATGGCAGGTTCTCACAGACGGCAGATCAATGCTCATTCTTGAGACATACCCGACATATGACGAAAAGATCGACTTTTCCGCGGAGGAGAGCGACTTTGAAAAGGTCATCTCGGCAATAAAGGCTGTAAGAAACGTCCGCACGGAAATGAACGTTCCGCCGTCGGTAAAGGCAAAGCTTTTCATCGAGACCGCAGAGCCGCAGATATACAACAACTGCTCGCTCTTTTTCGAGAAGCTTGCATCTGCATCGGCGATAGAGACAGGCAGCAGCTTTGAGCACGAGAACTGTGCAAATGCCGTTACCGACTCGGCAAGGATCTTCATACCACTTGACGAACTTGTTGACAAGGAGAAGGAACTTGCACGTCTTGACAAGGAACGCGCAAAGGTTCAGAAGGATATCGACTTCCTCAGCGGAAAGCTCAATAATCAGGGCTTTATCGCGAAAGCTCCCGCACAGCTTATCGAGGCCGAAAAGGCAAAGCTTACAAAGGCAGAGGAGAAAATGGTTAAGATCATGCAGTCTATCGAGGCATATAAGAAGTAATTTCAGACTGAAAGGAGAATTGCTATGATAAAGCATATTGTAATGTTCAAGCTCATGGACGCTGAGGGCAGAACGGAGTACGAAAACGCAGTTGAGGCGCAGAAGCGCTTTGAGAACGTTATCGCAAATGTTCCGCAGCTCAAAAAGGGCGAGATCGTCATCAACTCAAAGGACGCTCCGCAGGACAACTACACTATCTCACTTCTGTGTGATTTCGAGAATATCGACGGCCTCAATGCATATCAGGTTCACCCTGCGCACGTTGAGTTCGGCAAGTTTATCGGCACGGTGAAAACAGCACGCGCCTGCATTGACTACGAATATTGATAAAAGGGGCGGAATTTTTCCGCCCTTATCACTTAGAGCGTGTTCACATAAAAATGAAATGCACGGCTTTTCGGCATAATTTCACGCCAACAGCGTTAAGGCAACACCGCACAAAGCCCGCCTGACGGCTTTGCACTGAATCTGCTTGCATATTTTCCGTCATCTTGCACAGAAATCCCTTGACATACGATAGTATGCCTGCGGAATTTCTATACAATCTGACGAAAAATCTGACAGCGCATCTTCAGCACAAGCTCTGTGCGGTATTGCCTTAAAAATTCTTACCCTGTTTGCGCAGAAGTTCTGCACGGGCATTTTATGTGAACACGCTCCGATAAGTACCATGGTTTTGGAGTTGAAACATGAATATAGATGAAACAATGGCTTTTATAAACTCATACAGCAAGTCGGGCGGCAGAGTTACCGATCTGTCGCGCGCACAGGAGCTTATGGGACGGGTCGGAAATCCCGAAAAGCGGCTGAAATTCGTGCATATCGCAGGAACGAACGGCAAGGGTTCGGTGCTCGAATACATCTCTGACGCGCTGATATTCTCGGGATATAAAACGGGACAGTTTACTTCGCCGTTCATTCTGCACTACACTGACAGGATACGCATAAACGGACAGGAGATAAGCGAGGACGCTCTTTGCAGGATCGCGGAGCAGGTCAGGGCGAACGTCAGCGACCGTCCGTATTCTCAGTTCGAGATAACCATGGCGATAGCGTTTTTGTGGTTTGAGCAGGAGAAGTGTGACGTGGTGGTGCTCGAAACAGGCATAGGCGGACTTCTTGACTGTACGAATATAATCCCCGCGCCGCTGTTGTCGGTCATAACGTCGATATCGCTCGACCATACGGCGCTGCTCGGCGATACGGTCGAGAAGATAGCCGTCCACAAGGCAGGTATAATCAAGGGCGGCTCGGCTGTCGTTATCTCGCAGGACAACGCAGACAGTGTCAAGCGTTTGGTCGAAGATACTGCTGCCGAGAGAGGAGCGGAGTTCGTTCCGCTTGAACCGTGTCCTCCTGCCGCAGACGGCGGACTTTTTGCGCCGTTTCTCTATCGTGGAGTGAAACTCACTCCTGCAATGCCCGGGATACACCAGCTATATAACGCGCAGGCTGCGATAACCGCCTGCATTTATCTCCGCGGCAAGGGATTCGCCATAAGTGATGGAAATATTATCCGCATGGTAGAAAATACTCAGGTCAAGGCAAGGGTGCAGTTCATTGACGGCGAGCCGCCTGTTATCGTTGACGGGGGACACAATCCGTCGGGAACGTCCATGCTTGCGCTTGCGATGATGTATCTTTCCACACGCAGGCACAGGATATGCACGGTCATGGGAATGCTCGGCTCAAAGGACTATGTTGAGTGCGTAAAGACGATAGCGCGCGCCTCGGACGAGCTTTTTGCGGTTGACGGCTTTGCGCCGAATGCCGTTCCGGCTCGGGAAATAGAGGACATAGCCGGATTCTACACCAATGCGCATACGAGCGGTTCGCTTGACGAGGCAATCAGGTCGGCAAAGGCTGCCGCAGCCGGAAGCGGCGGAATAGTTGTTGTATGCGGCTCACTGTACCTTGCAAGCGAGTACCTGAATATGGCTGGATCTTCAAGTAATTGTGCTGATTAAGCAGCCTGAAAAAGCACTCTGTATTGTGCATTGTGCTGAAAGTATTCTTTTTTCTGATTTATGGCTGACATTTACTTGAAAAATGAATTTGGCGGTGCTATAATTTATTGTGAACTGCGAAAGCAGAATATTTTAAAGGAGGTTTTTTAACAATGGCGTTAAAAAATCAGTATCTCATCGATCTTTTGGAAACAGTTAAGAAAAGAAATCCCGGCGAGCCTGAGTTCATTCAGGCTGTTACAGAGGTTCTCGAAACACTTCAGCCCGTTGCAGAGAAGAGACAGGATCTCATCGATGCAGGCGTTTTTGACCGTATCGTAGAGCCTGAAAGACAGATCATGTTCCGTGTACCGTGGGTTGACGACAACGGCAAGGTACAGGTAAACAGAGGCTTCAGAGTACAGTTCAACTCTGCTATCGGACCTTACAAGGGCGGTATCAGACTCCACCCCTCAGTATACCTCGGAATCATCAAGTTCCTCGGTTTTGAGCAGGTATTCAAGAACAGCCTTACTACACTCCCCATGGGCGGCGGTAAGGGCGGTTCCGACTTCGACCCCAAGGGCAAGAGCGACGGAGAGATCATGCGTTTCTGCCAGAGCTTCATGACAGAGCTTTGCAAGCACATCGGCGCTGACTGCGACGTTCCTGCTGGCGATATCGGAACAGGCGCAAGAGAGATCGGCTATATGTTCGGTCAGTACAAGAGGATCCGCAACGAATTCGTAGGCGTTCTCACAGGTAAGGGCCTCACATACGGCGGTTCACTCGCAAGAACAGAGGCTACAGGTTATGGCCTTTGCTACTTCACAAACGAAATGCTTCAGGCTAACGGCAAGAACTTCGAGGGCAAGACAGTTGTTATCTCAGGTTCAGGTAACGTTGCTATCTATGCTTGCCAGAAGGCTACAACTTTCGGCGCAAAGGTTGTAACAGTTTCCGACTCTAACGGCTACGTTTACGATCCCGACGGAATCGAGCTTGAGCTCGTTCAGCAGATCAAGGAGGTTGAGCGCGGACGTATCAAGGAGTATGTCGGCAGAACTTCACACAAGAACGCTGAGTACCACGAGGGCAGCGTTTGGACACTCAAGTGCAACGCAGGCGACATCAAGCTTGACATTGCTCTTCCTTGTGCTACACAGAACGAGATCGACGGCGAAGGCGCTAAGGCTATCGTTGCCAACGGTGCATTTGCAGTTGCAGAGGGCGCAAATATGCCTTCTACTCCCGAGGCTATCGAGACATATCTCAGCAATGGCATTCTCTACGGTCCTGCTAAGGCTGCTAATGCCGGCGGTGTTGCGACATCAGGTCTTGAGATGAGCCAGAACAGCGAGAGACTTAGCTGGACATTTGAAGAAGTTGACGCTAAGCTCCACGGCATCATGAAGTCTATCTTCAAGGCTTGCGATGAGGCTGCTAAGGAGTACGGCTGTGAGGGCAACTACATGGCAGGTGCTAACATTGCTGGCTTCCTCAAGGTTGCTGAGGCAATGAAGGCTCAGGGCTGCGTTTGATCCTGACTGATCTGTTTCTGATAATATAAAATATAAGGCTTCCCCGGCGGATCTCCGCTTGGGGGAGCTTTTTGTCTGTGCGGAAAAATTTTTTAAAATGGGTATGGTAATTCCGTAAAAGATGTGTTATAATATAAAATGTATATCTATACATCAACAACATTTTACAGAATGGAGTGTCGGCTGAATGAAATATAACAGGACTGAGCTTGCCGAGAACATCGGTTTTTCGTCTATTATTGATGAAAAGTTCAAGACAAGCTCGATAAGCATTAGATTCATCACCCCCCTGAGTGCGGACACGGCTGCGGCTAATGCTCTCGGAATGGGAACGCTTTCGTCATCCAACAGCACATACAAGACCCTTGCTGCGCTCAATGAAAAGCTCTCTGCGCTCTATGGTGCAGGACTTTCTTCGTTTGCGAGAAAGCGCGGAGACGTTCAGATACTCGGTATCGGAGCATCGTGGATATGCAACCGCTATGCGATAGACGAGGAGGACGTTGAGGGCGAAATGCTCGATATTTTCAGAGACTGCTTGTTTGCTCCGAACGCAGAGGGCGGCGAGTTTGACAGCGAATCTTTCAATATCACGAAAAAGGATCTCCTCGACCGTATAGACGCAGAGCTTAACAACAAGCGCGGATTTGCCATTGCAAGGGCAGCGGAGACTGCTTTCAAGGGCGAGCCGGCTGAAAATTCCTGCTACGGCACAAAGGAATCAGCGTCGGCAGTTTCTTCCGCACAGGCGTTCGAGGCTTACGAGAGACTCCTCAGAACAGCTCAGGTCGAGATCTACTTCGTTTCTCCGCAGGAAAATGAAAAGGCGGCGGAGCTTTTCAAGGAAAGCTTTGCTAAGATAAAGAGAGCACCCGAAAAGGTGACTTTCCGCACAAAGAGTCCGCTTAACAGCGAGGTCGTGACCGCTGAGGACAGGTTTGACGTAAGACAGTGCAAAATGGTTCTTACGTTCAAGAGCGAGACTGATGACGTATTCGCAATGAAGCTGCTGAGTACTATTTTCGGTGAAACTCCCGTGTCCAAGCTTTTCATGAATGTCCGCGAGAAACTCAGCCTTTGCTATTACTGCGCGTGCCGCAATATTCCTCAGAAGGGCGCGCTCATGGTAGATATCGGCGCGGAAAGCTCAAACCTTGAAAAGGCTAAGGCGGAGATACTCCGTCAGCTTGACGAGATAAGAAACGGAAACATTACCGATGAGGAGCTTGAAAGCGCACTCGCAAGCCTTGAAAATGCCATTTGCCAGATAGACGATACGCCCTCGTCATATTCGAGCTGGTATTTCGAGCGCTTCTGTGACGGTCAGATAAGCACTCCGCAGGAGCAGCTTCTCAACTACAAAAACGTCACCAAGGCTCGCATAATTGAGGCTGCGAATTCCGTTAAGCTCGACAGCATTTACCTTATGCTTGCAAAGGAGGAAGCGTGATTATGGAAAACAATCTTACAAGCTATGTTACAGGCGACGGCTGTATCCATGTAAAGCATAAGAGCGGACTTGACATCTATATCGCCGAAATGCCCGGATTCAGCAGTGTTGAGGCTCTTTTCGGCACAAAATACGGTTCGATAAACACGATGTTCAAAATGCGCGGAGACGCTGAATACACCGTTGTTCCCGAGGGAATAGCACATTACCTTGAACACAAGCTCTTTGAGAACGAGGACTGCGACGTTTTCGAGCTTTACGCAAAGACCGGTGCAAACGGCAACGCTTTCACCTCTTTCGACAAGACCTGCTATCTTTTCAACTGCTCGCAAAATTATCAGGATTCGCTGAGAATACTGCTTGATTTCGTTCAGAAGCCTTATTTCACAAAGGAGACCGTTGAAAAGGAACAGGGCATTATAGCTCAGGAGATAAAGATGACCAACGACAATCCTGAGTGGCGCGTGTTCTTCAATATGCTCCGTGCAATGTACCACGAGCACCCCGTAAAGATAGATATTGCCGGAACGGTTGAGAGTATTGCGCAGATAAACGCAGAACTTCTCTATAAGTGCTACTACACGTTCTACAACCTCAACAACATGGTTCTCTCGATTGCAGGAAACATCAAGGCGGAGGAAGTCCTCGCTATCTGTGACGAGTGCCTTAAACCGTGCGAGGACAAGGGTCTTGAAACCGTGTTCCCCGAAGAGCCCGATACGATCGTTCAGCCCGAGATAAGAGAGACTCAGCCTGTTGGAGCGTCAATTTTCCACATCGGCTACAAGTGCCGCGATTGCAGAGGCATGGAGCGTCTCAACAAGTCTATCGCAGGCTCTATCGCGTCATCACTGATAACCGATGCCTCGTCCGCTATGTATCAGAAATTACTCAAGGACGGCGTTATCAATTCAAGCTTCGGCGCGGAGACTTTCTGCGGAGACGGCTATTTCACCGTTATTTTCAGCGGCGAATCCGAAAAGCCCGAAGTGATACGGGACTCTATCCTTGCAGAGGTTGAGCGCATGATAAACGGCGGTATCAATGAGAGCGATTTCCAGCGGATCAAGAAATCCACCTATGGAATGCTTATCCGTGAGCTTAACAACGTTGAGGCTGTTGCGAACAACATGATAAATGCCCACATGGACGGCGTTCTGCCGTTTGACGCGCTTGACACGCTCTCGGAGGTAACGAGTGAGGACGTGGTCGAGTTCATGAAAAACGAGTTCAGAAGCGACAGACTGGTCATGTCCGTTGTTGAAAAGGAGGCTTGACATGGAGGTTTCAAGAATATCCGATCTCAACGAGATAAGCTTTCCGAAACTCGGCTGGACTTTTCACATAGACCCCACGGCATTCACGGTTTTTGGAGTTTCGATACAGTGGTACGGAATTATAATCACCCTCGGAATGCTCCTCGCGTTTGTCTACTGCCTGCCGAAAATGAGACGCTTCGGTCTCGACCTCGACAGAGCGGCTGACCCGATAATCGGCGGAATAATCGGCGGAATAATCGGCGCGAGAATATACTACGTCCTCTGGAAATGGGACGAGTACAAGTGGGACTGGAAAGCGATGATCAACACACGCAACGGCGGACTTGCTATTTACGGCGGAATAATCGGCGCGCTTGCGGTCGGACTGCTGATATGCAAATTACGCAAGGTCAAGTATCTGCCCATGCTTGACGTCACGGTGCTCGGACTCCTTATCGGACAGGGAGTCGGACGCTGGGGCAATTTCGTGAATCAGGAGGCTTTCGGTACGAATACCGATTTCTTCCTCGGTATGACAGGCGGCAGGATTCAGGACACTATCATCAGCAGTACTCAGATAGGCGGCGATATGTACAACAGCGGCATTGAGATGTACTGGGAGAAAACGGTCCACCCATGCTTTCTGTATGAGTCGCTGTGGTGCCTTCTGGGATTCGTGCTCCTTGCCTGGTACTCGAAAAGAAGAAAGTACGACGGACAGCTTCTTCTCATGTACATGGCATGGTACGGCGCAGAGCGCTTCGTTGTCGAGGGACTGAGAACGGACAGCCTTTACATCGGAAAGATAAGAGTTTCGCAGGCGCTTTCGGCGATAATTTTCATAGTATCGGTAATAATCCAGATCGTGATGTTCTTCCGCATAAAGCGCGACCCCGAGAGCTACGAGCTTTACGCAAACACCGAGGAATCGCGTCTGCTCATTGAGGAGACGAGACGTAAAAAGCTCGGTATCTCTGCGGAAGATGTAAAGATAGATCTCGATGACGAGAGCGTTTTTGATGACGATGATACGGACGAGAACGGCTCCGATGACGAAAGCGGTTCACCCGCAGCGGAAAGCGGCGGGGAAAAAGAAAATGCTGAGGAGGAAAAAGAAGATGGCACAGATAATTGACGGCAAGGCTGTTTCGGCAGCGGTTAAGCAGGAGGTTGCCGAGGAGGCAGCAAGACTCAGGGACGAAAAGGGACTCAAGGTCGGACTGGCGGTCGTGATAGTCGGCAACAATTCGGCGTCAAGGGTCTACGTCAACAACAAGAAAAAGGCTTGCGAGGCGGTAGGATTCCAGTCGTTTGAGTACGCGCTCGATGAGAGCACAACTCAGGAGAAGCTCCTCGATCTCGTTGATGTGCTCAACAGGGACGACCGCGTAAACGGAATACTTGTCCAGCTTCCACTCCCTGCACACATTGACGAGAAAGCCGTTATAAACGCTATCCTGCCCGCAAAGGACGTTGACGCGTTCCACCCCGTGAATGTCGGCAGAATAATGATAGGCGACTATGCTTTCCTGCCCTGTACTCCTGCCGGAGTTATGCGGCTCATCGAGAGCACAGGCGTTGATATCACCGGAAAGCAGTGCGTTGTTGTCGGCAGAAGCAATATCGTGGGCAAGCCACAGGCAATGCTCCTTCTCCAGAAGAACGGAACGGTAACTATCTGCCACTCAAAGACTAAGAACCTCAAGGAGATCTGTCTCGGCGCGGATATTCTTGTGGTCGCAGTCGGCAAGGCTAAGTTCGTCACCGGAGACATGGTCAAGGAGGGCGCTGTTGTTATCGATGTCGGCATGGACCGCGATGAAAACGGCAAGCTCTGCGGCGATGTTGACTTTGAGTCTGCTGAAAAGAGAGCGGCGTACATAACCCCCGTTCCCGGCGGCGTAGGCCCGATGACCATTGCAATGCTCATGAAGAATACTCTTACTGCGGCTAAACAGCAGGCAGGAATAGAGTGAAATAATTGATTTAAAAGCGGTTTTGCAGTTGCCGCTAATGTGGCAGCTGCAAAAATATAGCAAATATTATTTTGTGAACTGCTTCATTTGTTGAGTAATGCCTGCTATCTTGTTTCCGAAGTAATAATGGCTGGTCGGTCTGACCGCCCGATACAGTAAGAAAAGGAGAATGCCTGTGGGACAGAGTGTATATTATTACGGTATACGGTGTACATACGAGTTTTATAACGGCATCCCCGTATTCGTTGCAGTCGCTTCGTATGACAATGAGCTTTTTAGCTCGCACCGGTTCAGCTATATTGAAGGGCGGTGGGCACATTTCCTGAGTAGTGAAGAGGAACTGACGATGAGAGCAGTGCCGCCGAACGGCAGTATAGTTTTCGACAAGACTGCGGACAAGCTTTGTACTGCGGCGCTGATACTCTTTGTGTGCCATTTACCGATATTGCTTTTAGTATCATTTATACATTCGATTGGAGCATTTGCGGTCTCGTTTCTGGGTTTGATAGCCTCAGTGGTACTTGTATCCATAGTGCGCTCAAAATACCCTTACAACAAATTGGCAAAAACACTTGGCATAGTGATAGCGGTAACATTTTTTATAGAGATGTTTATTTTTATTACCCTTGCGGTAATGTGCAATATGGCGGTAAATTCATGCATTTACAATTGCAACAATTGCCACATACCAGGCTGAATGACAATTATGGGGATTACTATAGCATGAGGAAGAATATGAGAGATGACCATGGATATTAATACGGATTACAGCGTTATTTCGCCGTATCCTATAATGATAATGCTGTCGTTTGCAGCGGGGCTGACCGTCTCATATCTTCTTGACCGGCGCGGCGGAGTTTCTGAGACCGTGTGCAGGTATCTTATGCTGCTTTCGCCGATGATGAGCGTTTTCTGCGGTTTCGGGCTGACCTATATCACCTCCGGCGGCAGGAGATTCGGACTTTCGTCTCTGGGCGGGCTTCTTGGAATGTATGCTGCTGTAGTAACACTCAGTCTGATAAACGGCAGGCGTGACGATACGATAACAATGTTCGGGAGCTGTACGCTTGCGCTTCCGTTGATGTATTCCGTCTCGAAAATAGGCTGTACTCTTGCGGGCTGCTGTCGGGGATTTGAGTATGAGGGAGCGCTTGGGATACATTACAGCGGCAGACTTTCGGGTGAGGCGGATGTATTTCCTGTTCAGCCTCTTGAATCATTGATTTTCCTTGGCATATTTATATCGGGACTGCTGCTGTATCTGCGCGGCAGGAAAGCGGCAGCGCCCGTATATTTTACGGGTGCGGCAGCTAAGTTTGCACTTGATTTTCTCAGACAGTCACACGCCGGAAAGATACTGTCGCTTACACAGGTGCTCGTTGCCCTGCTGCTTATGGTGGGGACAGTGATCCTTGTTATAGCAGACAAGCCGGAGAAAACTGAGCACTAATAACTAATGACAGATGATTTTCAGCTGTTTGAATAGGAAAAATAACCAAATATCGAGGAAACGGCGGCTTTTTAGGGAAAACCCTTGACAAGCCGCCGCGTTTCGGGTATAATAATTAAAGTGTGCTGTTGCGCACAGACAATTTTTGAAAAAGGAGGAAGAATATGCCTACATTTAACCAGCTCGTTCGTAAGGGAAGAAAGGATCTTGAGACAAAGTCTACTGCTCCTGCACTTCAGAAGGGCTACAATGCAAAGAAGAAGGTACAGATCAACCAGAGCTCACCTCAGAAGAGAGGCGTTTGCACTGCTGTAAGAACTGCTACACCTAAGAAGCCTAACTCAGCTATGAGAAAGATCGCAAGAGTAAAGCTTACCAACGGTTATGAAGTTACATCTTACATCCCCGGTATCGGTCACAACCTTCAGGAGCACAGCGTCGTTCTCATCAGAGGCGGACGTGTAAAGGATCTCCCTGGTGTACGTTACCACATCATCAGAGGTACTCTCGATGCTCAGGGCGTTGCTAACCGTGGTCAGGCTCGTTCCAAGTACGGTGCTAAGAAGCCCAAGCAGAAGTAATCACCTCTGCAATGCAGCAGGCGGCTCGCTGCGAACGGAATATGCCGCGCAACTACTAAAATAGGCTAACTACTACCGCAGGGTAATGCGGAGATTTATATATATTTTAAATCCTCTGCATTGGCTCCTGACGCACTGACCGGTGAAGTAAGCTCACGTCACATGAGCAGTAATCGGTCTGTACGAGTACCTATGAATTCATTAATCTATGTGAAGGAGGGAAGCGAAAATGCCAAGAAGAGGTAATATCGCAAAGCGTGACGTTTTACAGGATCCTGTATACAACTCAAAGCTCGTTACACGTCTCATCAACAATATCATGTTGGACGGTAAGAAGGGCGTTGCGCAGAAAATAGTTTACGATGCATTTGACATCGTTGCTGAAAAGACAGGTAAGGACGCTCTTGAAGTTTTTGAGCAGGCTATGGAGAATATCATGCCTGAGCTCGAAGTAAAGGCTCGCCGTCTCGGCGGTGCAACTTACCAGGTTCCTATGGAGGTCAGACCCGAAAGACGTCAGACTCTCGGTCTCCGCTGGATCACTAAGTACTCCAGAGAGAGAAACGAGAAAACTATGAAGGAAAGACTTGCAGGAGAGATCATGGATGCTCTCAACGGAACAGGCGGCGCTTGCAAGAAGCGTGACGATACACACAAGATGGCTGAGGCTAACAAGGCCTTCGCTCATTACCGCTGGTAAGGGTTACAGGAGGATATTATGGCAAGAGATTGTTCACTTGAAAACACCAGAAATATCGGCATAATGGCCCATATCGACGCAGGTAAGACCACTACTACAGAGCGTATCCTTTTTTATACCGGTGTTAACCACAAGATCGGTGAGACTCACGAGGGTGCTGCTACTATGGACTGGATGGCACAGGAGCAGGAGAGAGGTATCACTATCACATCTGCTGCTACTACTTGCTACTGGGGTGGTCACAGACTCAATATCATCGACACTCCCGGACACGTTGACTTCACCGTTGAAGTTGAGCGTTCACTCCGTGTACTCGATGGCTCTGTAACAGTTCTCTGTGCTAAGGGCGGTGTTGAGCCCCAGTCTGAGACCGTTTGGCGTCAGGCTGATAACTACAAGGTACCCCGTATGGCTTATGTAAATAAGATGGACATCATGGGTGCCAACTTCTATCGTGTTGTTGACATGATGAAGGATCGACTCAAGTGTAATGCCGTTCCGATTCAGCTCCCTATCGGCGCAGAAGACGATTTCCAGGGTATCATTGACCTTGTTGAAATGAAGGCTTACATTTATACAAACGACCTTGGTACTGATATCAAGGTTGAGGATATCCCTGAGGACATGAAGGAGATCGCTCAGAAGTATCACGATGATATGGTCGAGCACGTTGCTGAGCAGGACGAGGAACTCATGATGAAGTACCTCGACGGCGAAGAACTCACTCAGGAAGAGATCAAGGCTTGCATCAGAAAGTCTACTATCGCTAACCACATGGTTCCCGTAACCTGCGGTACTTCTTATAAGAATAAGGGCGTTCAGAAGCTCCTCGATGCTATCGTTGATTATATGCCTTCACCTCTCGACGTTCCCGCTATCAAGGGTGTTAACCCCGATACAGAGGAAGAAGAAGAGAGACCCTCATCTGACAGCGAGCCGTTCTCAGCTCTCGCATTCAAGATCGCAACTGACCCGTTTGTTGGTAAGCTTGCTTTCTTCCGTGTTTACTCAGGCGTTGTAAATCAGGGTGACACAGTCCTTAATGCTACTAAGGACAGCCGCGAGCGTTTCGGACGTATCGTTCAGATGCACGCAAACCACAGAAAGGACCTCACAACAGTTTACTCAGGCGATATCGCTGCTGCTGTAGGTCTCAAGAACACCACAACAGGTGATACTCTCTGTGATGAAAAGCACCCCATTATTCTCGAATCCATGGAATTCCCTGAGCCTGTTATCCAGCTCGCTATCGAGCCTAAGACTAAGGCTGGTCAGGACAAGATGGGTATCGCTCTCGCAAAGCTTGCTGAAGAAGATCCTACCTTCAAGACATGGACTGACGAGGAAACTGGTCAGACTATCATCGCCGGTATGGGTGAGCTCCACCTCGATATCATCGTTGACCGTCTCCTCCGTGAGTTTAAGGTAGAGGCTAACGTAGGCGCACCTCAGGTTGCTTACAAGGAAACTATCAAGGGCAGCGCTGACATCGATTACAAGTACAAGAAGCAGTCCGGTGGTTCAGGTCAGTACGGTCACGTTAAGATCCGTGTTTCACCTAACGAGTCGGGCAAGGGATACGAATTCAAGAACTCCGTTGTCGGCGGTTCTATCCCGAAGGAATATATCCCTGCTGTTGACGCAGGTATTCAGGGCGCTATGAAGGCTGGTATCCTCGCAGGATACGAAGTTGTTGACGTTAAGGTTGAACTTTATGATGGTTCTTACCACGAAGTTGACTCTTCAGAAATGGCATTTAAGATCGCCGGTTCTATCGCTTTCAAGGAAGCTCTCAAGCAGGCTAATGCAGTTCTCATGGAGCCTGTAATGAAGGTTGCTGTTATCGTTCCTGATGACTACCTCGGTACAGTTATCGGCGACCTCAGCTCACGTCGTGGTCAGATCCAGGGTCAGGAAACAAGATCCGGTTCTATCCAGGTCGATGCTCTCGTTCCGCTTTCTGAAATGTTCGGCTACACTTCAGACCTCCGTTCCAACACACAGGGACGCGGTCAGTATACAATGGAGCCCCACAGCTATGAGGAAGTGCCTAAGAGCATCGCTGAAAAGATCATGGCTAACAGAGCTAAGAACTGATTATACCATACTTTCCGCTAAGGACAGTCTGATATTCATAAAATCATGCGTTTTGGAGAAACTTTTTTCTCCAAAACACTTGAATTTACCAAAATAATCTGATATAATGTATATACAGATTTCTGAATTCTTATTTAAGGAGGAATTTTCCAATGGCTAAGGCTAAATTTGAAAGAACTAAACCCCATGTAAACATCGGTACTATCGGCCACGTTGACCATGGTAAGACTACTCTTACTGCTGCTATCACAAAGACCCTTGCTCTTAAGGGTCAGGCTCAGTACGAGGCTTACGATATGATCGATAAGGCTCCCGAGGAGAGAGAGCGTGGTATCACAATCAATACAGCTCACGTTGAGTACGAGACAGACAAGCGTCACTACGCTCACGTTGACTGCCCCGGTCACGCTGACTACGTTAAGAACATGATCACAGGTGCTGCTCAGATGGACGGCGCTATCCTCGTTGTTGCTGCTTCTGACGGCCCTATGGCTCAGACAAGAGAGCACATCCTTCTCGCTCGTCAGGTTGGCGTTCCTGCAATCGTTGTATTCATGAACAAGGCTGATCAGGTTGACGATGAAGAGCTTCTCGAGCTCGTAGAGATGGATATCCGTGAGCTCCTTTCTTCTTATGATTTCCCTGGCGACGAAACACCTATCATCAAGGGTTCTGCACTTGCTGCTCTTAATGCTCCTGATGACCTCAGCGATCCTGCTTACGCTCCTATCCTTGAGCTCATGGATGCTGTTGACGAGTATATCCCCAGCCCTGAGAGAGACGATGCTAAGCCTTTCCTTATGCCTATCGAGGATACTATGACAATTTCCGGTCGTGGTACTGTTGTTACAGGTAGAGTTGAGAGAGGAAAGCTCAACGTTAACGAGCCTGTTGAGATCGTTGGTCTTTCTGACGAGAAGCTCAACACAGTTGTTACAGGTCTTGAAATGTTCAGAAAGACTCTTGACTTCTGTGAGGCTGGTGATAACGTAGGTGCTCTTCTCCGTGGTATCACAAGAGATCAGGTTGAGCGTGGACAGGTTCTCTGCAAGCCCGGCTCAATTCACCCCCACACAAAGTTTGCTGGTCAGGTTTACGTTCTTAAGAAGGAAGAGGGCGGACGTCATACTCCTTTCTTCAACAACTACAGACCTCAGTTCTACTTCAGAACAACTGACGTTACCGGCGTAGTTACACTTCCTGCTGATAAGGAAATGTGCATGCCTGGTGATAACGTAGCTATGGATGTTGAGCTCATCACTCCTATCGCTATCGAAGAGGGACTCCGTTTCGCTATCCGTGAGGGTGGTAGAACAGTAGGTTCCGGCGTTGTTACAAAGATCAACGAATAATTGAATCTATAACGACTTTAGGCGGTCGGGTCACTATGATCTGACCGCTTTTTGTTAATTAAATTAGGGATGATTACCTATAAAAGAAGGGGTGCTAAATGGACTATATCCTGCAAACCAGTCAGATAGTTAAGAAATACAACAATTTTACTGCTCTGACAGGTCTTAATATGAATGTTCCGCGCGGCTCTATTTACGGCTTTGTCGGACGAAACGGCGCGGGCAAAACTACTCTTATCCGAATCATCACGGGACTGAATAACCCCACATCGGGCACTTTTACCCTTATGGGAGCAAGCAATACTGACGCAGCTATCAGGCAGGCCCGGAGAAAAATGGGCGCGGTTGTTGAAACACCCTCGCTCCACCCTGAAATGACGGCGCGCGACAACCTTATCCAGCACTACAAGACGCTCGGACTCCCTCCGACAGATCTTGAAAATATCCTCCACCTTGTAGGACTGCCGAATACGGGCAAGAAAAAGGCTAAGAATTTCTCGCTCGGTATGCGCCAGCGTCTCGGAATCGCTTTCTCGCTCGTGGGAAATCCCGAATTTCTCGTGCTTGACGAACCTATCAACGGACTCGATCCGCAGGGGATCATGGAGGTGCGCGAAATGATAATGCGCCTCAATCATGAGCGCGGGATCACGATACTTATATCCAGCCACATTCTTGACGAGCTTTCGCGTCTTGCTACGCACTACGGCTTCATCGACCGAGGACACATATTGCAGGAGATCAGCGCTGACGAGCTGAACAACAGGTGCAGAAGCGCTCTCAGGGTCACGGTCAGCGACACTTCGCTCCTTGCCAAGACTCTTGACGAAATGCAGCTTGAATACAAGGTCTATTCTCCACAGGAGGCTGATATTTTCACGCAGGTCAAGGTTACTCCGCTCGTTCTCGAACTCAACAAGAACGGCTGTGAGGTTATAACAATGACCGAGCGCCATGAGAGCCTCGAAAACTACTTTATGGGACTCGTTGGGGGAGGTGCGATAAATGGCTAATTTGCTCGCTGAGGGTTACAGGCGGCTTTTCAAGGGAAAGAGATTCTATATCTGCATGATAGTTTATCTCTCAATAGCCTTGTTCGAAATCATTATCTACCGCATAGGCAATAATATGTTCAGCGGCGCAGGCGATCTGCTGAATGTTGACACGCTTATTTTTTCGGGACTGAGCCTTACTGTCCTCATGACCGCGATAACGGGCGGTATGCTTATAGCGCGAGACTACACCAACAACACAATCCGCAACAAGATAATAATCGGTCATTCGCGCACGAACATTTACCTCGCCAACCTGATAGTGACCTCGACGATCATACTCATCTACCTTTTCGCGTACATTCTTTTCATTTGCGCAGTGGGCATACCGCTTGTGGGCACAGGAGAATTCCCGAGCGCGGACATGGTCAAGAATATTTTTCTCACCATTCCGATCATGCTGGCATTTTCCTCGCTGATCACTTTCATAACGATGAGCATTAAGAGCGTTGGCGGAGCTATCCTTGCAATTGCGCTTGATTACGTTGGTTCGTTCCTTGGCACGGTTCTCCAGATCTTGGCGATAAAGTATGAAGAACTCGCGCGTTTTCTTGAGGAGTGCCTGCCCTCAATGCAGATAAGCATGATAAGGAGCAGCATTACGGAAGTTCCCGACCACGCAGGTCTCATGGTTCTTTATGATGTTATAATCATAGCCGCATCAACTGTCGGGGGAATACTTATTTTCAACAAGACTGACTTAAAGTAATATTGTCAAAATAATAAAGGGATTCTAAAGGGTTGATAACCCTTTAGCGGATTCCAAAGGCAGAGCCTTTGGTGGGGTGTGGGGCAAAGCCCCGCAAAGAACTTTCACTTATGAAATTTATATTTTCGGCAAAAAAGACTGCCCTCGGGCAGTCTTTTGCTTTTATGTTAGCTTTATGCTGAACTTTTTCAGCCAGTGGTCGAGCTGGATAAAGAATGCTATTGTCTGCGGCAGATTCATTAGCTGACCGTACCACTGAACGTGATCCTCGTGGCGCAGCAGTTTTTCAAGTTCCTCGCGCTTTATCAACTGCGTCAGGAGTTCGCCGTCCTCGTCAAGTATTCTGCGCAGTTTATTCGTGACCGCGTCAAGAAAGTTCGGGTTGTGCGTCTTTGGATAGGGACTCTTTTTGCGCCACAGGACTTTCTCTGGGAGCCAATCACGCATTGCTTCGCGCAGCAGTCCCTTTTCACGTCCGAGATAGTCCTTGTACTCCCACTTGACGTTGTAGAGGTATTCCGCGATACGGTGGTCGCAGAAGGGCACGCGAACCTCAAGACCGCTGAACATACTCATTCTGTCCTTGCGGTCGAGTAGCGTCTGCATGAACCAATGGAAGTTAAGCTGTGTCATTTCGCGCATACGGTAGTCGGTCGGATCGTCGCTCGGCAGCTTATCGGCGTAGTCGGCTGTATTTCGGTATGCGCTGTACACATAGTCGTCAGCATTGATCTTCGAGGCGTAGTCGTTGCATAGGAAACGGCTGCGGTAAGCGGTGCTCTGCGCCCAGGGGAATCCGTCTGTCATGCGGATATCCTTGTCGCGGTACCACGGATAGCCGCCGAAAATTTCGTCTGCGCATTCACCTGATAGGGCAACCGTTCCGTATTTCTTGATCTCGCGGCAGAAAATCAGCAGTGAAGCGTCAACGTCTGACATTCCGGGGAGTCCGCGTGCATCGACCGCGTCATCGAGAGCCTCAACGAGTTCGGGCGTGTCAACGACTGTCCAATGGTGATTTGTTCCGAGATATTCTACCATTGCGCGGATAAATTCCGGATCGCTGTTTGGCTGAAAATGGCTTTTGTGGAAGTATTTGTCATTGTCTCGGTAGTCAACCGAGAATGTGTCGAGAATCTTGCCGTGCTTTTTCATTTCAGCGGCGGCAACCGAGGAGATAAGGCTCGAATCGAGTCCTCCGGATAAGAAAGTACACACGGGAACGTCCGAAACAAGCTGACGGCGTATCGAATCCAGTACCAGTTCGCGGACGTGCTCTGCGGTCTGCTCAAAGCTTTCATTCAGCTCGTATGCGCGCAAACGCCAATATTCGCGCAGTTTCAGACCGTCCTCCGAGTAGTATTCGCACCAGCCGGGGCGTATCTCTTTTACTCCCTTTATTACGCCGCAGCCGGGAGTTCGTCCGGGAGCCATGAGCAGAAGCTCCGCCGCGCCTATCTCGTCTATTTCGTGCGGAACATCATGGTGCTCCATGAGCGTGGGTAGTTCCGAGGCGAAAATCAGCTTGCTTTCGTTCTGAAAGTAGAACAGCGGCTTGACACCGATCCTGTCGCGGGCGATAAAGGCTCTTCTCTGGGCGTTGTCGTAGATAACGAAGGCGAAAATTCCGTTCAGTTTTTCAACGCAGTCCTCGCCCCACCTGATGAACGCCTTGAGAACGACTTCGGTGTCCGAGTGCGTGGTGAAGCCGAAATCGGATTCAAGTTCGCGTCTTATATCGTCCGTGTTGTACAGTTCACCGTTATAGACTATCGTGTAGTCGCCGAAACTCATCGGCTGACGGCCGCCCTCAATATCAATAACGGCAAGTCTCGTGTGAATAAGTGCAGCCTCGCGTGAGATCACCATTCCGCGTTGGTCAGGGCCGCGCCTTATCATGCTTTTCTGCATATTTTCGTATGTTTTCATATCATCGCGCATATCTTCAATGAAGCTTATCGCACCTGCAATTCCGCACATAGTAAGTACTCCGCCGCTTTTCGGCATACGGTACGCCGTAATATGTCACATATGGGGCATCAGTTTTGCTCCCGACAGGTAGACAAACGATGTGACCCGTTATGTACATTATATGCGGATAGGTTTTATGTGATACAGCTTTTGTGGAATTTTGTGGATAAGTTCGGCATATTATTTCAAAAAAGGAGCTGATATCATGGAAACCGAGGAATACACCAATGAAATCGCCGCAGAGGACAGCACTGAGACACTTGTCGAGGAAATTCACGCGCGCAGGGATTCAAGACCCGATGACGTTATTGCAATGCAGTCGGTTTTGTGCATATTGCTTGCACTTCTGCTGATCGCGGCAAATTATTTCTACCCTGATACCGCGGAGGAGCTTTATGGGAAGATAACCGCACTCACGTCCGACCCGAAAAATCTGATACCGAACCCTATAGACCTGATAATTTCATATCTTGATAAGCTTTGACATCGGGCGAACAAGGGTCAGTATCGGCTTTTCGTTTCTGCTTTTCAACGCGATAATTTTTCTTTTCAGCAGTGAAAGTCTGCTTATGCAGTTTTACGCGGCGTGTGCTCTACACGAAATGGGGCATATTCTCGCGGCTTGCTTGGTGGGAGTTCGGATAAAGAGCGTTGTTTTTTCGGGCGGCGGGATAAGAATGCTGACCGATCGAGCAAGTGTCGTCACGAACTGCGAAAACGTGCTCATGCTGCTGAGCGGCCCTGCGGTGAACCTGTTTCTTGCTGCCGCCCTGAGTATTCACGGCGCTGTCGGAGATTTTGCCATGCTGAACCTCGCGGCAGGACTTTACAACCTGTTGCCGTTCCGACAGCTTGACGGCGGTGCGCTTTTCGATATTTTCATCACAGGAACAGTTCACGAGCGCGAGTGGCGTGGAGTGCTCCTTGCGGTCAGGATAATTATAGTGCTTGCAGGCGCAGCGGTATTCTGTTTGTGGGCGTAGCAATTTAACGATAAACATTAAATTTTTATCGTTAAAATCAACAAGTGCAGAACAGGGGACATGGCTTGTTCTTGTGCAAATATATAATATTTATCGTTTATCGTTAAATTTTAGTTGACAAACGCTAATATTCATGATATACTCTATTCAACGAAAGGAATTTTCCCAGCGTGAAAGGAGAAAGTCATGGAGAACAAGAATATCAAAAGTATCAACACTATCGGCAAGGTCGGAAATATCGTAACAATAGTAATACAGGTCGTGATGATCGTCGGTATCATTTCCAGTATAATTGCGGGCATAGTAATATTGCAGTTACCTAATGATTCCATTCGGGTCAGCGGAAGCGGAAATGCCGATATTACGCTTAAAACGAGCCAATTGGTTTCGAGAGTTATTGAGATCGACAACATTGATAACTCGACCTTCAAGCTGGATATGTTCGGTATAAAGGCTAAGATAACCACCAGATCCGAGGATATTTCCGATGATGAGAACAACTATCAGATCTCGGCTGAGGCTGATGGAGTTACCGGACGAGAAATCAAAGTTTTCTTTGCAACAACTTGTTTCACAGGTGCAATAGTTGTCGCACTGTTTCTGATAGCGTCCGTATTCGTCAGAAAACTCGCCAAAGTTCTTTCAAAGTGTCGCTCACCCTTTGAGGAAAGCGTAATAAAGGCGATGAGAGCGTTCGGGGTCTCGCTCATTCCGTGGGCGGTGTTCAGACTTTGCGTAGGAAGCACGGCAGGAGTAGCGATCTTGCTGCTTGCGTTTGTGATTTTCCTGCTCGTGAAAATTTTCAAGTACGGCGCGGAACTCCAGCAGGAGTCGGACGAGACTCTTTGAGGTGAGCGCGTATGGCGATAATTTTAAGGCTTGACCGCGTAATGGCGGACAGAAAAATGAGTCTCAATGAGCTTAGCGAACTGGTTGGTGTCAGCAACGTCAATTTGTCGAAACTTAAAACGGGCAAGGTGAGCGCGATACGGTTTTCCACACTCAACGCAATATGTAAGGCTCTGAATTGCCAACCGGGCGATATACTTGAATATATCGAGGACGCGCAGGTGTGAGAAATAATAATGGGATTCTAAAGGGTTGTTAACCCTTTAGCGGATTCCAAAGGCAGAGCCTTTGGTGGGGTGTGGGGCAACAATGCCAACAACTTAAGCGATATTGGCATTTACCCTGCATAAAAAATCAAAT
>ERZ1673741.702-NODE-702-length-33455-cov-6.606078_pt1 | contig 33455 bp, 25 predicted proteins | sample MGYA00580209_ERZ1673741 | MGnify/ENA primary metagenome ERZ1673741 (study PRJEB41218, sample SAMN15661754) | gut metagenome | host: Homo sapiens | place: Canada: London | collected 2015-08-20/2019-03-30 | study: EMG produced TPA metagenomics assembly of... | reverse complement strand
CGGGTTGTCCATGACGGCGCCGTAGGCGTGGCTGAGCGTGTAGCCGAGCTCGCCGCCCTCGTGGATGGAGCCGGGGGTCTCGGGCGCGAAGTGGCTGGGGATGCCGCCGGGATAGGAGAACTGGCGGAAGAACTTCTGGAGGCCGGCCTCGTCATCGGTGATGTCCGGACGGATCTCGCGGTAGGTGCCGTCGAGCAGGGACTGGGAGGTGCCGGCAGGTCCGCCGTGGCCGGGGCCCATGAGGAAGACGGCGTTCTGCTGGTGGTCGGCGATGAGGCGGTTGACGTGGCCAAAGAGGAAGTTCACGCCGGGGGTGGTGCCCCAGTGGCCGACGAGGCGGTGCTTGACGTCGGCGCGGCTGAAGTCGCGCTTCTCGCCGGTCTTCTCGTCGACGAAGTCCTTCTTCATGAGCGGGTTGGAGCGAAGGTAGATCTGGCCGACGGAGAGGTAGTTGGAGGCGCGCCAATACTTCTCGACGCCCTCGAGCTCCTCCTCGGGAACGGCGTGGTCGAGCTTCTGCCACGGAGTACCGATAACGGGCTGTGCCATGCTTGATCCTCCTAGATCGTGTTCCCCGGAGCGGATTCCGGAGGTTTGTGAACTGTTTTGGAGTATAGAAGGGTAAAACGCTTTACTTTGCGAGAATTAAAGAGTAATTCGTTTTACTCTCGTAATTTTTTTAGCACATTGAAAGAAGTGCCCGGGTTTCTTGCCCGTCTGGGTAAAAGCTCGGGCGCGCGGCTCTGGACGCAGAGCGGGGCGAGGGGCTAGAGCCAGCGGACGGAATCCTTGACGACAACCTTCGGGCGCAGGATCTTTGTGACGGAGGCGGAGCGCTCGCGCGATTCGGCGTCCTCCTCCAGGCGCGCGAACATGAGCTCGAGCGCCGCGACGGCGAGCTCGCGCGAGTTCTGCTCGATGGAGGTAAGCGCCGGCTCAAAGAGCGTGTCGGCGGCGGAGTTGTCGTAGCTTACGACGGAGTAGTCGCGCGGTACGCGCAGGTCCTCGGCATAGAGAAGCTTGAGCAGGCCGAGCGCGATGTTGTCCGAGCTCGCGAAAACCGCGGTGGCATCCGACTTGAGCACACCCTTCGCGGACTCAAAAGCGTCGTCGATGTAGTAGGCGCTGTGGAGCTCGAGCTCGGGATCGGGCTCGATGCCGTGCTCACGAAGGGCACGCTCGTAGCCCGCCATGCGCGCGCGGCCGGTGTTCGACTCTTTGTTGATGAGCGCGGCGATGCGCTCGTGTCCACGACCGAGCAAATAAGAAGTGGCCAGGTAGCCGCCCTGCTCGTTGTTGAAGCCCACGCGGTCGCAGTCGAGCCCCTCGATAAAGCGGTCGACCATCACGTAAGGCATGGGCAGCTGCTCGAGGATCGACTTGAGCCCGGCCGAATAGCGCAGCTCATCGGCGACGACGATAAAGAGACCGTCGACGCCGCGGTTGACGAGCAGGCGCACGAGGTCGGCGTCATTGTGGGAGCTGTCGTCGGAGTTGGTGATGAGCAGCAGGTATCCCCTCTTGCGGCAGGCGACCTCGAGGGCACGGGCAAGCGACGAGAAGAAGCGCGACTCGATGTTGGGGACGATGAGGCCGAGCGTCTGTGAGTGCTGCGTGACGAGGCTGCGCGCTATCTGGTTGGGGATGTAGCGCTTCTTGCGCGCGACCTCCTTGATGCGGGCGCGGCTCTCGGCGCTGATCTTGCACGGCCGGTCGTTGAGCACGAGGGAGACCGCGGTCGGGCTCAGGCCCACTTCCCTCGCTATGTCCTTGAGCGTGACCTTGGCCATGCCAATCCTTTCGAAGGGTGGGACAAAAGGGACGGGGGATTTTGTCCCAACTTGTGGAGGCCCTCCTCATTTTGGGACAAAATCCCCCGTCCCTTTTGTCTCGATTAGAAGGCGTAGACGGTGCGGGAGCGATAAGGGCGATCGGGGCCAAAGACAGGCTGCGGGAAATTCGGGTGATGGATCGCATCCGCAAAGAAGTTGGTCTCGAGCGCCACGGCGTCGTGGTCGTGGTACTTGACGCCCCCCTTGCCGCAAACGCCGCCCACGTAGTTGCCGGTGTACACCTGCATACCAGGCAGGTCGGTGAACACATCGAGCTTAATCCCGGAGACATCCCCCTCAAGGGTGGCAGCGTGACGCAGCCCGCCGACGAAGCCGTCCTCGCCCTCCCCCGCCTCGGGCAGGACGAAGTTGTGGTCGACGCCGCGCGCGTTGACGATGGAGTGGTCGGTGCTCGCCACGACATCTTTGAGCTTCTTGCCGTCGCGAAGGTCGAGCGGGGTGCCGTCGACGGGCAGGATACTGCCAGTGGAAACGAGCGCGTCGTCGGTCTCGGTGTAGGCGCCCGCGTCCACGGCGAGGCGATGGCCGAGGACGGTCACGCCGCCGCAGCCGTTCAGGTTCCAGTAGCTGTGGTTGGTCATGTTGACGAGCGTCGTCGCGTCGGGCGTGCCGTCATACGTGATGACCAGCTCGTTATTGGCCGTGAGCTCATAGGTAAGGTGCATCTGGATCGCGCCAGGGAAACCCTGGTCGCCGTCGGGAGAGTCGAGGACGAGCTCGACCAGGCCGCCGTCGGCCCCCTGCTCCGCGCGCGCGACTGACCAGAAGCGCTTGCACCAGAAGTCGCGCCCGCTGTGGTTGCAGTTCTTGCCCTCGTTAGCGGTGAGCTCGTAGGTTTTGCCCGCGAGCTGGAAAGAAGCGCCGCCGATACGGTTGACCACACGGCCGACCGGAGCGCCGAGCCACGCGTCGTCGGCCGCGTAGCCTGCGGCGTCGTCGTAGCCGAGCACCACGTCGATGACCTCGCCGGCAGCAGACGGCACCTTCACGGACACGACGCGCGCGCCGAAGTCCGTAACCGCGACCTGCATGCCCGAGGCGTTGCGAAGCTTATAGAGAAAAGCCGGCCTCCCGCCGACGTTTCCGAAGGAAACAGGCTCAACCTGCATTGTTGCCCCTCTCGACCATTTGCAGCTGACTCGGCATCAAAAAAGGGACGGGGCATCGCGCCCCGCGCTTGCGTTTGGGACATAATCCCCCGTCCCTTTTGTCCCAACTAGTGAGCGGAGGCCTGGCCGTAGTAGGCGTTCGGGCCGTGCTTGCGCAGGTAGTGCTTGTCCTGCAGGTACTGGGGCGCCGGGCCGCAGTGAGGGGAGAGGATCTCGGTGTCGCGCGCCATCTTGCAGCACTCGTCGAGGACGACGGCGTGGTAGACGGCCTGCGCGGCATCCTTGCCCCAGGTGAAGGGACCGTGGTTGCGCACGAGGACGGCAGGAACGGCGACGGGGTCGATGCCGCGCTCCTCGAAGCCGGCGACGATGACCTTGCCGGTGTTGAGCTCGTAGGCCTCCTCGATCTCCTCCTCGGTCAAGCCGCGCATGCAGGGCACGGGGCCGTAGAAGTAGTCGGCGTGCGTGGTGCCGTAGGCGGGAAGGTCGCGGCCGGCCTGGGCCCAGGCGACGGCGGCCGCGGAGTGCGTGTGGACGCAGCCGCGGATGCCCTTATCGGCCCAGTTCCTGTAGATCCATGCGTGCGTGAGGGTGTCGGAGGAGGGGTTCATCTCGCCCTCGACGCGCTTGCCCTCCAGGTCGCAGACGACCATGTTCTCGGGCGAGAGCTTGTCGTAGTCGACACCGGACGGCTTAATGACAAAAAGCCCCGTCTCAGGGTCGAACTCGGAGGCGTTGCCCCAGGTAAAGACGACCAGCCCGTGCTTGGGCAGGTCCATGTTCGCCTCGTAGACCTTCTCGCGCAGTTCCTTGAGCATCATTGCTTTGTGCTCCTTTCGCACATGTTTTTATCTGCGAACTGAATGTTTTGAACGTTTGACCAGCGCAATCCATTCAGTTCGCCATACGCGATGATTCTAGACCAATTGCGCCTCGGCGGCCTTCTCGGCCTCGTTGACCTTCTTGAAGGAGGCGAGGAAGGCGCGGTAGCCCTCGACGTCGGCCGGGTCGGGCTCGATCGTGGTGCCCTCCATGCCGGCGAAGACCTTGTTGTCGAGGAAGTCCGCGAGGGTCTCGCCCTCGGCCTTGGTCGCCATGTAGGAGGCGGCGACGGCCTGGCCCCAGGCGCCGCCCTCCCCCGCCGTCGCCATGACGGTCACGGGCGCCTCGAGCGCGGCGGCCAGCAGGCTTTGGGCCACCTTCGGGGTCTTGAAGATGCCGCCGTGGCCGTAGAGCTTGTCGATCTTCACGTCCTCGGCGCGCAGGGCCTCGTTGCCCGCGGCCAGGGCGCCAAAGGCGGCCATGATGTTCATGCGCATGAAGTTGGCGATGGAGAAGTTCGCGTTCTGCTTGCGGACGACCATCGGGAAGCCGGTCTGGACGCCCATGACCGTCTCGCCGCTGATGAAGGGGATCGAGACGAGGCCGCCGGCGTCTTTGTCGCCGGTGAGGGCGGCGTTGAAGAGCTTGGTGTAGATGTCGCCCTTCTTGACGGGGACGCCCATGGTGTCGGCGAAGTCGGCGAGCAGGTCGACCCAGTCGTTGATGTCGGAGGTGCAGTTGTTGCAGTGGACCATGGCCACCGGGTCGCCGACCGGGGTCGTGACGAGGTCGATCTCCTCGGCGGTGGCGTCCTTGAGCGCGTGCTCGAGCACAATCATCGAGAACACCGAGGTGCCGGCACTGACGTTGCCCGTGCGCTGGGCGATGGAGTTCGTGGCGATCATGCCGGTGCCGGCATCGCCCTCCGGCGGGCACAGCGGGCATCCGGCCTCGAGGTCGCCCGAGGGGTCGAGCAGGCGCGCGCCCTCCTCGGTGAGGTGCCCGGCAACCTCGCCGGCCACGAGCACCTTCGGCAACAGGTCCTCGACCTTCCAGGCCACGCCCTTGCTGGCCACGAGCTCGTCGAACTGGTCGATCTTCGCGGCGTCGTAGTCGCGGGTCTCGGAGTCGATGGGGAACATGCCCGACGCGTCGCCGATCGAGAGGACCTTCTGGCCCGTGAGGCGCCAGTGCACGAAGCCCGCGAGCGTCGTGAAGAAGTCGATCTGCGGCACGTGCTCCTCTTTGTTGAGGATGGCCTGGTAGATGTGGCTGACGCTCCAGCGCTCGGGCGTGTGGAAGGCAAAGAGGCGCGAGAGCTCGTGGGCGGCCTCGGTGGTCGTGGTGTTGCGCCAGGTACGGAACGGCACGAGGAGCTTGCCGGCGGCGTCGAACGGCAGGTAGCCGTGCATCATGGCGCTGATGCCGAGGGCGCCGACCTTCCTCAGCGTGACGCCGTACTTGGCCTCGACGTCGGCCTTGAGGGAGGCGTAGCAGGTCTTGAGGCCGTCGAAGATCTCGTCCTCGCTGTAGGTCCAGTAGCCGTCGACAAGCGAGTTCTCCCAGTCGAAGGTGCCGATGGCGATGGGCTCGTTGTCGGCGTCGTCGAGGACGGCCTTGACGCGCGTCGAGCCGTACTCGATGCCCAGGGAGGTACGACCGGCCTCGATATCGGCGACGATCTGCTCTTTGGTCTTGCTCATAGGTGGACTCCTCTATTCGTGACGAAAAGGGACAGTCCCTTTTTGTCATCAATCGTTTTATGACGAAAAGGGACTGTCCCTTTTCGTCAAAACGGCCACGCCTCCCGGGCGGAAGACGCGGCCGTTATCACGCACGTGCGGGCGACTTACTTGTAGAAGACCTCGCCGAGCTTGAGGTCGCGCTTGAAGTCGCGAAGGTTGGTGTTCGCGTCGATGACTACGGACTCGATGCCCATGGCGTCGGCCCAGTCGATCATCTGGTCGGCGGTAAGGTCGTAGGAGACCGCGGTGTGGTGCGCGCCGCCGGCGTAGATCCAAGCCTCGGTGCCGACCTTGAGGTTCGGGCGCGGGGTCCAGAACATGGTGCCGGTCGGGAGCTTCGGCATGGGCTTCTCGACCTTCTTGCAGTCGACGTCCTGGATGATCAGACGGAAGCGGTTGCCAAGGTCGATGAGGGAGGTGGCGATGGCGGGGCCGGTCTTTGCGGTGAAGATCAGGCGCGCCGGGTCCTCACGGTCGCCCATGGAAAGCGGAGTGGCGCGAATCTTGATCTCGCCGTCGGCCATCGAAGGATCGACCTCGGACATGTGGGACTCGAGGATGCCGTCCTTGCCCGGGACGAGGTTGTAGGTGTAGTCCTCCATGAGCGCGGAGCCCTTGGCGTTCGGGTCGTTGGCGGTCATGACCTTCATGAGGCGCACCATGCCCGGGGTCTTCCAGTCGCCCTCGGGGCCGAAGCCGAAGCCCTTCTGCATGAGGCGCTGGATGGAGAGGGACGGGAGCTGCTTCAGGGCGCCGAGGTCACCGAAGTGGTCGGAGAAGGCATTGTAGTTGTGCTCCACGAGGAAGCGCTCGATGCCGATCTCCTGGGCAGCCTGGACCTCGACGTGACGACGGAACTCCTCCGGGTCGCGACCGTCGAGCACGAGGCCGTAGGTCTCGTAGTACTCGTCGGTGAGCTCCTTGACCTCAGCAGCGGTCACGGACTCGACGTAGGGGGTGAGGTCATTGATCGGCCACGCGTCGACGGTCCAGCCGAGCTTGACCTGGGCCTCGATCTTGTCGCCATCGGTGACGGCGACGTTGCGCATGGTGTCGGCGAAGCGGGCGATGCGGATGTTGCGGGACTCGTTGATACCCACGGCGACGCGCTGCCACTGGCCGAGCTCGGTGAGGGCGACGGGATCCTTCCAGTAACCAAAGACGACCTTGTGGTTCCAGCGCATGCGGGCAAAGATGTGCCCGAGCTCGCGCTCACCGTGAGCGGCCTGGTTCTCGTTCATGAAGTCCATGTCGATGGTGTCGTACGGGATCTCCTCGTTGTACTGCGTCGCGAACTGGCACAGCGGCTTGCGGAGGTCCTGCAGGCCCAGAATGTAGTTCTTGGAGGGGCTGAAGGTGTGAGCCCAGGTGATGATACCGGCGCAGTCGGGGTCGTTGTTGGCCTCGTTGAAGACCTGCTGGATCATCGAAGCGGTGAGGAGGTTGGGCTTGAGCTCGACCTCGAACGGAATCTCTTTAGAGGCGTTGAGGTAGTTGACGACCTCCTCGGCGTGCTTGTGCACGTGCTGGAGGCACTCGTCGCCGTACAGGTCCTGGGTGCAGGGGCAGAAATAGAACTTGTACTTCTTGATCTCGAGCATGTTCGTTCCTTTCGGACGCATATGCGGTGCAAGCGTTTTTGGGCGGCAGAGCCGCCATAAGGGGACCTCCCGGATGGCCCCGCCCCCAAGGGAAGAGGTGGGCAAGGGGCGAGGCCAAAGGGAGGGTGGAGCCGAAAGCTACTTGATGACCTGGTTCGAGCTGCGGTCAGAGAACAGGGCGACCATGCAGACGAAGATGATGCCGAGGGCCAGCTGCTGCATCTCGGTGGTCAGGCCGAGCATGACAAGGCCCTTCTGGAGCACGAGGTAGGACGCGACGCCGATGACGACGTTGGAGAAGCGGGCGCGGGCGCCGCCGTTGATCGGCATGCCGCCGAGAACCATGGCGATGAGGAGCTGAGTCTCGAGCATGTTGCCGGAGGTGGCGGTGACGGAACCGATCTTGACGGCGTTGATGAACGCCGCGAAGCCGGTGATGCAGCCGGCGGCCACGTAGACCAAGATCTTGGTCTTCTGGACCTTGATGCCGGCGAAGCGGGCGCCCTTCTCGTTGGCGCCGATGGCCTTGAGGTTGTGACCGAGGCAGGTGAAGCGGGTGATCACGAAGGTGATAACGAGAACCGCGATGGTGATGCCCATGAGCAGGGGCATGTTGTTGAAGCCGGTGATGTAACCGGCGGCCTGGACGGGCTTCTCGGTAGTGAGGAAGGCGCAGACGCCGCGGAGCAGGAACATCATGCACATCGTGACCACGAAGGACTGGATCTGGCCCTTAACGTGGAAGAGCGCGTTGATAAGGCCAATCACGGCGCCCGTAGCGATGCCGCCAAGGATGGCGAGCACCAGGTTGTACTGGGAAAGGGCGCAGACCACGGCGCAGGAGACGCCGAGCATGGAGCCCTGCGAGAAGTCCAGGCACCCCATCGCCATAATCATCCAGACGCCGCATGCCGCGATCATGAGCATGTAGCCGCCGGAGAGGATCAAGGTGATGTTCTTCGGGGTGAGGATCGAGCCGCCAGTCGCGATGGCGAAGAACGCCAGGATCACCACGAAACCGATGAGCGGGAGGAAGTCCTTAACGGACGAGAGGTCGAAGCTCTTCTTGGCCTCGGCAGCGCCCTTCTTGGGATCGAGCGCCGCATCGTTGGTAGTTGCCATCTGATTCGCCTCCTAGACCATCTTGGAGATGAGGTCTTTGTCGGACAGCTCGGGGCTGCGCTCGAGCTCGCCGTTGATTTTTCCGTCTTTCATGATGTAGATGCGGTCGCACATACCGATCAGCTCCATGATCTCCTCGGAGATGATCATGATGGCCTTGCCCTCGGCGCGCATGTCCTCGAGCAGGTTGTAGATGGCGGCCTTGACCTTGATGTCGATGCCGCGGGTCGGCGAGTCGAGGATCAAGATGTCGGACTTCTTGCCCAGCCAGCGGGCGAGGACGACCTTCTGCTTGTTGCCGCCGGAGAGCGCCGAGACGTACTGCTTGACGTTGACCATCTTGGTCTGCATCTGGGTCGCGTAGAGCTCGGCGAACTCGCGGAGCTTCTTGTCCGAGAGGAACGTGCCCATGTCGCGCATCGAGGGGATGGTGATGTTGTCCTCGATGGTGTCCTGGATGAGCAGCGACTCGTTGTCGCGGTCCTTGGACGTATAGGCGATGGAGTTGTTGATGGCGGTGTTGATGTCGTTGACGTGCACGCCGTTGGCCAAAACAACGTCACCGGTGCGGTCGTAGGACGCGCCGAAGATGGCCTTGCCGACCTCGTGCATGCCGCACTCGGAAAGGCCGCCGATGCCCAGGATCTCGCCGTAGTGCAGGTCGAACGAGAGGTCGGAAATCTGGCCAGGGACGCTCACGTGCTGGACGGAGACGGCGACCTCGCCGGCCTTCTGGGTCTTGTAGTCCGGGTAGTCCTGACGGTAGTAGTGGCCGCCGAGCTCACGGCCGACCATGAGGACCTTGAGCTTGTCCTCGTCGACCTCGGACTTCTCGACGGTGGTGATGTAGTCGCCGTCGCGCAGGATGGAGACGCGGTCGCTCATCTCGAGGACCTCGGCCATGTCGTGCGAGATGAAGATCACGCAGTGACCCTTGGCGCGGACGTCGCGCATGACCTCGAAGAGCTTCTTGCGGCCGCCCTCGCCGAGCGCCGTGGTGGTCTCGTCGACGACGAGAATCTTCGGGTCGAACCAGGTGGACTTGACGATCTCGACGAGCTTGCGGTCCTCGAAGTCGTAGTTGTCGATGGGCTGGGTCGCCTTGATGTAGCCGAGGCCGTAAGAGTCGAGAAGCTCCTGGGCCTTCTTGTTCATGGCGCTGGTGTTCTTGAGGCCGTTCTTGATGAACTGGTCCTCGTCGCCCAAGAACATGTTCTCGGCGACGGTGAGGCCGGACAGGGTGCCGATCTCCTGGACGACGATGGCGATACCGTGGTGGTTCGCGTCGACCTGGTTTTTGGGCGCGACCTGCTCGCCGTCGAGGGTGAAGGTGCCGGAGCCGATGGGCAGGATGCCCGTCAGCATGTTGGTGAAGGTGGACTTGCCGGAGCCGTTCTCGCCGATAAGGGCGTGGATCTCACCCTCGTAGAAGTCGAGGGACACCTCCTTGACGGCGTGGGTCGGGCCGAACTTCTTGTCGATCTTCTCCGCGTGGAGCAGCAGTTTCTGTTCACTCATGGTGTGTATCCCTCCTTACTTGACGACAGCGCCCTTGATGCGCTTGGTGGTGACGAAGACGATGCCGAGCAGGGTGGCGCCGGTGACGATGTTGTTGACCGTGACGGGCATGCCGAGCGCGACGAAGCCGGCGAACATCATGGCGATAATGAACTCGCCGATGACGATGGACGCGACGGGGTGGCCGTACTTCTTGAAGGCCAGGCCAAAGAAGGTGCCCATGAGCGGCTTGAAGTTGAGCGACTGGGAGAGCATGCCGGTCATCGGGGTCTGGGCGGTGCCGTAGCCGATGTAGAGGACGGCCATGATGCCGACGAACATGGAGCAGAGCACGAAGGCGAAGAACTTGTACTTGTCGACGTTCACGCCCATGTTCTTCGCGACGGCCTCGTTGGCGCCGATGGCGTTGACGTAGGTGCCGAGCTTGGTGTACTTGAGGATGAAGGAGCAGAGCGCGAACGCGAGGAGCGCCAGGATGAGGTTCCAGGGGTACGCGCCGAACATCTTGTATTGATCGGCGAGGCGGGTACCGGCCCACGCGGAGGCGAAGACCGAGAAGGCCTCGTAAATCAAGGACAGGCCGACCGTGACGATCAGCGAGGGAATACGCAGCTTAATATAGGCGAGACCGTTGGCGGCACCGAGGATAGCGCCGCACAGGATCGGGGCGACGACGAGGCCCACAACGCCGAGCATCTGCGAGAAGCCGATGGACAGCAGGCACGCCAGAACAAGAATAGAGCCGATGGAGAAGTCCCACAGGCCCATGACGACGATGAAGTAGAGGCCGCAGCCACCTACCGCGTAGATCAGGCCGGTCTGCAGATAGGTCAGCATCTGATCGGACGCACCGAAGGTGCCCGGGCACAGGAGCTTGAAAACGACCCATACCGCGACCGTGATGATGAGGAGCAGGCCAACGCCATACCACTGGCTCTGCTTAGCCTTCTTTAGGAGTTCCATTCACGATCCTTCCCTTTATTTCCCACACACGTGCTTTTACTTACAAATAGTTAAGGGCGGGCCCTAGGGACAGGGCCCGCCCCCAGCTAACTGAGTAATGCGAGCGCAATCGCCTTGCGACTAGGCGTGGCGGCTCTTGACGTCCTCGATGGACAGGGACTCGGCGGCGGTGCACAGGGCGTCGAAGTCCTTGGTGGCGAGGTCCTTCATCTCGTCGTCAGTGTAAGGAGCTTCGTCGACGAAGTACTTCTCGTAGTCCTGGTACTCCTTAACGGAGGAAACGAAGACGTAGGGGAACTTGATCTCCTTGCCGAAGTCGCCGGACTTGGGCACGAAGGAGTCGACGCCCTTGCAGGCGGCGTAGACCATAAGGAAGGAGTAGAGCGGGTCGCAGAAGTGGCCGCCGGACTCGCAGTACATGCCGCCGGTAGCGAGCTGATCCTTGAGGTCATCCAGGAAGTCGGTGGAGGCGACGCGGATCTTGCCGGTGAGGTTCATGTTCTTGAGCTGGCCCACGGAGCCGACCAGCGGGTCGCCGCCGCCGCCGGCGACGATCAGGGCGTCCATGGTGTTGTCGGTGTTGTAGAACTGCTGGGTGACGTTGGCGCCCTCGGAGGAGGAGGTGTTGGCGTAGACCGGGTCGGAGAGAGTGGCCTGGTCGCTCGGGTTGGCGGCGTTCCACTTCTCGATGCCGGACTTGTAGCCCTTCCAGCGCTCCTGGAAGGTGGCGTCGCCGACGGTCCAGCCCTCGAGCTTGATGTTGCGGGCGCCCTTCTGGATGCCCTCGTAGGCGTCGGAGTTGTCGGCGGTCAGCAGCTCAACGAGCTTCTCGCCGTTGCCGACCTCGTCCTCGTGGACGGCGCCGACGTAGTACTGGGAGTTCTCGGCGAGCGAGTAGACGTCGGGCGAGTTCTCCTTAGAGATCATGCGGTAGAACTGAGCCAGATAGACCTGGTTGTCGTTGCAGGTGTTGATGGCGGCGGTCATCTCGGAGTCGGCGGAGTTGCAGACGACGATGCCGTTGCAGCCGGCGGCACAGAGGGTCTCGATGGAGGCAGTGACCTGCTCGGAGACGTGGCCCTGGTCGACCGTGGTGATCTCGACGCCGAGGATGTCGGCGGCCTTCTTGATGATGTCGACGGAGAGCTTGCCGAGGGCGTCGGTGGAGGACCAGATTGAGACGCCGATCTTGATCTTCTCGCCGTCGGAGCTGCCGCCGTCGGAGCTGGAGCTGCCGCCGTCGCCGGAGCAGCCCGCGAGACCGGCGAGGCCCGCGACGCCGCCGGTCAGGCCGGCGTACTTGAGGAAGTTCCTCCTCGAAAGATTACCCATAGTGCTTCCTTCCCTTCATCTTGCTTCCCTCGCTTGCACCCGATGTGCAAGCTCACTGAAAACAATGTGTAAACAGCGAAACCGACTGTTTACTACATCCAAGGTTATGAGCAGGGCTGCTCGCGCCCTGCTGTTTGTGGGATCCGGGTGCCAGCGAGGGTTCTGCAGGCTCGTTATCCCCATTCGCCGAGCAAAGATGCCGCTCGGCGAAAACCGCCTTGTACCTGCGAAAACTTTCGTGCAAGGCGGGTCGTGCCGTCTTTCTGGACTTTGTCTGTTCTGGACTTTGTCTGACCTATTTCTAATCCCTTACAGAACGCTTGCGACCATCCACTGCGGTAAACGGTATCGAATGTCTCGTGAACGGTCTGTTTATATGTTTGTTTATATCCAAATGCCTGTTAAGTGGGTTTCTTTGTTTAGTAGTGTTTAGGTTGAATGCCTAGTTAAACGGTTTAAGGGCCGAATTGCATGGTTGTAACCAGTTGAACCGTTGGATGTAAACAGTTTTTTAAACAGCGCGGGGCAGCGGGGCGGGGGCGGCGCGGCGGCGCGGCTTCCGCCCACACAGGCCTCAGCCGCGAGTGTTCGCCGCACGCCCCCGCACGCGGGGCAGAAGGCGCCGGGCGGGCAGGGCTTCTTTCCGCCCGACCGGTTGCCGCTAAGTTACCGCGGCCGGCGCGACACGTCCCTCGGGCTCGCGCACCTTATACTTGTCGTACGTCAACTCACGATCCGCAAAGGGGCACGCAGTGGACATCACACCGCAGGAAGTGGCCGAGACCCTCAGCATGGTTTCCGAGCAGAACCTCGACCTCCGCACCATCACCATGGGCATCAGCCTGGCCGGATGCGCCGACGAGGACATGGCCCGCATGTGCGACAAGGTCTACGACAAGATCACCACCACGGCCGAGAACCTCGTCCAGACCGCCGACGACCTGCAGAGCGAGTACGGCATCCCCATCGCGAACAAGCGCGTGAGCGTGACGCCCGTCGCCCAGATCGCCGCCGGCTGCCCGGACGAGGACCTCTCGCCCATCGCGCACGCCATGGACCGCGCGGCCGAGACCCTCGGCATCGACTTCATGGGCGGCTTCAGCGCCCTCGTCCAGAAGGGCATCGGCGCCACCGATCGCAAGCTCATCAACTCCGTGCCCGAGGCGCTGGCCACAACCGACCGCGTGTGCTCGTCGCTCAACATCGCCTCGACCCGCGCCGGCATAAACATGGACGCCGTGCTTCTTTCCGCGCAGACCATCCAGGAGTGCGCGCGCCGCACGGTCGACACCGACTGCTACGGCGCCGCCAAGTTCGTGGTCTTCGCGAACATGGTCGAGGACTCGCCGTTCATGGCGGGCGCCGTCCATGGCTCCGGCGAGGCCGACGCCGTCATCAACGTGGGCGTCAGCGGCCCCGGCGTCATGGCGGCCGCCCTCTCGGAGCTTCCCGACGACGCGAACCTCATGCAGGTCGCCGAGCAGATAAAGAAGACCGCCTTCAAGATCACCCGCGCCGGCGAGCTCATGAGCCGCGAGGCCTCGCGCCGCCTCGGCGTCGAGAAGGGCATCGTCGACCTCAGCCTCGCGCCGACGCCCGCGGCCGGCGACTCCGTGGCCAAGATCCTCGAGATCATCGGCGTGGGCCAGTGCGGCGGCCCCGGCACGACGGCCGCGCTCGCCCTTCTTAACGACTGCGTGAAGAAGGGCGGCGTCATGGCGTCGTCCTCGGTGGGCGGGCTCTCCGGCGCGTTCATCCCCGTGTCCGAGGACGCCGGCATGATCCAGGCCGCCGTCGACGGCGCGCTCTCCATCGAGAAGCTCGAGGCCATGACCTGCGTGTGCTCCGTGGGCCTCGACATGATCGCCATCCCCGGCGACACCTCGGTCGAGGCCATCGCCGGCATCATCGCCGACGAGATGGCCATCGGCGTGATCAACACCAAGACCACCGCCGTGCGCCTGATCCCCGCCATCGGCAAGTCCGAGGGCGAGATGCTCGAGTTCGGCGGGCTCTTCGGCTCGGCGCCGATCATGCCGGTGAACACCCACGCGGGCAACGTCTTCGCCCACCGCGGCGGCCGCTTCCCCGCGCCGCTGAACTCGCTGAAGAACTAGGGCGGCGAGCTGGGGGCGGGGTTCTTGCCGCTTCGTAAGCAACATCCAGAGGTTAGGGTGCTTCCGCGGAAGCACCCTAACTTTTTGAATTCAGGGCATTTTTCGCAAAACCCCAGTTGGCAAGAAGTCTATGCCCCTCTTGCCAGCACTTAGGGTACTTCTACAGAAGTACCCTAAGATCGCGGTTGAAGAAGCGACCAACCCTGAAGGAACGGCAGGTTGGCGGGCAGCAGACCCGCGACTGCCAAGGGTGTCCCCAAAAGCTGCACGCAATGACTGTCACCCAGTGATGGGTGGCACCCGGTGATGGCGGCGGGAGGCACGGCCCGTCGCCGGCTTGGCGCGGCTGCACCCCGCCTAGCCCAGGAAGCGGACCTCGGGCTCGAGGCGAACGCCGGAGGTGCGCTCGACCTCGTCCTGGACGTGCTCGATCACGGCGTGGACGTCGGCCGCGGTGGCGCCGCCGACGTTGACGACGAAGCCGGCGTGCTTCTTGCTGACCGCGGCGCCGCCGGACTGGTAGCCCTTGAGGCCCGCGTCGGTGATGAGCTTGCCCGCGAAGTAGCCCTCGGGGCGCTTGAAGGTGGAGCCGGCGGAGGGCAGCTCGAGGGGCTGCTTCTCTTCCCGCTGGTGAGTGAGGTCGTCCATGGTCGCGCGGATCTTCTCGGGGTCGCCGCAGTCGAGGTCGAAGGTGGCCGAGAGCACGACCCAGCCCTCGTCGGCGATGCGGCTCTGACGGTATCCGAGCGCGAGGTCCTCCACGGCGATGTCGTCGAGCGAGCCATCGGGCAGCAGCACGCGGACCTCCTTGAGCACGTCGGCCATGCAGCCGCCGTACGCGCCCGCGTTCATGAAGCACGCGCCGCCGACCGAGCCCGGGATGCCGCAGGCGAACTCGAGGCCGGAAAGCCCCAGCTCGCAGGCCATTTCGGAAGCCTCGCGCAAGCCCACGCCCGCCTGGCAGCACATCTGGTCGCCCTCGACCGAGACGCCCATGAGCCCGTCGGCCACGGCGACGATCACGCCGCGGTAGCCCTCGTCGGACACGAGCAGGTCCGAGCCGCAGCCCAAAACGAAATAGTCCGCGCCCGCGTCCTTGCACGCAGTGATGACGTCGCGTACCTCGTCGAAGTCCTCGGGAATGACGTAGAAGTCTGCAGGACCGCCTATCTCGAACGTCGTGTGCTCGCTCATCGGCTCGTCTACCAGCAGGTTGTCTTCGCCGACAATGGCGCGGAGCCTCCATTCGAGGGGACTGTCGCTCTCGGACATCTCTTCCTTTCTTTTGGACATCAGAAGTCGCGCGCGGGCGCGCAATGGCGCGAGTATAGCAGTACAGCGGGGCGATTTTGCGTTCACGGCCATTCCCTTACAGTTTGCCGACCGAGCGGCATTCCCTTACGCCCGCGTGATATAGTCTTCCGCGTCAGTTTCAGGGCGGGGTGAGATTCCCCACTGGCGGTAACGGGAGCGACGGCAAGAAGCCCGGCGCGAGGCCCGAAGTCCGCGACCCGCGAAAATGCGGTGGACCTGGTGAGAATCCAGGACCAACGGTCAAAGTCCGGATGGAAGAAACGGAGGCCAATCATGGCTACTTCCACGCACGCTACGCACGACACGCACTCCACCACCGCCGGCTCCGGCTGGTCGACGCGACGGATCGCGGTGACGGCGCTATTCTGCGCGCTCTCGCTCATCACGAGCTTCATCGAGATCCCCATCTTCCCGCCGGCGCCGTGGCTCGAGTACGACCCGTCCTGCGTCGTCGCGCTGGTTGCCGGGCTCGCGTTCGGGCCCGCCACGGGCACCATCGTGGTCGTGCTCTCGTGGCTCGTGCACCTCGTGTTCCAGTTCAGCCCGTGGGGCGTCCTCATGGCCATCGCCGCGAACGTATCGCTGGTCGTCCCCTGCTCGCTGATCGCGCGCAAGGTCTCCGGCAGGCGCGGGCTGGCCTGCGGCATGGGCGTGGGCGCCGCGGTGTCGCTGGTCGTGTGCATCGTCATGAACCTCTTTGTCACGCCGCTCTACACCGCCGTGACCATGGAGGCCGTCGTCGCGATGATCCTGCCGATCCTGCTTCCCTTCAACCTGCTCAAGCTCGTGCTCAACTGCGCGCTGACCGCGCTGGTGCAGGGCCCCGTCTCCAAGGCGCTGGCGGAGTAGGCGCGCATGGCCGCTGCGAGCAATTCGCATATTGATTCGCAGGGAGGCGCCGTCGTGCGCCTCTCGCACGTTACGCTGCGCTACGGAGACGCATGCGCGCTCGACGACGTGAGCCTCGAGGTGCCACGCGGCCAGCGGGTGTGCGTGCTCGGGGCCAACGGCAGCGGCAAGTCCACGCTCGCCTCCGTGATCTGCGGGCTCCTCGCCCCGGACGAGGGGGACGTCGAGCTCGTAGGCGAGGCCGTGTGCGCGGGCGGCGAGCCCGACCTCGAGGCCTACCGGCGCGCGCGGCGCGGGCTGGGGCTCGTGTTCCAGAACCCGGACGACCAGATCGTCACGAGCGTGGTGGCAGACGATGTGGCCTTCGGGCCCGAGAACCTCGGCCTTCCGCGCGATGAGATCCGCCGGCGCGTGGAGCGCGAGCTCAAGCGCGTGGCGCTCGCCGACTATGCGCGCGCCGACCCGTCGCGGATGAGCGGCGGGCAGCGGCAGCGCGTGTGCATCGCCGGCGCGCTGGCCATGGAGCCGCAGGTGCTCGTGCTCGACGAGCCTTCTTCCCTGCTGGACGTGCGCGGCCGTGAGGCGATCCTGCGCGTGATGAGCCGCCTTACCGCCGCCGGGACCACGCTCGTGCACGTGACGCACTTCATGGACGAGGCCCTGCAGGCCGACCGCGCGATCGTCATGCGGGCCGGGCGCGTCGTGCTCGACGGGGCGCCGCGGGAGGTCTTCTGCTCGAAAAACGCCGAGCTCATCGACGAGCTCGGGCTCGAGATGCCCTTCGAGCTGCGGCTCGAGCGGGCAAGAAGGGCGCTGACCGCAGGCGGCGGCGCGGCGAAGACCGCAGGTGCCGCGGGCCCCGTTGCCGCGGGCCGCGGCGTCGCCGGGCGGGGCGCGGGCGACGCCCGCTCGAACGCCGCCGCGACCGCGGAGGCCCCCGCCCAAGCGTCCGCGACCGCCCCGCTCTGCTCGCTCGACGGCGTCGGCTACGCATACACCCCGCGCAGCCATGCGCTGGAGGGGGCTTCTTTCCAGGTGCGCGAGGGAGAGTGCTGCGCGATCGTGGGGCAGACCGGCTCGGGCAAGTCCACGCTGCTGCGGCTGCTCTGCGGCCTCGAGGCGCCGGACGCCGGCACCGTCGAGGTCGCGGGCGCGACGACGGCGACCAAGCGCGGCCGCCGCGCCGTCCGGCACCAGGTCGGCTACGTGATGCAGCATCCCGAACGGCAGCTCTTTGCCCAGACCGTGGAGCAGGACGTCGCGTTCGGCCCGCGCAACATGGGCCTTCCCGCCGCCGAGGTCGCCCGGCGCGTGGACCATGCCCTCGACCTGGTCGGCCTCGGCGCAAAGAAGGGCTTCTCGCCTTTCGAGCTCTCCGGCGGGCAGAAGCGGCTCGCCGCCATCGCGGGCGTGCTCGCCATGGAGCCGCGGCTGCTCGTGCTCGACGAGCCGACGGCCGGGCTCGACCCGCGCGGGCGCACCCGGCTGCGGGGGCTCGTCGCCGACCTGCGGGCGCACGGGGTCACGATCGTGCAGGTCACGCACTCGATGGAAGACGCCGCCCGCGCGGACCACGTGGTCGTGCTCGACCAGTCGCACGTGATCGCCGATGGAACTCCCACCGAGGTGTTCAGCCGCGCGAACGCGGGGAAGCTCCATGCCTGCGGGCTCGGGCTGCCGCGACCGCTCTCGTACGCGCGCGAGCTGGAGGACGCCGGGGCGCCCGCGCTCGGCGACCCGCTGACCATCGAGGAGCTCGCGGCGGCGCTGGGGCCGCTGGCGGGCGCGGGGGACGCAGCAAGCGCGGCGGGCGACGATCCCCGCGACGACGGCCCGCGCAACGGCAGCCCCCGCAGCAACGTCCCCGAGGAGGTGGGCGCGTAATGGCCTTCAAGCTCGAGGTCGGCCAGTACTATGAGGCCGACTCCCCCATCCACGCGCTCGACGCGCGCGTCAAGTTCTGCTGCGCCTTCGTCTGCATGATAGCGCTGTTCTGCGCCGGGACGCCCGCGCAGCTGGTCATCGGCGCGGCCTTCACGGTCACCGTCGTGGCGGCGAGCCGCGTGCCCGTGGGGCGTGTAGCAGCCTCGGTCGAGCCGCTCGTGTTCTTCCTCGGGTTCCTCTCGCTGTTCAACCTGATCTTCGTCCAGACGGGAAACGAGCTGCTGGTCGCAGGCCCCGTGCGCATCACCGATGGCGGCGTGTGGGCGGCTGTGCTCTACACCGTGCGCTTCGGGCTCGCCCTCATGCTCGGGTCTCTTATCCTGCTGACCACGACGCCGACCGAGCTCTCCGACGCCTTCGACGCCATGCTCGGCCCGCTCGCGCGACTGGGCCTTCCCGCCCACGAGATCGCGATGGTCTTCAGCCTCATGCTGCGCTTCGTCCCCACGCTCGCCGACGAGGCGTCGGCAATCCTCGACGCGCAGGCCATGCGCGGCGGCGGCTTCGACGAGGGTGGGCCGGTGCGGCGTGTCCGCGCGATCGTCCCGGTGATCGTCGCGCTTCTTGCCAGCGGGCTGCGCCACGCAGACGGGCTCAGCCGCGCGCTCGACGCCCGCTGCTACGAGGGCGGGGAAGGCCGCACGCACCTGCGCGAGCCGCGCCTCGCCGCGCGCGACGCCGTCGCCGTCGCCGTGTGCGCGGCCTTCATCGCAGCGCTCGTCTTCGCAGGGTAGGCAGGCGGGCCCAAGGCGAGCTCGGGGCGGCAAGCCGCCGCGCCGGGAACAGCCGTCCCCAAGCGCCCGCCCCACGGTCCGCCCCCGGCTTTGAGCCAAACCGCAAGGCTGGTTCCCAAACAAAAAGTATGCCCTGAGCTGCTGTTTCTTTGGTGGGCAGCCGGTTTTCTGCCGTAGAATAGTGGAGTTACCGGCAAACCCCGTCACGGAGGTTCACCCTTATGGTTTCTCGCGTTTACGTAGAGAAGAAGCCCGGATTCGACGGCGAGGCCAAGGCGCTCGAGCGCGAGCTGCGCACGCTCCTCGGCATCGACGGCATCACCAACCTGCGCATCGTCAACCGCTACGACGTCGAGGGCATCGACGAGGAGCTCTTCGCGTCCTGCGTGCCCACGGTATTCTCGGAGCCTCAGGCGGACAACGCCTCCGCGCAGATGCCCGCCGTCGCCGACGGCGCCGCGGTCTTCGCGGTCGAGTTCCTCCCCGGCCAGTTCGACCAGCGCGCCGACTCCGCGAGCGAGTGTATCCAGCTCATCAGCCAGGGCGAGCGCCCCACTGTGCGCTCCGCCAAGGTCTACGTACTCGAGGGCGAGCTTTCGCCCGCCGACGTGGACGCCGTGAAGCACTACGTCATCAACCCGGTCGAGGCGCGCGAGGCCTCGCTCGAGCCCAAGCAGACCCTCAAGGCCAACGTCCCCGAGCCCGAACCGGTCGAGGTCCTCGACGGCTTCCTCGAGCTTTCGGAGGCGGAGCTCCAGGCCTTCATCGACGAGCGCGGCCTGGCCATGGACCTCGCCGACATCAAGTTCTGCCAGGAGTACTTCGCCGACGAGGGCCGCGTCCCCACGATCACCGAGATAAAGATGATCGACACCTACTGGTCGGACCACTGCCGCCACACCACCTTCGGCACGCGCCTGCACCACATCCTCACCGGCGACCCGCGCGTCAAGGACGCCTTCGCCCGCTACGAGCAGATGCGCCGCGAGCTCGGCCGCGAGCAGAAGCCCATCTGCCTCATGGACATGGGCACCATCGGCGCCAAGTACCTTAAGGCCAAGGGCATCCTCAAGAACCTCGACGAGTCCGAGGAGATCAACGCCTGCACCGTCAAGTGCAAGGTCGACGTCGACGGCCACGACGAGGACTGGCTGTACCTCTTTAAGAATGAGACCCACAACCACCCGACCGAGATCGAGCCCTTCGGCGGCGCGGCCACCTGCATCGGCGGCGCTATCCGCGACCCGCTCTCGGGCCGCAGCTATGTCTACCAAGCCATGCGCGTCACGGGCGCCGCGGATCCGACCGTCCCCGTCTCGGAGACGCTCGAGGGCAAGCTACCGCAGCGCAAGCTCGTAACCACCGCCGCGGCCGGTTACTCCAGCTACGGCAACCAGATCGGCCTGGCCACCGGCCAGGTCAGCGAGCTCTACCACCCCGGCTACGTGGCCAAGCGCATGGAGATCGGCGCCGTCGTGGGCGCCACCCCCGCCTCCCACGTGCGCCGCGAGTGCCCCGCGCCCGGCGACGTCATCGTGCTGCTGGGCGGGCGCACCGGCCGCGACGGTATCGGCGGCGCCACCGGCAGCTCCAAGGCCCACAACGTCGAGTCCATTGAGAAGGATGGTGCCGAGGTCCAGAAGGGCAACGCGCCCGTTGAGCGCAAGCTCCAGCGACTCTTCCGCCGCGAGGACGCCTGCCGCCTGATCAAGCGCTGCAACGACTTCGGCGCCGGCGGCGTCAGCGTCGCCATCGGTGAGCTGGCCGACGGCCTGCACGTCGACCTCGACGCCGTGCCAAAGAAGTACGAGGGCCTCGACGGCACCGAGCTCGCCATCTCCGAGTCGCAGGAGCGCATGGCCGTGGCCCTCGCGCCCGAGGACGTGGACGAGTTCCTCGGCTACGCGCGCGAAGAGAACCTCGAGGCCACGCCCGTCGCGACCGTCACCGCCGACCCGCGCCTGGTCATGGACTGGAACGGAAAGACGATCGTCGACGTGAGCCGCGAGTTCCTCGCCTCCAACGGCGCGCCCAAGGACCAGGAGGTCCACGTGGCGATGCCCGCCGAATACGTGCGCGACTGGGAGGGCGACACCCTGGCCCAGAAGCTCCACAGCCTCGTGACCGACCTCAACGTCGCGTCCAACAAGGGCCTCTCGGAGCGCTTCGACTCCACCATCGGCGCCGCGACCGTCCTCATGCCCTTCGGCGGAAAGACCCAGCTCACGCCCGCCATGGCCATGGCCGCCAAGCTCCCTGTGGACGGCGAGACCACCACGTGCTCCGGCATGGCGTGGGGCTTCAACCCCTACCTCATGGAGGCCGACCAGTTCACCGGCGCCTACATCTCGGTCGTCGAGTCGGTGAGCCGCCTCGTGGCCGCGGGCTTCGAGCACAAGGGCTTCTATCTCACCTTCCAGGAGTACTTCGAGAAGCTCCGCGACGAGCCCGAGCGCTGGGGCAAGCCCATGGCCGCCGTCCTCGGCGCCCTCATGGCCCAGGTCGACCTGGGCATCGGCTCCATCGGCGGCAAGGACTCGATGTCGGGCAGCTTCGAGGACCTCGACGTGCCGCCCACGCTCGTCAGCTTCGCCACGGGCCTCGGCCACGTGGGCCGCGTGACCTCGCCCGAGTTCAAGGGCGCCGGCCACAAGGTCATCGCCATCATCCCCAACTACGACGCCGACGGCATCACGCCGCTCGCGAAGTCGCTGCTCGCGGCCTACGACGTGGTCGAGGGGCTCATCGGCCGCGGGCAGGCGCTCGCGGTCTCGACCCCGGGCTACGGCGCCGTCGCCGAGTCCGTGTTCAAGATGTGCGTCGGCAACCGGATCGGCATCGAGCTCGAGCCGGCCTTCACCACCGAGGCGCTGTTCTGCCCCGCGTACGGCAGCTTCATCGTCGAGGTCTCCGACGACGCGCAGCTCCCCGTCCTCGAGCAGGGCGTGACGGCGGCGCTGCTCGGCACCACCACCGAGGACTACGAGCTCAATGCCGCGGGCGAGACGATCGACCTCGCTGAGCTCCAGGAGGCCTGGGAGGGCGCGATCGAGTCCGTGTTCCCCTACCGCGCCGAGGGCCCGAAGGTCCAGAAGCTCGACTACTGCATCTCCGAGCACGAGGTCTCGCGCCCCGCGCCCGCGATCCACGTCGCCCACCCGCGCGTGGTCATCCCCGTGTTCCCGGGCACGAACTGCGAGTACGACACGGCGCGCGCGTTCCGCCGCGCCGGCGCCGACCCCAGCGTCCTCGTGATCAACAACCTCACGCCCGAGGCCGTCGCCGAGAGCACCCACGAGCTCGCGCGCCGCATCCGCGAGAGCCAGATCGTCATGATCCCCGGCGGCTTCAGCGGCGGCGACGAGCCCGACGGCTCCGCGAAGTTCATCACCGCGTTCTTCCGCGCGCCTGAGGTCACCGAGGCGGTCCGCGAGCTGCTGCAGTCCCGCGATGGCCTCATGCTCGGCATCTGCAACGGCTTCCAGGCGCTCATCAAGCTGGGCCTCGTCCCCTACGGCGACATCCGCCCGATGGACGAGACCTGCCCGACGCTCACCTTCAACACCATTGGACGTCACCAGAGCCGCCTGGTTCGCACGCGCGTCGCGAGCGACCTCAGCCCGTGGCTGTCCAAGTGCGAGGTCGGCGACATGCACGAGATCGCGATCTCGCACGGCGAGGGCCGCTTCGTCGCGTCGCCCGAGCTCGTGGCCGAGCTCGCCGCGAAGGGCCAGATCGCCACGCAGTACGTCGGCGAGGACGGCGAGCCCGCGATGAGCCTCGACGTGAACCCCAACGGCTCCGTGCTCGCCATCGAGGGCATCACCAGCCCCGACGGCCGCGTCCTCGGAAAGATGGGTCACACCGAGCGCTCCGGCGAGGGCCTCTACAAGAACGTCCCCGGCAACAAATACCAGCCGCTCATCGAGGGCGGCGTCGCCTACTTCACCGAGTAGCGGCTCGATCACCGTCATTTGCCGCCCGTCCGCGAGGTTTCGCGGGCGGGCGGTCTTTTGGTTTTGCGCAAAACTCGCTTAGGGCCACGTTGACGCTTTTTGTTTGCACAGAACTCGCTTAGGGCTACGCTTATTCGGCCGCGAACGGCATCGCGGCCCTCGCGACACGGCAAAAGCCCAGATAAGCAATCTGAAAGAAACGACGATTTCCCCTTCAGTCGCCGTATGGACGTAGCCCTAAGCGAGTTTTGTGCGCCCAGCTCGCCCCGGCGTAGCCCGAATCGAGTTTTGCGCACGCGCCGACCGCTCGAAGAGATACCCAACGATTGGATCTACCCGCATGACCAGCTCCGCCAGCCCCGCAACCGCCAGAAAGCCCTTCCTCGCCACGACCCCGGGCATGGTGCTCGCGTGCACCGTCGCCTGTATCCTGTGGGGCTCGGCGTTCCCCTGTGTGAAGATCGGCTACGCGATGTTCGGCATCGATTCCGCTGATGTCCCCTCCATCATCGCGTTCGCCGGTGCGCGCTTCCTGATCTCCGGCGTGCTGGTGGTCGTCGGCATGAGCATCGCGCGGCGACGCCCCTTCGTGCCCGCGCGCGGGGACTGGGCGCCTGCGCTCAAGCTCTCCATGTTCCAGACGATCCTACAGTACGTGTTGTTCTACATCGGCCTTTCGCGCTGCTCGGGCGTGACGAGCTCAATCATCGAGGCGAGCAACTCGTTCATCATCGTGCTGCTGGCCATCTACGCGTTCAGGACCGAGCGAATGACCGCAGCGAAGGCGATCGGCTGCGCGCTCGGCTTCGGGGGCGTCCTGCTCGTCAACCTCGACGGAGGCGCGGGCGGCCTGGGCTTCCGCCTCGACGGAGAGGGCCTCGTCTTCCTTTCGACCTTCGCGTCCGCGACCTCGAGCAACCTGTGCAAGCGCTATTCGGTCGACCACGACCCGGTGCTGCTCTCGGGCTGGCAGTTCGTCATCGGCGGGGTAGTCATGCTGGCCATGGGCCTCGTCATGGGCGGCCGCGTTGCCCCCGCGGCGGGCGCGGACCCCGCAGCGGCGATCGCGCTCCTCGTCTACCTGGGCTTCATCAGCGCGGCGGCGTACTCGCTGTGGTCGGCGACCATCGCCGCGAACGACGTCTCACGCGTGGCGGTCTTCGGCTTCATCAACCCGGTCTTCGGCGTGATCCTCTCGGCCCTGCTCCTCGGTGAGACCAGCGTGCTCTCCCCCGCCCTCGCTGTCGCGTCCCTCGTGCTCGTGAGTGCGGGCATCATCATCGTCAACCGGCGGGCGTAGGCTATAGGGCCGGAGCCGCGAGCGTAGGGCGGCCATCGTGGCAAGAATCGGCGCTGTGGCACGAGGCGCGGCAGAAATCGGCGCTGTGGCACGAAGCGCAACAAAAAAGGCCGCTGTGGCAGGAATCCCCGTGCCACAGCGGCCTTTTTTACCACACTCCCCGCCACAGCGCCGATTCTTGTCACACCCCAACTTTGGCTCCTCGAGGAAGGGCGAAGCGCCGACCGCCGACGCGTTGCACCAGTCCCTACTTTTGAATCCAGCGGAAAAGATATACTCCCCCTTAGCGCAACGATGCGGATGGAGCTTTTCATGGCAATCGAAGTTGTATACGACTCTCAAGTCACCAACCTCACGATCAGCCGTGCAAGGCAACTCGCGCCAAAGGAATTCGGACCCGCCTACAATTGGTTTATCGAGAATACCGGCCGTCACATCAGCGCATTGCCACATCGAATGAAGGCCGATAAGCCGAATCTTGAGATTCCACTCAGCAGAGACTCCGAAATCTATATCCCCGGAAAGAGATGCGTACAGTTCCGCGAAGGACGACGCTACGCCCTTTCCATTCATACCGGCAAGGGATACAACGACAAGCCGCTTCTCAGCCTTGCCGACAAAACCTGGATTCTCGATTACTCTGAGCATCGCGGCAACGCCGGCGAGCAAGGATACAACGACTCTTTGATTAACTGCCTGAACGACGGCATTCCCGTTGGCGTCTTTCTCAAGGACCGTTCAGGAGGTTATACCGTTCTCGGTCTTGCGTATGTCGAGCGATATAACGGTTTTACGGGCATGTTCACTCTTCATGGACCGATAACTCCTGCGACCGAGCAAGCGGGATGCTTCATATACAGAGGATTCGACGAGCTTCCGGACTCCGATCGCGACCTGCTCTCCTCCGTCGAAGACCCATCTGATGAGCGGAAGACCGCCATTGCCCTGCAGGTACGTCGTGAGCAACAAGGCAAGTTTAGGCAGCTGATTCTTGATGCATACGATCAGACCTGCGCCATCACCCAGACAAATGTCCCGCAAGTTCTTCAGGCAGCCCATATCAACCCATACCGCGGAAAACGATCTCAGATAGTTAGCAACGGGTTGCTGCTTCGCGCTGATCTTCATTTACTGTTTGATGCTTTTCTGCTATCGGTGGACCCAAAGAATGGCGCGGTGGTTCTTTCCAAGAAGCTCGTTAACTCGAAATACACTTCGCTCAAAGGACGAGAGCTTCGTTTACCCAGCGACCACCACAACGATCCGAGCCCAGCGCTCCTCGCGCTTCACCACGATCAGTTCCTTATCGAGAACCAAATCATCGGAGTTCTCTAAGCTCCCCTATGAGTTGGATTGGGCTTTCGCAGGTAGTGCGCGGTCCGCGGGGTACGGGTTACGGTCGCCGAGGCCTTTCCCCTTGCAGGTGCAGCCGAACTCGACGTCGCCGGGGCGCTCAACGGATTGACGCCCGCAGGCGCGGCAGCGCACGACCATGAGGTCGTCTCCCTCACGGGTGCCGTGAATCATGCCGATGAGGCGGTACCCGTGCGCGTCGGCGAGCTTCTCGGCCTGCGGCCACTCGAGCGCATGGCGCCGCGGCGCGAACCCGGAGTCCAAAAGAAAGTCGAGGTCGTACCCCTCGTCGAGGTGTTTCTGGATGACCTCGGCGCGGGTTTTGTGGCAGTCGTCGTACCAGCCCGGCCAGAAGCACGCGCGGCACACCGGCTCGCCGAGCTCGGTCTTTTCCAGGATATACGCGAGCCGATAATGTGCCACCACCCCGCAGCGCCGGCAGCGCGTGAGCAGCCAATCGCCCTTTCGGTAACTCCCACGGGAGTTATACGGCTCGGCGAGCTCCAGGTCGGCATCGGCCATGATCTTGTCGATCGCCTCGTCAGTTAACTTCATAGTCAGCCTCCGATCTCCCGAGGATTGCGACAGTAACCGCGCCAGCCCTCAGCGCCAACTGCGGAAATCATATCTTGAGATGAGGACGCCCTCCTCTGGAACATCCCGCAAAAGGCCAGGTAGAGCAAGAGTCTAAAATTGCAAAGGAAGCCTAAAACTGCAAAAAGGGGCGCGTCGCTCGCAATGGGCGGCGCGCCCCGTCGTGTGTGGGGCGATGTGACGGAAGCGAGCCCTCGCTTAGGCGCGCGCCACCCCGGACTTGCGCGCGGCCTCGGCGACCGCCTTGGCGACGGCGGGCGCGACGCGCTCGTCGAAGGCGCCGGGGATGATGTAGTCGGCGGCGCGCTTATCGTCGTCGACCAGGCCGGCGATGGCGTAGGCGGCGGCCTCCATCATGTCGTCGTTGATGTCGCTCGCGCGCACGTCGAGCGCCCCGCGGAAGATGCCGGGGAACGCCAGGACGTTGTTGATCTGGTTCGGGAAGTCGGAGCGGCCCGTGGCGGCCACGGCGGCGCCGGCTGCCAGCGCCTCGTCCGGCATGATCTCGGGCACGGGGTTCGCGCAGGCGAAGACGATCGGGTCGGCGGCCATGGTACGGACCATGTCCTGCGTCAGCGCACCGGGAGCGCTCACGCCCACAAAGACGTCCGCTCCCTTGACCGCGTCGGCGAGCGTGCCGTGGACGCCCTCGCGGTTGGTCCAGGTGGCGACTTCTTCCTTCACGGGATTCAGGCCCTCGCGGCCCTCGTAGATGGCGCCCTTGCGGTCGCAGATGATGACGTCCTTCACGCCCATGCGCTTCATCAGGCGCGCGATGGAGATGCCCGCGGCGCCCGCGCCGGAGAACACCACGCGCACGTCGGCGAGGTCGCGGCCGGTCAGGCGGCACGCGTTGATGAGGGCGGCGCAGGTCACGACGGCGGTACCGTGCTGATCGTCGTGGAAAACGGGGATGTCGCAGGACTCCTTGAGCCTGCGCTCGATCTCGAAGCAGCGCGGGGCGCTGATGTCCTCGAGGTTCACGCCGCCGAAGCTGCCGGCAAGGAGCTCGACCGTGCGCACGATCTCGTCCACGTCGTTGGAGCGGATGCACAGCGGGAAGGCGTCGACGTCGGCGAACGTCTTGAACAGGGCGCACTTGCCCTCCATGACGGGCATGCCGGCCTCGGGGCCGATGTCTCCCAGGCCAAGGACCGCGGAGCCGTCGGTGACCACGGCGACGAGGTTGCCGCGGCGGGTGTAGGTGTAGGAGTCGTCAACGTTGTCGTGGATCTTCAGGCACGGCTCGGCGACGCCCGGCGTGTAGGCGACGGCGAGGTCCTCAGGAGTATCGATGGGCGCGCGGCTGATGACCTCGATCTTGCCCTTCCACTCCTTGTGCTTGTCCAGGGCGTACTGCTTGGCATCCTCGGCCATGGGAAATCTCCTATCCGTTGGGCCGCCCGCGGCGCGGGCGGATGTATACCGCGTTCACGCACAAGCACAAGTCTAGCCAGCGTGCGCGCGGCACCGCACTGTTTTCGGTCTCTGACGGTTTGGGCCGGTCGGTCGGCGCGTTTGCGGCGCGGACGGCAACGGCGCGGTCGGCAACGGCAAGAAGGGCGGGCTTCTTGCCGACGGCGAGGGCGGGCCGATGGGCCCCTCTTCCCGTAGGCGCTCCTATACTGGGCACGGGCATCTACATCGGAGGAGGCGCCATGTCCCGAAGTGTCCTCATCAAAGACACCACGCCCGAGCAGCGCGAGGCCATCGTGCGGCAGGGGCTCAATTTCTGCGGAGAGGGAAGCTGCGACTTCTGCGGCGGCTGCTCGCTCGGCGTCGGCTCCATCGAGAAGATGTACCAGCCCTACATCGATGGAAAACTCGAGCTCGCCGAGGTAAACATGCTGCACGCCGCCGTCCGCTTCGAGCGCGGCTAAGAAGGGCGCCGCGAAGGCAGCGCGCCCCGACCGGTGTGCGCACGCCTCGGGGATGGGGCGCACCGACATCGAGGACGGGTTGGCGTCAGGAAACGCCTCGGGGCCGAGGGCGCCCCGATGTTGGCAGCGAACGGCTTGCCCTTCTTAGATAGTTTGATAGTTTACCTACATGTATTCATGTAGGTAAACTTTGCAAAGCCAGGCAGTGCCCGAGCGCGACCTGGGGTTTTGTAGATAGTTCGATCTTTTACATACATCTATTTACGTAAGTAAATGATTGAACTATCTACAGATAGAACGAGAGCAGAGACCCCGGCGTCGCCCCGCGCTCACGCGAGGCTGAGGTCGATCCCGCCGAGCCAGCCCCAGCGCGGGGCGCTCATCACACCGTACGTGGAGAGCCACAGGTCAAGAGGGACGCGCCGAACCCGGCCCTCGACGCAGTCCATCAAGCGCCCGTCCCCGACGTAAAGGCCGACATGGCCGAACCTGCGCCCTGCCGCCGAGTAGGGGTGCTCCCCCACCGCCACGGCCATGCCCACCTTGAGGTCGGCGAGATCCGTGAGCGAGCAGTAGCGCTCGTAGAGCTCCGCCGCGTGCCCGCCAACGAATCCCAGGCCAAGGGCATCGAAGGCGTCCTCGACCCACGCGGCGCAGGCGTTGTCCCCGCAAGCGGGCTCCGCGCACGCGACCTCGACCAGGCGACGCTGTCGCGCAGTCGCGTCCATGAGGGCCTGCGGGACACCGGCGTCCCCGGCCGCAGGGACGTCGCGCCAGGCGGGCTGTCCCCAGCGGGTAAGAGGGGCGCACAGGCTGCCGTCCTCGCCCGCCAACATGCCGCGGCGCGCGAGGTCCGCCAGGAGCCTGTCTCGTATGTCTTCCCTGCTATCCATGGTCATAACTCTACCGTTCACGGGCTTCTTGTGCCTTCCGAAACTTGTTCGAACATGTTGCGGTATGATGCGTGGTATCGCACGATCAGGCGCAATCGGCTTTCTTCAAAAAGCATAGTCAGAAAGGCAGGGCTAATGGAGCGTACCAGCGGCGTTCTGATGCCCGTCTCGGCTTTGCCAGGTCCGGGTGGGATTGGCGGATTTAGTCAGGCGGCGTATCGATTTGTCGATTTCTTGCACACGTGCAAACAACATTACTGGCAAATCCTCCCGCTCACGACCACGAGCTACGGGACTCCCCGTACCAGTCGTTCTCGGCCCGCGCGGGCAACCCGAACCTCATCGACCTCGCCTCTCTGGTCTCAGACGGCCTCCTGACCAGCGCGGAGCTCGACCGCGCCGACTTCGGCGGCGACCCCGCGCGCGTGGACTACGGCCGCATCTTCGGCGCGCGCCGCGCGATCCTCGACACCGCAGCCCGCCGCTTCGCCGCCGCCCCGCCCGACGATTACGACAAGTTCCTCTCTGCCAACGCCGACTGACTCGACCCCTACTGCGAGTTCATGGCCGCGAAGGAGGAGTTCGGCCTGCGCCCCTACTGGGAGTGGGCGCCCGAGGCGCGCCGCCCCGGCGCCGCGACCAAGGCCATCGTCTCCGCCCACCCGGAGCGCATCGGCTACCACCGGATGACGCAGTACCTCTTTGCGAGGCAGTGGTCCGCGCTCAAGGAGTACGCGAACGCCCGCGGAGTCTTCATCATCGGCGACATGCCCATCTACGTCCCGCGCGACTCCGTCGAGATGTGGTCGGAGCCCGAGCTCTTCAAGACCGCGCCCGACGGCTCCCCCGCGAGCGTCGCCGGCACCCCGCCGGACAATTTCTCGGCCACCGGCCAGTACTGGGGCAACCCGATCTACGACTGGGGCGCGATGGCGGCGGATGGCTACAGCTGGTGGAAGGGTCGCATGCGCGCCGCGCTCACCATGTACGACCTCGTGCGCCTCGACCACTTCCGCGGGTTCGAGGCCTACTGGGAGGTGCCGTTCGGCTCCCCCGACTCCAGCTACGGCTCGTGGACCCAGGGGCCCGGCATGGCGTTTTTCGACGAACTCAAGCGCGACCTGGGCGAGCTGCCCCTCATCGCCGAGGACCTCGGCTTCCTCATGCCCGGCGTCATCGCCATGCGCGACGGCACCGGCTTCCCGGGCATGAAGATCCTCCAGTTCGCATTCGACAGCGGCGGCAATTCCTATTACCTGCCGCACAACTACACGCGCAATACCATCGCCTACGTGGGCACCCACGACAACGAGACCGCCCGCGGGTGGTTCGAGGACACCGCGACGCCGCGCGTGCGCGAGCAGGCGCTCGAGTACCTGCGCCCCGCCGCGGGCGAGACGATCGCCGACGCCCTCAACCGCGCCATCGCCGCATCGGTGAGCGACACCTGCATCTACACCATGCAGGACCTCCTCGGCCTCGGCAACGAGGCGCGCACGAACACCCCCGCGACCGTGGGCGGCAACTGGGCCTGGCGCATGCGCGAGGGCGACCTCACGCGCGCGGTCGAGCGCAAGCTCACCTCCTGGACAGAGACGTACTTCCGCGTCCCCGGCAAAGGCGACGTGGTCCTGCCCGACTAGCTGCTCGGCGCGGGGCGCCGGTCCGCGCGACGGCGTGGGCCTGAACTACCACTACGGCCTGTTCCACCAGCGCTTCGTTGACAACCAGCAGGCGGCGCTGCCCGACGAGTGGCTCGCCGAGCAGGGCTGGCTCGCGCCCGAGAGCCGCAGCTACACCGTCGAGTTCGGCGACTTCAGCGTGACTTCTCGCCTCTACGACATCGACGTGCCCGGCTACGGCCAGCCCGCGAAGAACCGCCTGCGCCTGTTCGACCTCGTCGGGGTCGACGACGGCCTCGTGCCCGCCGGCTCAATCGACTTCGACAAGACCGCGCTCGCAAAGAACCTCACGCTGTTCCTCTACCCCCGACGACTCCGACGCCGACGGCCGCCTGCTGCGCATCTACCAGCAGTACTTCATGGTGAGCAACGCCGCGCAGCTGATCATCGACGGGGACGACGTGGTGCACATGGCCCACATCGACATCCACTTCGGCTACAGCATCAACGGCGTCGCCGCGCTCCACACCCAGATCCTCGAGCAGACCGAGCTGCGCCCCTTCTATGACATCTACCCGCAGAAATTCTCGAACAAGACCAACGGCATCACCTTCCGCCGCTGGCTCATGGGCGCGAACCCCGAGCTCGCGCAGCTGGTGGACGACCTCATTGGCGCTGACTGGCGCCGCACGGGCGACCTCACCGGGCTCATGAGGTTCGTCGACGACGAGGACGCGCTCGCGCGCCTCGCCGCCGTAAAGAAGGACGCGAAGGCCGCCATGCGCGAGTTCATGGCCTCCGAGCAGGGCGTGCAGATCCCCGAGGACGCCGTCATCGACGTCCAGGTCAAGCGCATCCACGAGTACAAGCGCCAGCAGATGCTCGCACTCTACATCATCTGGAAGTATCTCGACATCAAGAACGGAAATAAGCCCACCCATCCGCTGACCATTGTCTTCGGCGGCAAGGCGGCCCCCGCCTACGTGATCGCGCAGGACATCATCCACCTCGTGCTCACGCTCTCCAAGTGGATCGCGGCCGACCCTGACGTGGCCCCCTACCTGCAGGTCGTTATGATCGAAAACTACAACGTGACCGCGGCAGAGCACGTGATCCCCGCCGCCGACGTCTCCGAGCAGATCAGTCTCGCCTCCAAGGAGGCCAGCGGCACCTCGAACATGAAGTTCATGCTCAACGGCGCTGTGACGCTGTGCACCCTCGACGGCGCGAACGTCGAGATCGCCGAGCTCGTGGGCGACGAGACGAAGCCCCGGGCCGCGTTCCCCGCGCGACCCGGGGCACTTCTTTGCGCCGCCGTGAAGAAGTGCGCGGGCCCAACAGTGTACATAAAACAATGCGGGGTTTCTTGCCAACAGTCATTTTGCCGAGAGTACATTGTTTTATGTACACTATCGCGTCACCCCCCCGTACACAGAGACCCCGGCCCTCGTGGATGAGGGCTGGGGTCTCTGCGCGGCTTCGGTCGGGGAAGGAGGAGGGTGCCGTCGCCGCCGGGGAGGGGGAAGAAAAGGAAAGGAGAAAACCGAGAAGGGCTAGCTCAGGGTGATGCCGGTCTGCTTGTCGAAGACGTGGACCGTGGAGCCCATGAGCTCGGTGACCTCGATCTGGCCGGTGACGGCGCCGGCGTCGGAAGGCTTGCAGATCTTGATCTGCTCGGGGCGCACGCCCATGGTGACGTCGAGCTTGGCGTCCTTGACGTTCTTGGCGACGCGCTCGCACACGGCGGCGGCCATCGGGATGTTGAAGTGCTCGGTCTCCACGTGGAAGCCGTCGCCCTCGCGCACGAGAGAGGCGTCGATGAAGTTCATCTGCGGCACGCCGATGAAGCCCGCGACGAAGATATTCGCCGGGTGGTTGAAGACCTCCTGCGGGGTGCCGATCTGCTGGACGACGCCGTCCTTCATGATGACGATGCGGTCGCCGAGCGTCATGGCCTCGGTCTGGTCGTGCGTGACGTAGATGAAGGTGCCGTTGATCTCGTGGCGGAGCTTGATGAGCTCGGCGCGCATCTGGTTGCGCAGCTTCGCGTCGAGGTTCGACAGCGGCTCGTCCATCAGGAAGACCTTCGGGTCGCGGACGATGGCGCGGCCGATGGCGACGCGCTGGCGCTGGCCGCCGGAGAGCGCCTTCGGCTTGCGGTCGAGGTACTGGGTGATGCCGAGCGTCTCGGCGGCGGCGCGGACCTTCTTGTCGATGACGTCCTTGGGGACCTTCTTGAGCTCGAGGGTGAAGGCCATGTTCTGGTAGACGGTCATGTTCGGGTACAGCGCATAGCTCTGGAAGACCATCGCGATGTCGCGGTCCTTCGGGGCGACGTCGTTCATGCGCTTGCCGTCGATGAGCAGCTCGCCGTCGGTGATCTCCTCGAGGCCGGCGATCATACGCAGCGTGGTGGACTTGCCGCAGCCGGACGGGCCGACGAAGACGACGAACTCGTGGTCGTGCACGGTCAGGTTGAAGTCCTGGACGGCGAGCACGCCCTCGTCGGTGACCTGGAGGTTGTGCTTCTTTTCCTTGGACTTCTTTTTTCCAAAGAAGCCCTTTTTCTCGGATTCGTTGGGATAGACCTTCTTTACGTGAGAGAGGACGATCTCTGCCATGGTGCTGCCCTTCTAGTTGGGGCGCCGGGCGGGCGGACCGCCCGGCGCGTGGAATCGATGCGGGTGCGGCGCGCTGCCTAGCCCCTGACCGCGCCGGAGACGACGCCGTCGATGATGTACTTCTGGCACACCAGGTAGACGATGACGATCGGGATGATGACCATCATGATGCAGGCCATCATGGGGCCGAGCTCGACGTGGCCGTAGCCGCCG
>ERZ1673741.700-NODE-700-length-33489-cov-12.385027_pt1 | contig 33489 bp, 29 predicted proteins | sample MGYA00580209_ERZ1673741 | MGnify/ENA primary metagenome ERZ1673741 (study PRJEB41218, sample SAMN15661754) | gut metagenome | host: Homo sapiens | place: Canada: London | collected 2015-08-20/2019-03-30 | study: EMG produced TPA metagenomics assembly of... | reverse complement strand
ACCTCACTTTCTGTGGGTATTATTGGCATTTACACGGTTCGGTATTCAGACTCTGTATATCACACTGACTTTTTGTGGCAAAATTTATGCTTCTTGCCACTGCCACAGGGACAAAGGTCATACACGTTGATTTTCTTTGACATACATTCAATCATTGAAGCATTTCCATCGTGCATCATTTTTAATTCTCTTAATCTGTATAAAAATTCGGAAACTGCTAAAATCCCTTGAAACATATGTACTGCTTCATTTTCGCATTCTAATAAATATTCTTTATATTGTCTTGAGCGATTTTTAGGATCGGGATAATAGGTGATTTCTTGTGAAATAGAGTTATATTCATAGTCGTTATGACCAACAGCATTACGTAATTTTGAATTAAATAAAGATTTAAGATATGAAATATGTATTCCTTTATTTTCGGAAATATTGCAATATTTAATTCTATCTGCTTTTGATAAATTAATAAAATCTTCTAATGAACATGCGTTTTTGACAGTAATGCATGACAATTGGTTATAATTATCCCTATACTTAATATTGTCAAATGCAACTGGTATAATTAAAAGATTGCACAATGTTTCGTATACATCTATATAGAATTCTTTAATTGAATCAAAAGTACTTGTTGAGGAACCAACTTTTTCATAATCAAAATTATCTTCTCCAATATACTGTAAGCATATTGCAGGAATTAATGAAGGATACACTTTTATAAATTTGTCTTGGATTGAATAAATTTGTGCCTGGATTTTTTCTAGCTGATACCCATCGTGCGAATTTAAAAAGTTAACAAGTGCTTTCATTTGAACAGGATTAATTCTCAAAATGTCTTCACTAAACTTAATATTTTTTAAAATATCTTGTCTAAGTGGCATATAAAAACTTAAAATTTCAATGTTATGGACACTTCTGAGGATTTCTGCTTCATTGTTACATGAAAATAAAGGACCTTTGTATTCTTTTTTTATCTCTTGTGTGAGGTAGGGGCTTCTAGTTTGAAATAGATCAAATATGCGTTTAGTGATGTTCCATTTTTCTGTTGTCATATTTAACGATGCAATAGAATTAAAGTAGCCTTCTCTTTTATCGTCTTTGAGTGTTGATGATATTCGAATAAATGGTGTTATTAGATTGTAATTAGAAATGTTGTCCTCACATATTTTATTTACAGGAAACTCACCTGAACATTCAACAATATAATCACTGTCCGACTTATTATCTATATCGGCATTTTCGAAATTATACTTCAGTGATGGACTATCCTGCCCTATCACCACTTCTCCACATAGTGAAATTCCACACTTATAACAAGGAACAACTATTGGATGGTGTTTAAGATATCCTATTTGAAGTCGTACTCTTGTCACACTACCACAAACTTGACATTTAATGTTAATATTGTTAACCATACCAAACCTCCTGGGTGTTTTTCTTAATAATGTCCAATTCACTAAAATGACTTATTTATTGAAATATATCATTGGTGCTAATATTGTATCACATAATGCTTAAAATGTCAATATTATTATAAAAATGTCATCAAAATACTTATCCAACAACGTCAACCCTATTGCTGTATCATCACTATACCATGTATAAGCTACTTGTAAAGTATCAATATAATCTAACCATTTATTCTTTTCTAATGGTTCTCCTTCTTCTGCATTCCAACCTACATATCTTCTACCCTCACTATCATCTACTAAATAGTCACCTACACTTTTAACTGGTTGACCATACTTTTCTACTAGCTTATCATATTTTTCATTAAACATTTCTAGTATGTTATAGGGCGAATTTTCAAACTTTCCATATGTATATAATGTAAATATACCAACTAATTTTTCATCTTCAAAGGCATAATGAATTGTCTGCGAATCTGTTGTACTGCCTGCATTATACCCTAGCGAATATGTATTGAAATATTCTTCCTCACCTGTTAATTCTGCTTTCTCCTTACTCTTTATATCCTCTACACTCATACCCCAGCTACATTCTACATTTCCATCTATATTTACTATCTTATCCTCTGCTGTATCTAATTCGGAAATTGTACAACCCTGCATTAGCATACAAAAACATAACATACTTGTTAATAATAATTTTTTCATTCTTTATTTTTCTCCTTTTCATTATTTAAGGGGTATCCTACTTAAGAATACCCCTTAACTTGCTTATCTTGGCATATCCGCATTCCAATAGGTGTCCCAGCCTTTGACCTCATTATATACTGTTGTTTTTAACATTGCTTCTTTCATTTTTGGAGTTACATATGCCATCAGATTACCATTATCTATTGCTAACCATAAGTCTTTACCTGATTCGTTTATTTCTGCTGGTACCTTGACTTCTACCCATGCATGGTTGCCGCCTGTTATATAGCGAGTAGTATAGCCTGATACATTTAGCATACAAGACATGAACGCTGAGTAGGTTTCGCAGTCGCCGCCTTTTCTGGTCATTGCATCTAAGGCTCTGTAAGTGCCGCTTACCCCTCTTGCATAGTATTCTGTATTTATTCCCGTGTAATGCCTCCACCAGTTTGCGGCTTGTTCTGTATTTTTGAGCTTTACTGATTCTCCCTCATAAGTCTTATACCCTACATTATTGAAATCTTTTACAAACTCTGTATAATTATCTGTTGTCTTTAATAATTCTTTATCTGTACCCTTACCTCTATCTCCATTTGCTCTTATACCTGTTCCACCTATGTATTGTCCGTATACCCCTTGGCTGTCGTTTTGGGCGAACTTTACGCAGACGTCCATTTCTGCCTGAGTGCGACAGCCCCATAACATATTTTCATAGTGAATTGGTAGGTTTTCTATTACTATTGGTATTTGCTTACCATCTTTAAGGGTGACTGTGCAGTGATAGATGCCTGGTTTTACACCGGCATAGTATTGCGCTCCTGCTCCTAATGTGTTTGGTTTGGTTACGCCTGCTACGCTGTAGATGTCACAACGGGTTACTGGTTGTCTATAATCTAATAACCCTCTATCTACTAAGCATTGAGTTTCTCCCTCATTAAAACTTGAACCAAACTTTGTTGAGAAATCATAATAATTCTTTAACTCATCACCTGTTATTAACTTGAAAGCTTCTGGGTCATCATCACAAGTTAATGTGTAATCTACTCCTGCTAATGCTTTATTAAATTCTGTACCCTCTATGCTATCATATGAAGAATGACTGTTTACATTTGGACCTCTTATACCTAATTGTATTATATCACCGCAATAATTTCGGAAATTATACGTTATTGACGTATTCTCTGGCTTAGCACATATCTCCTTTTCTACATCTTCTGTTTCATTCAATTTTAATAGCGCGTCCCAGTTTTTTGTTGAGGATTCAAATGCTCCATCACCGTCTGCATCTATTACCATTGGCTTTTTTAATAACTCTAATAACTTATCGCTGCAAGTCATATTTTCATAAGTTACTGTTATTGTATTACCCACATATCCATCATCATAACCCGATACAAACACATTATCCTTACCCATTTCATAACTTTCAAACCATGCTATTCTGGGGTTGTCTGTTCCACCTTTTCTTGACTGAATTCTAGCGTCTACTGTTCTTGCGCTGGTATACCCTGACTTTACAAAATTGTATAGGTCTTGAGTTTGGGTTCTGTCAAACTTAACGCCTATATTTGTTGCCCAACCTACTACTATGCCATTGTCTTTATACCTTGAATCTGCTGTTGTGGGGGCATAGCCGCCTGCTGTGTAGTCTCCCTGCTCTATCTTACTTGTGTCTATTATTTGTTCGCTGTCTTCCGCTGCTGGGGTCATGGTTGTGGTGTTGGAAGTGTTACCCTCATTATTAGTAGTATTATCTTCTGTTGAGGATACAGTTACCCTATCACTTGATGTGTTGGTGGTATCATTGTTACCACCACCTGTTCCTGTATTTGAAATTAATCTGTCTGCTGATTCCTTTATTCGGCTTACTGTTGCAGAGATGTCATTTAAACTATTGAGGTATGCGGAATCATCACTCATACCCATTGCACTGGATACGGTGTCATCTGCTGTTACCATTAAATCCTTTATGTGGCTTGCATTGTCTGCATTAAGGTCTGTTTCTATGTCTTTTAATGCTACTGAAAGTACCTTTAAGGTTTCCATGTAGTCAGACTCTACAATACCCTGCTCAATGTAGCCTTCCAGCTTGTTCAGGGCATAGTCCAATGATTCATACGCATTAAGTACCTTGACGGACGAGTCTGCGCCTATTATTGTTTGCAGGCCTGAGGTGGATAATGAAGATTCGGTTGTTTGAGTTACTTCTGTGGAGGAGGACACAGTATCAGTGCTGCAGCCAGTAAGAAGCAGTATTAAAGAAAGAAGCAAGGAGAGAATAGCAGTTAGTTTTTTCATATCTTTTTTCCTTTCAAACCAATAAAGAAGCATTAAAAACAGGGCATTTAAGACGATAAACCACATAATATTTATTATGTGGTAACAGCAAACAAACCCGCATTACAAAAGGCTTTGTGAGATTATGATTTTCAAATTATTTGCGTTTTTCTATTATTTTTTTATTTCCTTTAACTGTTAACTCCTTGACAAATACTGACTGCTATGCTATAATCAAATATGGATAATTATATGATTTTTGTTTAACTACATAATAAATATTGTGTGGTATTATTATGTGGTATCTCTAACTAGTCCTAACCCCTCTATCTGCCTTGCATGGACTGCTCCCGACTCACGTGTATAGATACGTGTGGTATTAATGCTAGTATGTCCTAGTATGTCGGCTAGGCGGGATATGTCCTTATTTTGCGTATAGTAAGTCTTTGCAAATAAGTGGCGTAAATTATGCGGATAAACTTTTGATGGTTTTACCCCCGCTGTACTGCACAGCCGTTGCATACTATGATAGATATTAGACCTGTCTAATGGCTTACCATTGCGACTTACAAATATAGACCCTGCTGTGATATTTTGTTTTACTACATATTTTTTTAACAACTTTTGGAGCTGGGCAGGGATAAATACTATCCTACTCTTACCCTTGTTATTTACTGCGCATTTACCCTCTTTGGCTGCCTCCACAGTTATATATTGTAATTCCGACACTCTAATACCTGTGCTACAGATTGTCTGTATTATTAGGCTTAATCTATCCTGCCCATTGAGATTGGCGGCTCTAATTAATCTATCATAATCCTTGCGTGTTAGTTCTCGGTCTTCTGGCTCGAAAATTTGCTTTTGTATTTTGAGTGGGGCTAGCGTTAAATCCGGTCTACATAGATATTTGAGCATACTGTTAATTGCTGCAATAGATACGTTACAGGTGGATGGGGCATATTGTAATGCTATCATAGTCTTGTATGATAACAATTTATCCTTTGTTATTGGTTTGTCATCCAAATATAGCTGCAAAGACAGCAGTTCGCGATTATAAGATTTAACGGTATTTTCGCTTCGCTCCTGTTCCCTTAGACTGCATATGTACTTTTTTATTATACCATCTGTTAGGATTATTGTCTTTTTCATTTTATTTCTCCTTTCAATTATAAACTATTATACCATAAGGGCAGGAAAATACAACCTGCCCTTAAACCGTTATTACTGATAATCCAACTGCTCTATTTTGTGCTCATCATCTCTTTGGCGTAAAGCCTTGTATAGCGTGGGTCTACTTATCCCACATGCCCTGCAAATCTCTGTCACAGTTAAATTGTGCATATCATACATTTGCAATGCTTTGTCAAGTGTTTTGGCTGGCGTTGCAGGTCTGCCGCCTATGCGCCCCCTGGCACGGGCTGCGGCTACTCCCTCCTTGACACGTTCTACAATACAGTTGCGTTCAAATTCCGCGAGGATTGCTAGGAACTGAGCTATCATTTTGCCGGCTGCGGACGAAAAATCAAGATTTTCTTTAAGGCTAATAAGCGTTACACCTTCATCAGCAAGGGTTTGCATTATAGATATTAGGTCAGCGCTGCTTCTTCCTAGTCTATTTAAGGATTCTATATATACTATATCACCACTTTCAACAACCTCTAATAAAGCCTTAAGTTTTGGGCGATTTGACTTTGTTCCTGACATCTTTTCTGTGTAGATATTTTCCTTGTCAACTCCAGCTGCTGTTAATTGATCTATCTGTCTATCCAGACATTGGCCCTCAGTGGACACTCTCGCATATCCATATATCATTTTAATTTCTCCTTTCAAATAATCATATCATTATATTATTTTCTAATGCTAACAAAATTGATTTACACATTATTATGGTTACAAGTGTAAATCAACCCTGTTAGCATATTTATATCTATAAACAATTGTTTTATTTACTCTGAATTGACACCAAATGTGTAATTGGAAACACTGATATACCATTGGTCTCCGCATTGACACATCTAACATATCCGTACCTACCTGTGCTATTATCCACATACCGTTCTGCCACAGTGTACTTAACATTTTCTCTATTTTTGCGCAGAGAAGCAGATATAATAGTATCATCACCATTAGGGTTGGCTATTGTTACCTTGCACGGATTAGTTGTCAATTTATCGTACACATAATCCAAAAATGTATCTACCCACACTTTCGGCAGCACCATTATATTATCCCTGTCTGCGTGTATTGTGGTAGGCCGCACATCATACCCAGTTATTGTTGGTATCAGTTCCACGCAGACCAACACACCACTGCGCAAATCATCATTTCGCATATCTATCCTGGCATTAACAGCGTCAGCATTGTATCTGCGCAATGGCAGTTGTGATAATATAGCAGGACTTGCTGTAATAATGCGTATGTCACCACTTGCAGACAAGGCAACACATAATGATGTGTGCAGAATGTATGATTGCGCCAAAACACGGCTGCTAACCCTGGTGGGGTGCTGTACATTAATCTTGTTATACATCTGCATTGCTGTCATACACATACCATCTATAACCGTATATGGTGATGATTGTAGTACTTGTCCTGATATATCATGGGTAAATCGACTACTAAGATGTAAAACCTGACTATTAACCACATATGGTAATTGTACAGTTGTGCCCCTAGTCACAGCGCGTTGAATTGCATAATACATGACATTATCAGGTGTTAGCAATGGTGTTATGGCTGCGTATGGACTACATTCGCACAGCAAATCCTGCATGGCAATTTGAGAAAAATTGTCAGGTTGCAGATTGGGCTGTGTGGTGGGTGGTTTTTTGACGTCTTTGGTTGGATTGTCTAACATAATAAAACCTCCTCATTCTTACCATCTTAAAGATGGTGTTTAATAAGAATAAATCAGAATCCAAAGTAATTAGTAAAAATCCAAAAAATATAGAAAATATCCTATAAAATTAACAAAGTCCCGACTTAATTTCTGGGTAATCCGTGCGTGGATTTTTTCAGTCGGAAACGCTATAATAGACTCACCAAAACCATTGGATTGTAACGGAGGATAGTATTATGGCTACAGTACACGCACGAAAAAGGGGAAACAAGTGGGAATACAGATTTGAAGCCGCAGCGGTAGGCGGACAGCGGAAACAGATTTGTAAAAGTGGATATCTGACAAAGAAAGAAGCAATGGAAGCAGGGGCAAAAGCCTATAATGAATACACACAGGCAGGTGCAGTATTTACACCGAACAATAGTAGTTATGCCGATTATCTGGATTACTGGCTATCTACCTACTGCAAAAATAATCTTAAATCAGTTACCCATGACAACTACATTAAAAAGATAAGATTATATATCAAACCACATCTCGGCAGATATATGTTATCCTCTCTTACTCCTGCTGTATTACAGGACTTTATTAATAAAATTTTTAATGAAGGGTATAGTCGCAATACTCTGACTGTAATTAAGGGTATTTTATCTAATTCGTTATCCTATGCAGTAGAACCGCTGCATTATTTACAATCATCTCCAATGACTTATGTTAAGCTACCATCTACCAGGGCTAAACCTGCTATCCCTTTCAGATCTGAACCTCATATTTATATTGACAAGGGTATGATAGAAAAGATATTTGAACGGTTTCCAGAGGGCAGTTCGGCACATATACCACTTATGCTAGGATATAAATGTGGATTAAGATTAGGCGAAGCATTTGGGCTTGTATGGTCTGATATTGATTTTGAAAAGGGAACATTAGCAGTAAATAGGCAGGTACAGTGGCAGAGTGGAAGTAAGGAGCATGGAAATGGGTACTGGTATTTTAGTGAGCCTAAATATAATTCTTTTCGCACAATATCCCTTGATAATGCCTTAATTGATTTGCTGAAAAGGGAAAAGCAAAGGCAGGATAGAGCAGCTGAATACTATGCAGATAAATATATCCACCTTTTTGAGGGTGATAACAGTAGGGAACTTAATACAGATGGAAAAGGGGTAGAAATATACCCGATCTGCCGCAGGGAGAATGGTGAGTATATACAGTCCAGGGTAATGCAACATACATCAATGATTATACATACCCAGCTAGGGTGCGAAGATTTTGACTTTCACAGTTTAAGACATACCCACGCCACAAATTTAGCTGAAGCTGGTGCAAATCCTAAGTATGTACAAGCAAGGCTGGGTCACAAAAACATACAAGTAACTATGCAAGTATATCAGCATACATCTGATACAATTATAGAGCAAGGCAATAACGTCCTTAGAAATATGTATTTGAAATAAATATGGGGCTGCCAAGAATGGCAGCCCATATTTATTATAATTTTGCATGTGGATATACTATATGTTTATTTAGAGCTTCTGAGTCAAATTCATCTACTAATTTAAATAGAGTTCTACGAAAATCCAATATAGTTTTATAAGTCAAATCAATATAATTTTTATTCGTATATCTTAATCGAGGATGTGTTTTTTTAAATTCTTCATCTGCGTATCCATCAGTATGAACTAATTTATGGCGTATTTCAAGATAATATACTGCGTCATTGATACATTGTTTGCTGATATTTAACCCTAACTTTGAACATGTTTTTTCAATTAATGAAATTGTACTTTTCTCAGCTTCTAATGATTGAAACATACTATCAATAACTGTTTGTGCAAGCGTACCATTTGAGATACCAGTTAAAATATCAACAGATGACATTTTTATGGTGTGTTCTCCAATGATACGACCCGGATTTACTGTTGCATTTTTATAAGCTTCTAAAGTTATCCCTCGTAAGTAAATTGTAAGTTCTTCATAAGAATCTTTTATGTACGATGAATATATTGATGATTTTAAATGTCTAATGACTTGTAACCTATTATCATCACATATCGAGTATCTTGATATGCTCGGATGTTTTTTGGGACTTTGATTAAAAAATAACTTCGTTGCATTACTTGGAATATGTTCTTTTTTAATTGTTGAGTATAGTATATCTACATATTCTATATCATCGCTAAAATGCAACATTTTATTCTTGAATCCAATATATGGTGCAGAATGGTTTGCTTTCATAATCTAATACCTCCATTTAGTAACTATTATATATAAATAACAACTTAGTATATTATATACTATAATATATCAAATGTCAATATATAATCTCGCTAATAAAATAAATTTTTAGTCCTCCTTGTCCTCTTCATGTCCTCCACACACTGAAATTACCCTCTATCCACTCACTTCCGCTAACTCTCCTTCCGCATTATAAAGCCATCCACGAGCATTGATGCTCCTTATCGAAATTCGGGCAACAACCCCATGGTTGGCGCTACTGTTGCTTGTGCAGTACTCGTTGAAGAGGCTCTCAAGGCTTGATTTCATGCGGTTTCGCAAGATAAATAAAATTTCCGGCGTTGGTTATCCAGCGCCGGATTTTTGCATGAGATGGGAGTGTCCTCTGAAATTAATAGTGGCTGAGTGCGGAGAACAAAAGCACTCATCAAGATATCTATAAATGAAAGAAGCTTTATACGTTACGGTTTCCTAATACTGCTTATGTAGATAATTTAATCGTAGCTACTACTTGACAATCGGGCAGAAAAGCGGTATAATAAATACATATGTCCGGTAAATAAATGTGGATTTTTTGCCGGATCTGATGTCCTTCAAGGTATTAAACCGGTCGGCGTATGTGTATATTTGCGCCCTGCCGGTCAAATATAGATATAGGTAATTTTTTGCAGTTAACATATATCATCTGAACAGCATGAAACGATGACCTCCGGCGCGATTTGCTCCGGAAAAGATGGCTGACCTTCTGCCAAACGGCACCATTCGCCGGGGCGCAGGGGTTTGTTCCGTATTGCCGTTTTACTCACATGGCGCTGTCTGCCGGCTCCGTTCTGCCGGAAGGCTTCGCCGCATGCATTCCGACCCCGGCAGTCATTTGCCCGGAGCGGGACGCTCCTCTTTATCAATGTGCGGACGCTTACTTATTCATGCCGTGTTCGGCTCCTGATCTGATACAACAGGCGGTGTACTGCGCCTTTTTGCAGCCCGGATATAGTTCCTGCAACGGAGAAAGGATCGTAATTAATGGGATTATTGACTAACAACAAGCTGCTCACAGAAACCGAGAACATAGCCCCCAAGAAGAAGCCGGAACAGCCCACGAAGCAGGAGCGCTCCGCAGCTGAGAAGAGCAGGAACGACAAGCGCTACCGCGCGAGATTCACACCGGTGAAGAAAAAGGAGAACGCGCAGAAGGCAGTCCTGAAGCCGGTTCAGGAGCGTTCCGACAGAGCCGAGCGCGCTGAGCGCCAGGAGCGTTCCGAGCGCCCGGAGCGCTCCAGACGCGACAACGGCCAGCGCACCTCGCAGAAGAAGCAGCCCAGGGAGGTTCGCTATGCTCCCGTGAAGTTCACGGCGCTTGGCGGACTTAACGAGATCGGCAAGAACCTCTACGTTTACGAGTGCTGCAACGATATGTTCATCGTTGACTGCGGACTTGCATTCCCGGACGAGGACATGCCGGGCGTTGATCTGGTAGTACCGGACTTCACCTATCTTGAGAAGAACAAGGACCGCTTCCGCGGTATCGTTATCACCCACGGCCACGAGGACCACATAGGCGCCCTGCCGTATCTTTTAAAGAAGGTCAACGTTCCTATCTACGGGACCCGCCTTACGCTGGGTCTGGTAGAGGGCAAGCTCAAGGAGCACAACCTGCTCTCACAGGCTTCGCTCAATGTTGTGGAGCCCCGCCAGAATGTCCGCATGGGCTGTATGTCCGTGGAGTTCATTCGCGTTAACCACTCCATTCCGGACGCGTGCGCGCTTGCTATCCACACCCCCGCGGGAGTTATCGTGCACACCGGTGACTTCAAGGTAGACTACACCCCGATAGAGGGCGGCATAATTGATCTTGCGCGCTTCGGAGAGCTTGGCAACCGCGGCGTACTGGCGCTGATGTCCGAGAGCACCAACGCGGAGCGTCCCGGCTACACCAAATCCGAGCGCTCGGTGGGCGAGAGCTTTAAGAACCTGTTCAATTCCGCAGAGGGAAAGCGCATCATAATCGCGACTTTCTCGAGTAATATCCACCGCATTCAGCAGATAATCGACCAGGCGATAATCCACGACAGGAAGGTCGCTATTTCCGGCAGAAGCATGCAGAATGTCATCGCAAAGGCGGTCGAGCTGAATTACGTCCGCATTCCGGAGGGAATGCTCATCGACATTGAGGACGTGAACAAGTACCCGCCGGAGAAGCTTGTTATCTGCACCACCGGCAGCCAGGGCGAGCCGCTCTCAGCGCTCTCCAGAATGTCCAGCGGTGACCACAGGCAGGTCACCATAACACCGATGGACTTTATAATCATCTCCGCGACCCCGATACCCGGCAACGAAAAGCTGGTGACAAAGGTTGTGAACGAGCTGATGAAGCAGGGCGCCGAGGTAATTTACGAGTCGATGTACGAGGTTCACGTATCCGGCCACGCCTGCCAGGACGAGCTGAAAATGATGATTTCGCTGACGAAGCCGAAGTTCTTTATCCCGATACACGGCGAGTACAAGCACTTGAAGAAGCACAGCAAGCTCGCGATAGGCATGGGTATCCCTGAGGATCATATCTTCATTGCGGATCTCGGTCAGGTGCTTGAAACCGACGGCGTTGAGATGAAGTTTACGGGTACGGTTCCTTCGGGCAGGGTAATGGTGGACGGATACGGTGTCGGCGACGTCGGAAGCGTAGTGCTCCGCGACAGAAAACACCTTGCCGAGGACGGCGTAATGATAATCGTAGCGACTATCGACCGCGAGACCGGAAACGTGCTTGCAGGGCCTGACATCGTTTCCCGCGGTTTCGTTTACGTACGCGAGAGCGAAGCGCTGTTAGACGAGGCGAAGCAGCTCATGAAGCAGGTAATGGATAACTGCCGCGACAGAAATATCCGCGAGTGGGGCAACATCAAGTCCGCTATGCGCGACGCGCTCAGCGATTACATCTATTCAAAGACCAAGCGCAGCCCGATGATACTTCCAATTATAATGGAAGTCCAGGGAAAGGCTGATTGAGTTCAGCGTCCGCTTTGGACTGCATTTTGACTAAGTAACTCGTTTTTGGAGGGTCTTTTAGTGAAGAATCTTTACAGGAGCAAGCTGCTGCTCGTCTCAGTCATTGCGCTTACGGTGCTTCTTGTGGCACTTGACTCTTTCATGCTCAGATACTCGCCGAAGCTATTCTGGATAACACTGCCGCTTCTTCTGCTGTCTGGCGGTATCGCAGTTGGCAAGCTGCTCCAGATCAGGGTCAACGAATACGCATACTATGACCGCGTTGACAAGATAATCGACAACACGAACCATAAGGCGCTGATGAGCTTCCCGCTCCCTGTTGCGCTTGTCAACAACGACAGGCGTATACTCTGGTGCAACGACGCGTTCGGCTCCTGCTTTTTCCGTCCGAATGACGATGAAAGCAGCATCGACAGCATCACCACAGAGCATTTTTCAATGCTTTCCGGCGAGGGCATGGAGGTCTATAAGAACGGCAGATGGTACCGCGTCTGCTCCCGTGAGATAAAGTACAATTCCGACGACGGCGACTCAAGCAGCCGCCTGATCAAGGAAAACGTAGCGAATGCGACCGACCCGGTACACATCATGTTTTTCCGCGACATCACGGGCTTCAAGTCCCTCCAGGAGGAGCACCGCAGGTCTAAGCCGGTGGTTATCATCGTTGCAGTCGATAACTACGATGACATCGCAGGCTCCAACCGCGAGAGCGACAAGACTTTCGTAACGGTTCAGATAGACAGGCTGCTTGAGGAGTATTTCAAGGATAAAAACGCCGTGCTCCGCAAGATGTCGGGCGATAAGTTCATCATCGTCACCGAGGAGCGTTTCGCGCAGAAGATGGTGGACGAGCGTATAAAGCTGCTCGAACTGGCGCACCAGATAAAGGTCAACGACCGTTCCTGTGTTACGCTGTCAATAGGCATGGGCAGGAATTCCGACAGCCATTCCGAGAGCGAGAGCCTCGCATGGCAGGCGCTTGAAAAGGCCATCGGCAGAGGCGGCGACCAAGCGGCGGTAAGCAAGGGCAGGGAAGCCGGGTACGACTACTACGGCGCAGAGACCCAGCGCACCGAGCGCACCGGCGGCAGCGTAAGAACCAGAATAACCGCCGACCGCATTAAGGTGCTGATAAACTCCGCAGACGCAGTCTACATAATGGGACACGCCTACGGGGACTACGACAGCGTGGGCGCCGCGATCGGACTTGCAGCTTCGATACGCCGTATGGGAAAGCAGGCGTATGCCTGCGTGAGCCGCGAGCTTGACCGCAGCGGCAACGTGAAGAACCTTTCGGAGCAGCTCCTGGGCAGGTTCTCGGAGTACGACCCGCCGCTCGTTATCGAGCCTAAGGTCGCCGCGATACGGTTCAGTGAAAATTCGCTGCTGTGTATAGTTGATACGCACATTGAGAAAAAGGTCGACAGCGTGGAACTGTACGAAAAGGCGGATCAGACCCGCGTTATAGTCATCGACCACCACCGCAAGGCGGATAACGAGATACCCGCAGTAATAAGCTGGGTCGACCCGAACGCGTCCTCGGCTTCGGAGATGGTGACCGACCTCCTGCAATACTTCGGCGACGCCGGGAACCTCACTCCGCTGGAGGCTGAGGCTCTGCTCGCGGGCATAACCCTCGACACGAAGGATTTCGTTATGCGTACCGGAGAAGCTACGTTCGAGGCGGCGGCAAGGCTCAGGAAGTACGGCGCGGACACGATACTCGTCAAGAAGCTGTTTGCGACTTCCATGAAGTCCCGCATGCGCAGGTCGAAGGTGGTCGCTTCTGCGGAGATGTACCGCGGCTTCGCGATATCCGTGGTAGGCGAGTCCTTCGAGGATATCCGTGTGGTATGCTCCCAGGCGGCGGACGAAATGCTCAATATAACCGGCGTTGACGCCTCCGTGACCGTCTATCCGATAGATAACGGCTGGAGTTTCAGCGCGCGTTCGCTGGGCAAGGTCAACGTGCAGATTCTCATGGAGAATATAGGAAACAAAAAGGACGACGGCGGCGGACATCTCACAATGGCCGGCGCACAGCTCTACAATATTGACAAGGAAGAGGCAGTACAGAAGCTCTACGACGCTATCGACAAGTACTACAACAATCTTCCGCAGGACTGATACAGGAGGTATTCAAGATGAAGGTAATCTTACTTCAGGACGTTAAGGGCACAGGCAAGAAGGGCGAGGTTCACGAGGTCAAGGACGGCTACGGCGTGAACTTCCTTATTAAAAAGGGACTCGCGCAGGAGGCTTCCGCAAAGAACCTCAACCTGCTTCAGGGGCAGAAGGACTCCGCTCAGCACAAGATCGACGTTGACATCGCAAACGCGAAGGAGATCGCCGCGAAGCTCCAGGATAAGAAGATCACCGTGCTTGCAAAGGCGGGTCAGAACGGCAGACTTTTCGGAACAGTTACCGCAAAGGAGATTTCCGCGGCGATCAAGCAGGAGCTTGGCTGCGACGTAGACAAGAAGAAGATCTCCGTTAACCTCAAGATCGAGGGATTCGGAGATTTCTCCGCGGAGGCGCGCCTCTATGCGGGAGTTACCGCGAAGTTCACAGTCAGCGTAGCAGAGGGCTGATATGGCAGAGTATGATCTCTCGGGGATCAACGTCCCGTGCAATATCGACGCGGAGCAGTCGGTGCTTGGCGCCGTCCTCATGGACAGCAGCGCAATGTCCGAACTTGCGACCGTTCTCCAGCCGGATCATTTCTATGTTGCGCTGAACCGCTCGGTTTACGGCGTAATGCTGAATATGTATCTCGCCGGCGACAAAATAGATATCGTCACGGTGCTCGACGCTGTAATGCGCCAGAACATCTTCGAGACCCCGGAGCAGGCGAAGGAGTACCTCGCGCGGATAATGACCGCAGTTCCGAGTATCTCCACAGTCGGAAAATACGCGGCGATAGTCGTTGATAAGTACATGGCGCGAAGCCTGATATTTGCTTCCAAGGACATCATCGACGCTGTAAACGAGGGCACCGAGGACGCAAATACCCTCATCGACCTCGCAGAGCAGAAAATCTTCGATATCAGAAGCGGCGCCGAGATAAAGGGACTCACCCACATCGGCGGAATCGTCCTTGACCGCATCAAGGCTCTCGACGAGCTCTACAAGGCGGCTAAGGAGGGCAAGGGGCAGACCATCACGGGACTGTCCACGCTGTACATGGATCTCGACCGCAGGATCTACGGTCTGAACCGCTCCGACCTGATAATTCTTGCGGCTCGCCCCGGTATGGGTAAGACCTCGTTCGCAATGAACATCGTAACGAATGTCGGAAAGAAATACCAGGATACTTCCATTGCCGTGTTCAGCCTTGAGATGTCAAAGGAGCAGATCGTCAGCCGTATGATAAGCAGCGAGGCCTCCCTGACATCGGACGCAATGAAAACCGGCACGATCCCTCCCGAAAAGTGGAAGGATATCGGCAGGGCTTCGGACGTGCTTTCAAGGCTCAACATTTACATTGACGACACGCCGGGAATCACGGTGGCGGCGATGAAGGCGAAGCTCCGCAGAATGAAGAATCTCGGACTGGTGGTCATCGACTACCTGCAGCTCATGTCGTCGACCAAGAACTACAACGGCAACCGAGTAGTCGAGATCTCCGACATTACGCGTAACCTGAAAATCATGGCGAAGGAGCTGAACGTTCCGGTCATCACGCTGTCGCAGCTCGCAAGAGGTCCGGAGCAGCGCCCTGACAAGCGCCCCATGCTGTCAGACCTGCGTGAATCCGGTTCTATCGAGCAGGACGCGGACATCGTTATGTTCCTCTACCGCAATTCCTACTATGACAAAACAGACCCCAACGTGCACTCCTGCGAATGCATCGTGGCAAAAAACCGTCACGGCGAACCGGGTACGGTCCCGCTCGGCTGGGACGGCGAGTTCACGCGCTTTACAAATGCGGAGCTGGTGCGCCAGGAGGGGCAGTAAGAGGTCGGAATGGACTTTCTGGATAATATCAGGTCGGCGCTTGCCGAGTACAAAATGATAGAAAAGGGGGACGCTGTTGTTGCCGCGCTTTCGGGCGGGGCGGACAGCGTTTCGCTTCTCCATGCCCTGACGGAGCTTTCCGGGGAGCTTGGGATAACCGTTTCCGCGTGTCATGTAAATCACCATCTGCGCGGCGCGGAATCAGACGCGGATATGCATTTCTGCGAGGAGTTCTGTAAGCGGCTCGGCGTGGAGCTCCGGATTCTGGAAGCCGACGTTGCCTCCATGCAGCAGAAGCACGAAAGCCTGGAGGAGTGTGCGCGCCGCGTGCGGTACGATTTTTTCGCGGAGATCTCGGAAGGAAAGAAGCTGGCTACGGCGCACAACTCCAACGACTGCGCAGAAACGGTGCTGCTTAATCTCATGCGCGGCACCGGGCTGAAGGGTCTGTGCGGAGTTCCGCCGGTGCGCGGGAACATAGTCCGCCCGCTGATATTCTGCACCCGGGAGGAAGTCGAGGATTACTGCCGGAGCCGCGGGCTGTCGTGGGTCACGGATAAAACGAACCTTTCCACGGACTACACCCGCAACAAGATACGTCACATAATACTCCCGGAAATGCTGAAAATAAACGGCTCGCTGTTTTCCACGATGAACCGCATGGAGCAGTCGCTTCGGGAGGACAGCGACTTTCTGGACGACCTGGCGCGTCAGGCGCTTTCCGAGGCTGAAACTACGGTCAGGCTGAGAACTCCCGGCGCGGAGGATATCTGGAAATTACAGCCAGCCTGGAGCGCGGATAAGCTGGCGAAGCTCCCGAAGCCGGTGCAGAGCCGCGCAATAAAGCTGATACTCCAGAGCGGAGGAATAGAGCCTAGCGCGCTGAGAATCAACACGGCAAGGGAGATCATCGCTGCCGGAAGGGGCAAATTCAACCCCTGCCGCGGAAAATTCTTCGTGGTAAGACGCGGCGCTGTTTACATTGAATATGCGGAGCAGCACTACCGCAAGCACGAAAAGTAATTAATAATCACAGTTTTTCACCTAAATTTTCAGCTAATATTCACCGAAATAGTTTGCAATTTGATTAAAAGTGTGATATAATATTCAATGTCCAAATAAAATAAGGGACAACTACCCACATTTGTGGCACAAATTAATTATGAAAATAAAATGCTTCAAATCGGGTATACTATATATTGCGTATCAAGGAAATATCTTCCGGAAAGGCGGTATTAATGAATTCTAACAAATTAAAAGGTGTAATTATTTATCTGGTAATTATCTTCCTTCTGATTTTCGGACTGGTGTCTGTACTTAACATTGCGAGCAATTCCTCGCGCACTACGGTCACATATTCCGGCGTTATCTCTGAGTTCGACGACCTGAACGTTGCACAGTATCAGCTCGATCTCGGAAGCGGTGCGCTGAGCTATAAGCTCAAGGGCGAGGCTGCAGGCGCTCCGGCTCATCAGTACACCGTGCCGAATGTCAGCATTTTCATCAACGATATCAACTCCGGATACACTTCCGACGGAAAAGCGGCAAACTACCGCCTGAGATACAACGAGGCGAACCCGGACAGCCCGCTTGTCGAGGATTATATCCCGATATCCGATAACACGTTCCTGACAAGTGTACTCCCTTACCTGCTGCTAGTCGGCGTGATGATCATTTTTACGGTCATCGTAATGCGTCAGAGTACCGGTGGCGGAAAGATGTCCAGTTTCTCCAAGGCGAACGTGCGCCAGAACACCGGAAAGAAGGTCACATTTGACGACGTTGCAGGCGCAGACGAGGAAAAGCAGGAGCTTGAGGAGATCGTCGACTTCCTGAAGAACCCCGGCAAGTACCGCGAGATAGGCGCGAGAGTTCCTAAGGGCGTTCTGCTCGTTGGCCCTCCCGGAACAGGTAAGACTCTGCTTGCAAAGGCGGTTGCCGGCGAAGTTGGCGCTCCGTTTTTCTCAATAAGCGGTTCGGACTTCGTTGAGATGTTCGTCGGCGTTGGTGCGTCGAGAGTCCGCGACCTGTTCGAGCAGGCGAAGAAAAAGACACCTTCCATCATCTTCATTGATGAGATAGACGCAGTCGGACGCCAGAGAGGCGCAGGTCTCGGCGGCGGTCACGACGAGCGCGAGCAGACCTTGAACCAGCTCCTCGTTGAGATGGACGGCTTCACCGAGAACGACTCCATCATCGTAATGGCGGCGACCAACCGCCGTGATATCCTCGACCCGGCGCTGCTCAGACCCGGACGTTTCGACAGACAGATCGTCGTAAACTACCCTGACATCAAGGGCCGCGAGGAGATACTCAAGGTCCACACAAGAAACAAGAACATCGGCCCCGACGTCGACCTCAAGACCATCGCGGCAACAACCGCAGGCTTTACCGGTGCAGACCTCGAGAACCTTGTAAACGAGGCGGCTCTGCTTGCTGCGCGTGCTAACCGCCGCGCGATAACCAAGGCGGACATCGAGGAAGCTACTATCAAGGTGGTTGCAGGTCCTGAGAAGAAGTCCAAGGTCGTAACTCCGGAGGAGAAGAAGCTCACAGCTTATCACGAATCCGGCCACGCTATCACGACCTACTTCTGCAAGTCGCAGGATAAGGTACATCAGGTGTCCATCATTCCGCGCGGAATGGCGGGCGGCTTCACAATGCACGTTCCTGAGAAGGACAGATCCTTCGTAAGCAAGACCTACATGGAGGAGGAGATCATAGTTCTACTCGGCGGCCGTGTTGCTGAAAAACTGATACTTGACGATATTTCCACAGGCGCTTCCAACGATATCGAGCGTGCGACGTCTGTTGCAAGGAACATGGTAACGCGCTACGGTTTCTCCGAAAAACTCGGTCCGATACTCTACGGACATGAGAACCAGGAAGTCTTCCTCGGCAGAGATTATTCTCAGGGGCGCAACTACTCCGAGAATGTTGCAGCTGAGATAGACGGCGAGATACGCGAGCTCATCGAGACCGGCTACGAGAAGGCGAAGGAGATACTCACCGAACACGGCGACCTGCTCGAACGCTGCGCACAGTACCTCATGAAGCACGAGAAGATCGACGGTCCGGACTTCTACAAGCTGATGGCTGACGAAATCGACATCGACGGCAATCCCAAGAAGAAGCCGGAGGATATCGCCGAGACAGCCCCGTCAGAGGAAACCAAGACGGAGACATCGCCGACAGAGGGCAGCGCTCCCGCTGAGAACCACGAAGCGGATAGTACGGCAGAACCTGGCGAAGATAAGGCATAACGCGCTTTAAGGAGCCGTCCGGAGACCGGGCGGCTTTTAGCTTGAAATAAGGAAAGAAATAAGGAAAGGAAGAGTCAACATGGCACTTGAATTTATAGATAAAGCGCCAACGCTGGAGGAATATAAGGAAATGCGCCGCCTGGTGAATTTCATGCCGCTTTCCGACCGCATTTGCCGGAACGTACTCAATAACGCGTTCCATATTACAACGGTCAGGGACAACGGAAAGTGCGTCGGAATGATACGTGTGCTTTCCGAGGGCGGCTACGCGAATTTCATCACGGACGTGATAGTGATTCCCGAGTACCAGCACCAGGGGATCGGCAAGCAGATGATGCACCGCACTATGGATTACCTTTATTCCACGCTGGAGCCCGGCGAGAAGATCGTGGTGTATCTCATGTCGGCAAAGGAGCGCGAGCCGTTTTACAGGCAGTTCGGCTTCCGCGACCGTCCCAACGAGATGCTTGGCGCCGGAATGAGCCAGTGGCTGGAAAAGTAAATAATGCTCACATGTCGCGGTATTTGTTGCCGAAAAGTGTTCGCTTAATGAAATTTCTGTGACATCGTTGTTTGTTATTGACAACCGAAGATTATTATGATAAAATACAATTGTACATATTAACGAACCTGTTCGTATATGTTATATAGGGAGCTTCTGGTTAGCTCCGAACTTAACGAAAAGAGGTAATTGACATGCAGAGAGTATGCACCAAATGCAACACATTAGTGACAGGCGACGGAGCGTTCTGCCCTTCCTGCGGCGAACCGCTGCCGGCTGCTGTTCAGCTTGAAAAGACCCCGCAGACCACCCCGATGGGCGCTTCACAGCAGAATGACATAATGCCTTCAGCAAACAGCATTCCCAGCTATAGCCAGCAGAACAGCTACACCGCACCTCAGCCGGCGCAGATCAATAATTACGGCAGTTCGAACGCTCAGCAGTTCAACAATAACGTTCAGCCCGTGAACGATACCCCCATGACGCTCGGTCAGTGGGTCGGCACGATTATCCTTACCACATGGTTCGGTATCATCAGCCTTATCCTCTGTATCGTATGGGGCGTAAGCTCGGATACTCCTATTAATAAGAAGCGCTATTGCCAGGCTATGATCATCATACAGGCTATCAGTCTGGCAGTGGGGATCATTTTTGCTATCGTTTTCGCGGTAAGCATGGTGGGTATCGGCAGCAGCATCGCTGACTCCGTTGGCTCCGGATATTACTACTATTGATGGCTGATATCAATAATCTTGGAAAGATAATTGCTGTAACGGGTCATTACGGCTCCGGCAAGACCAATCTCGCGGTGAACCTGGCGGTTGATTTCGCTAAGGAAGGGGAGCGGGTCACGATAATCGATCTTGATATCGTGAATCCCTACTTCCGCACCGCGGATTTCTCGGAGCTGTTCGGCTTACTAGGGATAAAGCTGGTCGCGCCGCAGTTTGCGAATACAAACCTCGATATCCCCTCGCTAGGTTTTGACATGGCGGCGGTCATCAACGGCTGCGACCGCCTTATCATCGACGTCGGAGGGGACGACACCGGCGCGGTCGCGCTGGGGCAGTACGCAACAGTGCTTGGCAACTTCGGATGCGAGCTGTATTACGTTGTGAACCGCTACCGCTATCTTACAAGAACTCCCGGTGAAGCAGTGGAGCTTCTGCGCGACATAGAGCAGGTGTCGCGTATCAGGGCAAAGGGCATTGTAAACTGCTCAAACCTAGGCTCACAGACTACCGCCGATGATGTAAAAGTCACGGCGGATTATGCTTTAAAATGCGCGTCAGAGGCAGGCGTACCGCTTGCGCTGACCGCCGCGGAGCGCAGTCTGGGCGTAGAAGGAGCCTACCCGGTGGACGTTTACGTGCGCCCATTCTGGGAAGAATAGAAACTGCCGGAGTGCAGAAATCCGCAGGAATGCGGGTCGTCCGGGCTTACCGGATCTGGAAAGGGATTTAAAAATGGCTAAGATGAATGTGGACTTTGAAGCCTGCAAGGGCTGTGCGCTGTGTACCACCGCATGTCCTAAGAAGATCGTTGAGATCTCGCATGAAAAGCTGAATGCAAAGGGATATTACACCGCTGTCTGTATCGACGATGACGCATGCATTGCGTGTGCAATGTGCGCGATGATGTGTCCCGACTGCGCGATCACGATAATTCCGGACGGAGGTGAAAAGTGATGGAAAGAAACCTTATGAAGGGCAATGAAGCTCTCGCCGAGGCTGCGATACGCGCCGGCTGCAAGTGCTTTTTCGGCTACCCCATCACACCTCAGACGGAGATCTCCGCTTATATGGCGAAGCGCATGCCGAAGGTCGGCGGCATTTTCCTCCAGGCGGAGAGCGAGATAGCGGCTATCAACATGGTATACGGCTGCGCAAGTTCCGGCGTACGGTGCATGACATCCAGTTCATCGCCGGGAATCTCCCTTAAGAGCGAGGGCGTTTCCTACATGGCGGGTTCCGACCTGCCCTGCGTTATTGTAAACGTAATGCGCGGAGGCCCCGGACTCGGCGGCATTCAGCCATCCCAGAGCGACTACTGGCAGGCTACCAGGGCGCTGGGTCACGGCGACTTCCAGATACTTGTATTCGCGCCTTCCACCGTTCAGGAGATGGCAGATCTCATGGGCAGAGCCTTCGACGAAGCCGATAAGTACCGTATGCCCGCTATGATACTTGCGGACGGACTGCTCGGTCAGATGATGGAGCCGGTCACATTCAAGGTCGGCGAGATACAGCACCACGACGCTTCCGAGAAGCCATGGGCAACAAACGGGCACGGCAACAAGCGCAGGCACAACATAGTCAACTCGCTCTACTTACAGGCCGAGGAGCTTGAGCGCCTTAATATCGAGCGCTTCGAGCGTTACGAGATCGTAAAGAAGGAGCTACACGAAGCCGAGCTTTACAAGACCGAGGACGCGGATATCGTGGTTGCAGCGTACGGTTCGGTCGCAAGACTTGCAAAGGCGGCGGTTGACCGCGCGCGCGAAGCAGGGATCAAGGCGGGACTTGTCCGCCCGGTAACTCTTTGGCCGTTCCCTGTTCAGGAAGTCCGCGAAGCGTGCCGGAATGCAAAACGCGTTCTGTGCGTGGAGATGTCGATGGGTCAGATGATCGACGACGTAAAACTCGCGCTGGACTGCCGAATTCCCGTGGAGTTTTACGGACGCACCGGCGGCGTCGTTCCGAAGCCGACTGCAATATTCGAGCAGATAAAGCTCCTGAGTGAAAAGGAGGCTGAGTGATATGCCGGAATTCAAGAAACCACACGCGCTGACTGACGTTCCGTTCCATTACTGCCCCGGCTGCACGCACGGAATCGTGCACAGACTGGTGGCTGAGGTCATCGACGAAATGGGTATCGAGGGCGAGACCATCGGAGTTTGCCCGGTAGGCTGCTCCGTAATGGCGTACGATTATTTCAGCTGCGATATGATAGAGGCCGCTCACGGACGCGCTCCGGCGGTGGCTACAGGCGTAAAGCGCGGAAATCCCGACAAGTTCGTGTTTACCTATCAGGGCGATGGCGACCTTGCGGCGATAGGCACTGCTGAAACGGTTCACGCGGCGACCCGCGGCGAGAATATCACCGTAATATTCATAAACAACACGACCTACGGAATGACCGGCGGTCAGATGGCTCCGACGACCCTTCCGGGTCAGGTGACACAGACAACACCCTACGGAAGAAATCCCGATGTGGAGGGCTTCCCGGTCAGGGTGTGCGAGATGGTATCCACGCTCTCCGGCGTAGCGCTTGCCGAGAGAGTAACCGTTACCGACCCGGCGAATATCCGCAAGGCTAAAGCGGCGATACGCAAGGGATTCGAGTTCCAGAAGAACAAGCAGGGCTTCTCGCTCATCGAGGTGCTCTCGACCTGCCCGACCAACTGGGGACTTTCTCCGGTGGAGGCTATAAAGTGGCTCAAGGACAACATGGTGCCGTATTATCCTCTGGGCGTATTCAAGGAGGGCGCGATAAGATGACGACTGAAACGATATTTGCAGGCTTCGGCGGTCAGGGGATACTGTTCGCAGGGAAGCTGCTGGCTTATCTCGGCTTATATCAGGACAAGCAGGTGTCGTGGCTGCCTTCCTACGGTCCTGAAATGCGCGGCGGCACCGCTAACTGCACCGTCTGCGTGAGCGACCAGCCGATAGGCTCTCCGTATGTCACCGACCCGGATATCCTCGTTGCGATGAATGCTCCGAGCTACGATAAGTTTATTGAGGCTGTGAAGCCCGGCGGGATCGCGATAATCGACAGCACCCTCGTCACCGAGGAATGCAGCCGCACCGATATCCGCAGCTTCCGCATACCTTCGACCGCTCTTGCGGCTGAGAACGGTCTGCCCGGAATGGCGAACATAATCCTCGTCGGCAAACTCCTGAAGGAGACCGGCTTTGCGGTTCTGGAGGCAGTGCGTCCCGTGCTCGAGAAGATGATCCCCCCGAAAAAGGCGAACCTCATTGACGCGAATATGAAGGCTCTCGCCATCGGAATGGCTCTTTAAACATCAGCGCGCCCGTTTGTAGCGGGCGCGTTCTTTATTGGAGGTAACATGAGAAAACAGCGTTTTCACCCGGCTCAGATAGTGACTGCGGCGCTTGCTGCCGTACTTCTCGTGTGGTTTTGCCTGCCGGGATTCTTCAATGCCGGGACTTTCCTGGGAGTTCTGCTGAGCCTGTTTATCGCTGCGGCGGCATTGCTTTTCCCGCACATTGCAAGGGGCGTAAAGTGGCTCTGGAAGCGTATTCCCGGGAGGGCGGCGCTGTGTGCGCTCTGCGCGGCAGCGGCGGTGTTCGCGGGGTATCTCGGTTTTTGCGGAGTTCAGATGGCGAGGTATTCCTCAAGACCGCTGGAACAGGTCAACGCGGTGATGATACTGGGCTGCCAGGTTCACGGGAACACTCCCGGCAACGAGCTTGTCTCGCGCATGGAGAGCGCTCTCCCGCTCATTGAGCAGAACCCGTCCGCGCCCGTGATAGTCACAGGCGGGCAGGGCAGGGGGGAGTTCATTCCCGAAGCGGACGCCATGAAAGCCTGGCTTGTCGAAAAGGGCGTGAGCGAATCAAGGATATACACGGAAACTCAGTCGCACTCAACCCGCACGAATTTCGAGTATTCCGCGCCGATACTCCGTGAGCTGGGCGTGACCGACGGCATTGCAGTAGTCACCAACGATTTCCACCAGTACCGCGCGGATATCTACGCCGCCCGGGAGGGACTTTCAGCCGGTCATTACTCCTCGGCGACCCGGGCGCTGGTGTTCCCAAATTACATTATAAGGGAACTCGCGGCGCTGTGCTTTGTATGGAACTGACGACGTTAAATTTCGATAAATTGTATTGAAAATATGCCGCTTTTGTGTTATAATATATCATAACCTGAATAGTAACACAGCAATAATGAAAAAGGTGAGCAGATGAATTATTCACTAGACGCCGGAGCATGGAACAGCGTGTTCGCCGTACCCTCCAGCGTTGTTGACAAATATATAAAACTGGCGGACGGCGCAAGCCTGAAGCTGCTGCTGTATCTTCTGCGCCACGGCGGGGAGCAGTTCACGGAGGAACAGCTCCGGGACGCGCTCAATATAAAGCGCGGCGGCGAGCTTGAAGACGCGGCGATGTTCTGGTTCCAGCGCGGCATTATCCGCATGGACGACGGCGAGCTTACGCCTACGGACGACTCCGTGCAGGAGCGGCTCCCGGAGGCAGGCGAACCGGAGCCGGAAAAAATGCAGACCTCCAGCCTGAGAAAGGTTGCGGTAAACAACGGTTCTGCGATCTACACCGCCGGAGACATCGCGCAGCGCATAAAGACCGACGGAGCGATCGAATTCCTTTTCAAGGAGGTCCAGCAGCTTTACGGCAGACCGCTGAAGAACCCGGAAAGCCGCGTCGTGCTTCAGCTCACGGATTTTTACGGGCTGCCGGCAGAGGTCGCGATAATGCTGATGAAGTACTGCTTCCGCATTGGAAAGACCTCGCAGAACTACATACTCACTGCCGCGCAGGACTGGGTAAACGAGAATATCCGTACTGTGGACGAGGCAGACCAGCACCTGCAGAAGCTCGAAAAGCGCTACAGCGTTGAGGAGCACCTCCGCCAGGCTATGGACATGAAAACTACGTTCTCGCCGAACCAGCTTAATTTTATCAAAACCTGGACGGAGGAATGGGGATTCGGCGAGGACATGATAATCCTTGCATATCAGATAACCCTTGATAATAAGGGTTCGCTTAACTTCAACTACACGAATAAGATACTGGAGAACTGGAAGAACGCGGGAGTTTACACCACCGACGACGCGAAGCGCAGCAGCGAGGAGTTCCGGGGGAAGCGCCGCAGAAAGCCGGAGGAGAGCGGCAATTCTTCCATCGACATGGACGACGTAATGGACGAACTCCGCCGGCAGTATCAGTAAGAAGGTGACGCATGGGCATAAACGAACAGTATTTCAGCGCCGCAATGGAGCGCCTCGAGGAGCGCCGCAGGGCGAACCGCCTTGAGAGCGACATGCGCCGCTCCGAGGTGGAATCGAAGATCCCGGAGTACCGCGATCTTTCGCTGAAGCTTGGCGAGACCGGAAGCGAGATAGTAAGGCTTGTAATGCGCGGCGGCGACACCTCGAAGGAGCTCGCCGAAGTCGAGCGCCGGAACCTTGAAATACAGAAGCGCCTTGCGGAGCTACTTTACGAAAACGGCTACCCGGAGGGCTACCTGAAGCCGATATACACCTGTCCCATCTGCCAGGATAAGGGAATAGTGAACGACAAGTGGTGCCAGTGTTTCCAGAAGCTGCTTATGGAGGAGACCGCGAGGGAGCTTAACCGGAACTCGCCGCTGAGCCTCAGCTCGTTCGAGAGCTTCCGGCTGGATCTCTACCCGGACGTGATAAATCCCGCGCTGCGGGTGTCCGAGCGGGCGATAATGCAGCGGAACCTCGAGTTCTGCAAGTCCTACGCCGAGAACTTCACCGAACAGAGCGAAGGTATACTGATGAGCGGCGCCACCGGTCTTGGGAAAACTCACCTCTCGCTTGCGATAGCTTCAAAGGTGCTCCAGAAGGGCTATACGGTCATCTACGGCTCCTCGCCGGAGCTGCTCCACACGCTGGAGCGGGAGTATTTCGGGAAGTCGGATAAGGATACGATGTCGGCGCTGACCGGCTGCGACCTCCTGATTTTCGACGATCTCGGCGCGGAAATGGACAAACCGCTGTACGAGTCGCTGCTGTACGAGATAATCAATGCGAGGGTCTGCCGGAGGCTTCCGATGATAGTCAGCACGAATTACAACACGACTGACTTACAGAAGCATTACCCGGACAAGATATGCTCACGTCTGCTGAGCTTCCGGCTGATGGCGTTCTTCGGAAACGATATCCGCCGGGTGCTGAAAAAAGAAGCAAAGTTCTGAAAAGGCGGTTTCGCGCAGGAGTTCAGACGCTGCCTGCACGATGTACCCTAAGTTGTGAAATACTGCAATGCAGAGATAATAAACTGGAGGTAACAATATGGGAAAACTCAGAGTTGGCATGCTTACAAGCGGCGGCGACTGCCCCGGACTCAACGCGACCATCAGAGGCGCCGCAAAGGCGATCTATGAGGCGTTCGGCGAAGATAAGGTCGAGATCGTCGGCATTCACGACGGTTATCACGGACTTATCCACGGCGTGTACAAGGTCATGCAGCCGTCCGATTTCTCCGGCATACTCACACAGGGCGGCACTATCCTTGGCACCAAGCGCACGCCGTTCAAGATGATGCAGATCATCGAGGACGACAAGGTTGACAAGGTAAAGGAGATGAAGGATACCTACAAGGATCTCAAGCTAGACTGCCTGTTCACCCTCGGCGGCAACGGAACTCACAAAACCGCCAACATGCTTTCCGAGGAAGGTCTGAACGTTATCGGCCTGCCCAAGACCATCGACAACGATATCTACGGAACTGACGTTACCTTCGGATTCCACTCCGCCGTGGATATTGGCACCGAGGTCATCGACCGTATCCACACTACCGCGAATTCCCACAGCCGCGTAATGGTCATCGAGATAATGGGAAACAAGGCTGGCTGGCTGACTCTCTACAGCGGTCTTGCAGGCGGCGCTGACATCATTCTGCTCCCGGAGATCCCCTACGACATCGACAAGGTGGCTCAGGCATGCCAGAAGCGCGCCGACGCAGGCAGGAATTTCTCGATTCTCGCAGTAGCAGAGGGATGCTTCGACGTTAACGAGGCTAAGATGAAGAAGAAGGAGCGCGCACGTCTCCGCACCGAGGCGGGCTACACCACCGCGACCTCGCGTATCGCAAAGCAGATACAGGAAATGACCGGGCTTGAGACCCGCACGGTGGTTCCGGGACACATGCTCCGCGGCGGCAGCCCGTCGGCATACGACCGTATCCTTGCGACCCAGTTCGGGGCACACGCCGCACAGCTCCTCAAGGATAAGAAGTTCGGCTATACTGTCGCAATGGTCGATGGAAAGATCACCGAGAACCCCCTCGGCGACGTTGCAATGAAAACCAAGTTCGTTCCGGTCGACTGCAAGATGGTTAAGACCGCCAAGGACATCGGTATCTCCTTCGGCGACTGACCTTTAAGGAATAATCTGGCATCTATACCGCGAAGATTCGCACATATACTAAAAGGACAGAGTTTTTCTGTCCTTTTTTGTTTATTACGGCTATTGAATATTATTGTAGAATATGCTAAAATTATATCAGGATTTACCCAAAGAATATTTCAGGAGGACACAAGATGTTCAATATAGCAGTCGCACAGTCCGGCGGACCTACTGCGGCGATAAACGCAAGCCTTACGGGAGTTTTCAACGGCGCAGAGCAGGAGAAGGAAGTTGACGAGATCTACGGCGCGGAAAACGGTATCGAAGGTATCCTGGGTGACAGGCTGCTGAATCTCCGCAGCATACTCATGAACGACCACGACAAGCAGCTCCTTATGACAACGCCGTCAACGATACTCGGCTCCTGCCGCTTTAAGCTGAAGGACTGGCACGAGGACGAAAGCGACTACCTCCGCATAACAGAGGTGTTTAACCGCCACAATATCAGGGCGTTTTTCTACATCGGCGGCAACGACTCGATGGATACAGTCATGAAGCTGAACAGCTATTTTGTTGCGAAGGATATCCGTATCAAGGTGGTGGGAGTTCCCAAAACCATCGACAACGACGTGACCGAAACTGATCACACTCCGGGATTCGGCTCTGCTGCCAAGTACGTGGCGTGTTCATTGCAGGAGATAATCCGCGACAGCCGCGTGTATTCTATCCCGTCCGTCACCATTGTTGAGATTATGGGCAGAGACGCCGGCTGGCTGGCGGCGAGCTCCTGCGTACTACGCGCGAACGGCGAACCTGCTCCGCACCTGATTTATCTCCCGGAGGGCGAGTTCTCCCCGGAGAAGTACCTCGAGGACGTACGTAAGGCGCAGCTCCGCTACAAGGCGGTTATTGTTGCGGTTTCTGAGGGAATCACTGCAGGCGGCGTGACTTCCGAGGTGGTGGACGCATTCGGGCACAAGTACCTTTCCGGCGTTGGGAAGTGGCTGGAGGGCTACACTAAGGAGCACATCGGCTGCAAGGTGCGTTCCATTGAGCTGAACGTAATGCAGCGCTGCAGCTCCCATATTGCGTCGCTGACCGACCTCAATGAAGCTGAGCGTATCGGCAGGGAAGCGGTAAAAGCGGCGCTGACCTACGGCGAGAGCGGCGTAATGATGGCTTTCCGCAGAATAAGCAACAATCCCTACCGCGTGGAGATAGTCACCGCGGACATCTCAAAGATAGCGAACCAGGAAAAGAAATTCCCCCGGGAGTGGATAAATCCCGAGGGAAACAACGTGACCGTAGACGCGCTGAATTATTTCCTGCCGCTGATCCAGGGCGAGCCTCAGCTTGAATTCCGCAACGGAATACCGGTGCACTTCCGCCTTGATCAGTAATTTATTGCCATAGGCTGCCGCGAGCGCTGAATGAGATGCTTCTCATAATCGTCGTGGCGGGATCTTGATAGAATATAACTCCCGATGAACGGCGCGAATTTTGAGAAAAGTTCGCGCTGTTCTTCTGTTTTCAGAAAAATGCAGTCCGGTGAGAACTGCTCGCTCCTGACTCCGAGCCGGTATACCTCGTCCTGCGCGCGCCGGAGCCGCGAAAGCTCCTGAAAGCGGAATTCCGCCGCCTGCCTGGATATCCCGCACAGCTTTTCGATTTCCGTTGCGGAGGACACCCCGCAGAAATGCAGCACGGTCAGCGGCGCCAGGAGCTCCGCGGCGAAATCGTCGGCTTCGCGCTCCTGCTGCTGAGTGAGCAGCGTGGGCGGATCGGTGATGTGTCCGGACAGCAGGTGTCCGACTTCGTGTGCGGCGGTCCACTTGCGGCGCGGAGCGTAGCATAGCTGACTGTTCAGAACTGCGACCATTCTGCCATCGGCAAGCATGCTGAATCCCGCGTAGCTGACCATGCGGCAGATGTCGTCCAGGCTGTTTTCAAACTGCGCCCTGAACGCCGCGTAGTCGATCACTTTTATCCCTGCGGCGGCGGCGACGGCGCTGACGCTCACAGGAAGCGATATCTGTCCGCTGATCAGAAGTGCCTGAGTACCAGTCATTTTCAATCCCCCTTATAGTCCGGAAGATTCAGGATGCTCCCCGCGCCGGGACGCTTTCTGAGCCGTATCGGCTGAGGGGGAGCTTCCTTATTAAAGCTGCGCGCGGCCACCATTGTAAGTCCTTCGGTGCAGCGCTGGTGTTCTATATCAGTGCAGGCGTCGACCAGTTCACGGCCGTGGCTGTCGAGCTCCAGATACTTTTTTAAATGTACCTGTCCGGGTGCCGACGAGGCGTCAAACTGGTCCGCGAAAAGCTCGTTAGGCTCGCAGGAGAGCGCTTCGAACAGTCTGTACAGCACGTTTTCCTTCGGGTGGCTGACCTCCCGCTCGTAGTTGCCAACCGCCGATGGAGTTACCCCCAGCCGCTGGGCGAGTTCCTCCTGAGTTAGCCCCGCACGCTCACGAAGCTCCTTGATACGTTTACCTATTCCCATTGTTATCTCCTTTATATTGCTTCCTTGTCGCCGTATCGACGTATCAGCTTGTCCAGACCGCTTTTCCTCAGCATAAAGATTCTTCGCTCGCTCATGTAAAGGTCGTTGGCAAGCCTTTGCCAGCTCTTGGCTAGGATAAAATACCCTTCGATGACCGCGCGTTCCTCCCCAGTCAGGAAGCTTATGTACGTAAGTGCCTCCGCCTTTGCGTCGCACATCAGGTCGATGGAGGTATTTACTTCCCGTTCCAGCCTGGCGAGCTTTGCTACGGTCTCCCGCGCGTATGCGGAGGACTCCACAGCGCGCTTCGAGATCCGGTGGAGCTGCTCTATATGTTCGATCTGCGTTTTGATCTCCAGTTCAAGGGAGCGGGCGCGTTCCAGCACCGCTATCACATCTGCCATTTTCATCACTCCGGTTTCATATAAATTTGCATTCATGCACTAGCTTATCTGTGAACAGTATATCACAAGATACTTGTTTTTGTCAAGAGGTTTTCTGCAAATTTACAAAGAAAATTTCATTTTCTGATTTAATAGTGAACAAAGCCTCTGCTAAAATGAATTTTGGGAAAATAAAAATTTCATCAAGTGAGAAGCTGCATTGCATGGGGAAGCAGACATAGTTACCGCTTAAATGATATGAACTCATAAAAATGGCTTGGCAGTAGGGTTTGGAGTGTGCTGAAGCACATCTGAGCTTCACGGAGAAAAAGCGGCTCTGAATGGCTGGTTTTGCAGGAATGTCCCGAAAGCACTGGAGTTTTTCGTAAAATAAACTGTGCAATATATACAACTTGGGCACAATTATGTTGTTGCAAATGAATAAAAAGCATTTTTGAGATGAAAAAATCTCAAAACTATCTTGCAAAAACGGAATTATTGTTGTATAATATATTCAGCCGCTGGAGAGCGGAACATATTTCCGTCAGGCATAAGACGTTACTGTGTAGAACGGTGCATTGAAACGCCCGCGGAGGACTATTTTTAGGAGGTTACTTAACAATGGCGTTAACTAACAAATATCTTGCAGATCTTCTTGAGACCGTTAAGAAAAGAAATCCCGGCGAGCCTGAGTTCATTCAGGCAGTAACTGAGGTTTTCGAGACCCTTCAGCCTGTTGCTGAAAAGAGACAGGACCTCATCGACGCAGGCGTTTTCGACAGAATCGTTGAGCCTGAGAGACAGATCATCTTCCGCGTTCCGTGGGTTGACGACAACGGCAAGGTACAGGTAAACAGAGGTTTCCGTATCCAGTTCAACTCCGCTATCGGTCCGTACAAGGGCGGTATCAGACTGCACCCCTCCGTATATATTGGTATCATCAAGTTCCTCGGCTTCGAGCAGATCTTCAAGAACTCCCTGACCACCCTTCCTATGGGCGGCGGCAAGGGCGGTTCCGACTTCGACCCGAAGGGCAAGTCCGACGGCGAGGTTATGCGTTTCTGCCAGAGCTTCATGACTGAGCTTTGCAGACACATCGGTCCTGACTGCGACGTTCCCGCTGGCGATATCGGTACCGGCGGACGTGAGATCGGCTACATGTTCGGCCAGTACAAGAGAATCCGTGACGAGTTCTCCGGCGTTCTCACCGGTAAGGGACTTACCTACGGCGGTTCTCTCGCAAGAACTGAGGCTACCGGCTTCGGTCTGTGCTACTTCACTGACGAGATGCTCAAGGCTAACGGCAAGAGCTTCAAGGGTCAGACCGTTATCATCTCCGGTTCCGGTAACGTTGCTATCTACGCAACCAAGAAGGCTACCGAGCTGGGCGGCAAGGTAGTTACCGTATCCGACTCCAACGGTTACATCTACGATCCGGACGGCATCGACCTCGATGTTGTTAAGCAGATCAAGGAAGTTGAGCGCGGCAGAATCAAGGAGTATGTAAACAGAACCTCCCACAAGAACGCTGAGTACCACGAGGGCAGCGTTTGGGGCGCTAAGATCAAGGCTGACATCGCTCTGCCCTGCGCAACCCAGAACGAGATCAACGGCGACTTCGCTAAGAACCTCGCTGCAAACGGCGTATATGCAGTAGCAGAGGGCGCTAACATGCCTTCTACTCCTGAGGCTATTGAAGTTTACTTCGATAACAAGATGCTCTACGGTCCCGCAAAGGCTGCAAACGCAGGCGGCGTTGCTACTTCCGGCCTTGAGATGAGCCAGAATTCTATCAGATATAGCTGGACATTCGAGGAAGTTGACGAGAAGCTCCACAATATCATGGTTTCCATCTTCAAGAGCTGCGACGAGGCTGCTAAGGAGTATGGCATGCCCGGCAACTACATGGCAGGCGCGAACATCGCGGGCTTCCTGAAGGTTGCAGAGGCTATGAAGGCTCAGGGCTGCGTTTGATCCTGTCGGTCTGAAACATGAGTGACAACAAGAATCATACGTTGAAGAAAGACGCAGACCTTGTCCGCGGCGGAAAAACCGAAAAGGACATTCATCTGCATAACGAGCTTCACCCTGCCGACCGCAAGAACGGAAAGGGTGCCAAAGAGAGCAAGCAGTTCCATGAGAATTGCAACTTCAACCTGAATCATACTAAATAAAGATTTCCCCCTGTCGCACGGCGGGGGGAATCTTTATTTAGGGAACCTCTAAAAACCGGTTTGAAAAGGGAAAATGGGTAGAGTGCGCCGAATGCGATGAAAGCTGACGAAGTAAGGCTGTATGCCTTACGAGGAGGTGCAACACGATGTTGCAGAGCGA
>ERZ1673741.697-NODE-697-length-33561-cov-5.860204_pt1 | contig 33561 bp, 28 predicted proteins | sample MGYA00580209_ERZ1673741 | MGnify/ENA primary metagenome ERZ1673741 (study PRJEB41218, sample SAMN15661754) | gut metagenome | host: Homo sapiens | place: Canada: London | collected 2015-08-20/2019-03-30 | study: EMG produced TPA metagenomics assembly of... | reverse complement strand
CGCCCCGCCTGCTGCCGTGCGGGTGGCTTGCCCGCCCTTATGTGGCCTCATTCATGTGGTCAACTCCTTAGTCAGTTTTCATTTCGGGCTTTGCCGAGTACATTCGGCTTCGCCGTCCGTAAAACCGTAGGTAGATCACACGGGACAGAGTGGGGCTACTCGACAAACCCGGAAATGAAAACTGACTAAGGAATCCACTGCACGCTTAAAGCGTGAAAAACGCCGCCGAGCTATGCCCAGCGGCGTTTTTCGCGTTAATCAGCTGGTTTTCGCGTCCTGTAATCAGCGCGAGGACGCTGTTCGGGGACGCTACTCCTTCTCGCCCTTGAGGGAGGCGTAGAAGGTGGCGTGCGAGAACACGTCCTTGATGGTCTTGCCATTGACGAAGGGCAGCGAAAGGAACTCATCGACGGTCGGGACGAGCTCGGAGCAGTCGATGTAGTGGTCCTTCTCGTTGCGGCGGCTCGTGTCCTGGGCGCGCCACGCCTCGAAGTTGGCGTCGGTGAGGTAATAGATCGAGTTGTCTACCTTCATGTAGACGGAGTGGTTGACGTGCAGGTATTCGGCGAGCTCGTCGTAATTGATGTCGAGTGCCTCTGCTGCTTTCTTGCCCATGGCGGCTCCTTTCGTCGAGCGACCAACGTAACTTGTACCTGACTATAACCCGTGGAGCTGTAAGTTAGCCGAACGAGTTGGATTTGTACGGTGAGCGTATGCTGAGCGCCGCTGGCGGAATTCACGCGCTACATCGACAGAAGAACGCGGCGCAGCTCGTCGGGGGTGTCGACGATCCTCGTGGCGCCCACCACTACGAGCTCCTCACGGCTGCGGAACCCCCACGACACGCTCACGCAGGGGCACGCGCACGCAGCCGCCGTGGCCACGTCGACCTCGGAGTCGCCGATGTAGACGAGCCCGTCGCGGGCCGCGCCCAGCTGGTCGAGGACTGCCAGCACCATGTCCGGGGCGGGCTTTCGGCGGATCCCGCGCGCCTCGCACTCTCCGAGCACTGCGTCGAAGCAGCCGGGCATGCGCGCGTCGATGATCTCCTGCACCGCGAAGTCGGCTTTGTTGGAGACGACGGCGACGCCGAGCCCCTCGGCGCGCAGGGCCGCCACGCACTCGGGGATGCCAGGGTAGGGCTCGGTGTGGTCGAGCGCGTGGGCGCCGTAGTAGCGCTTGAACTCGTCGAAGGCCCGCTCCCACACATTGCGCGGGGTGCCGGCGGGCACGCTCTGCTCTATCAGGCGCGCGATGCCGTTACCGGTATAGGCGATGACCTGGTCCTGTGGGAGCTGGGGCATGCCGAAGACGGCGAGCGTGTGGTTGACCGCGAGCGCGAGGTCGCGGGTGGTGTCGAGCAGGGTGCCGTCGAGGTCGAAGACCGCGACCTTCTGCGCGGCCGCGGGGGATGAGGCCATGGGGGAGGGTCCTTTCGTTGAGTGTGTGTTACCAGCCTACCACCGGCGGCCGGGCGTCCCGCGTCCGTAGTACAATCGCAAATCGCGCGAAACGGCGCCGTTTACACCGTCTCGCCGTCTGCTGCACATCCGCCCGTCACGGCACGGGGCGGAAGAGACGAAAGGATACAGATGCCCTTCTCTATGCACACCCACACCTGCGGCGAGCTCCGCGCCGAGAACATCGGCCAGACCGTCACGCTGACCGGCTGGGTCTGGCACCGCCGCGACCACGGCGGCCTCATCTTCATCGACCTGCGCGACCGCGCGGGCGTGACGCAGGTCTCGTTCGACCCCGAGCACTCCGGCGGCACCGCGTTCCACGCCGCCGAGGATGTCCGCTCCGAGTGGCCCATCAAGGTCACCGGCGTCGTGCGCGAGCGCCCCGAGGGCCAGGACAACGAGAAGCTCGCCACCGGCCACATCGAGGTGCTGGTCTCCGAGCTCGAGGTCCTGAACACCTCCAAGACCCCTGCCTTCCAGATCGAGGACCACGTGGACACCTCCGAGGACGTCCGCCTGCGCTACCGCTACCTCGATATCCGCCGCCCCAAGATGGCGGCCAACCTCAAGCTCCGCAGCGATCTGACCTTCGCCATCCGCGAGGCCTTCCACAACGCCGAGTTCACTGAGGTCGAGACCCCCTGCCTCTTCAAGTCCACCCCCGAGGGCGCGCGCGACTTCCTCGTGCCGTCCCGCATGCAGCCGGGCCATTTCTACGCCCTGCCGCAGTCCCCGCAGCTCCTGAAGCAGCTGCTCATGATCGGCGGCGTCGAGCGCTACTACCAGGTCGCCAAGTGCTTCCGCGACGAGGACCTGCGCGCCGATCGCCAGCCCGAGTTCACCCAGGTCGACGTCGAGATGTCCTTCGTCGATCAGGACGACGTCATGGGCTGCATCGAGACCGTTCTGTCCGAGGCGCTCGGCAAGATGGACGTCCAGATGCAGCTCCCGCTGCGCCGCATCCAGTACTGGGACGCGATGGACACCTACGGCTCCGACAAGCCGGACACCCGCTACGGCATGGAGCTCCACGACGTCACGCCGATCTTCGCGAACTCCAAGTTCAAGCTCTTCGCGTCCGCCGCGGCAGACGACAAGACCTTCGTCAAGGCCATCAACGCCAAGGGAGCCGGCTTGTGGCCGCGCGCGAAGATCGACAAGCTCGCCGACGTCGCCTCCGGCTTCGGCGCCAAGGGCCTGGCCTACATCGCCTTCCGTGAGGACGGCTCCGTGACGAGCCCCATCGTCAAGTTCTTCTCCGACGACGAGATGGCCGCCCTGCGCGCCGAGATGGGCGTCGAGCCCGGCGACCTCGTGATGTTCGCCGTCGAGTCCCGCCTGCACGCCGACGAGATCCTGGGCGGCATGCGCCGTCACATGGCCGACGCGCTCGAGCTCCCGCGCGAGGGCCACGACTTCCTGTGGGTCGTCAACTTCCCGCTGTTCCACTGGGACGAGGAGACCAAGCGCTACGAGGCCGAGCACCAGCCCTTCACCCTGCCGACCGAGACCGACCCCGAGAAGATCATGGCCGACCCGCTGGCCGTGGGCTCCTACACCTACGACTTCGTCATGGACGGCTTCGAGGCGGGCGGCGGCGGCATGCGTATCCACAACGCCGAGATGCAGATGGCCATCCTCAAGATGCTGGGCTTTACCGAGGAGCGCGCCCGCGAGCAGTTCGGCTTCCTGCTCGACGCCCTCGCGTTCGGCGCGCCCCCGATGGGCGGCTTCGCGCTCGGCCTCGACCGCGTGTGCATGCTCCTCACCGGCAGCGACTCCATCCGCGAGGTCATGGCCTTCCCGAAGACGAGCTCCGGCTCCGACCTCATGAGCGACGCACCCTCCGAGGTCAGCGCCAAGCAGCTCAAGGAAGTCTCGCTCCGTCTGCTGTAAATGACGAAAAGAAATGACGAAAAGGGACAGTCCCTTTTTATCATCAGGCGGAAAATGACGAAAAGGGACTGTCCCTTTTTGTCATCCGGCCGCCCCGCGACGTGTCCGCGGGGCGGTTTTTGCTGAACGTAGAAAGAAGTAACGCTTTGTCTGACCTGCGATTCATTGCCCGGAGCTTCGGGCCGTACCGCCGGGACGTGGCGCTCGCGGCGGTGTGCATCTTCATCGAGACGTGCCTCGAGCTCGCGATCCCGTTGCTGATGTCGTCGGTGATCGACGACGGTGTGCTCGCGCGCGACGTTGCCGTGGTGTGGACGCGCGGGGCTGCGATGGTCGGCTGCGCCGCCGTCGCGCTCGTCCTCGGCCGCGGCTACGCCCGCTACTCCGCCCGCGCGGCCATGGGCCTCGGCGCGAACCTGCGCCGCGAGGAGTTCTCCGCAGTCGAGTCTTACGCCTTCGAGAACCTCGACCGCTTCGAGACCTCGAGCCTCGTCACCCGCATGACCACGGACGTGACCGTCATCCAGAACGCCATCGTCACGGGATTTCGCCCCATGATGCGCGGCCCCATCATGCTCGTCATGGGACTCGTGCTGAGCTGCGTCATGTCGGCGCGCCTCGCCGTGGTGTTCTTCGTCGTGCTGCCGTTCCTCGCGGTCGCGCTCGCGCTCATCGTGCGGCACGTCGCGCCGCTCTACCGCGTGCTGCAGCGGACGATGGACGCGCTGAACGACGAGCTCCAACAGGACCTGACCGCGATCCGCGCGATCAAGGCCTACGTCCGCGAGGGCCACGTTGCCGGGCGCTTCGGCGAGGTCAACGGCGAGCTCGCGGACACCGCTACGCGCACGTTCTCGGGTGCGGTGATGAACACCCCGGTGTTCCAGCTGTCCATGTACGTGTCCGCCACGGTGCTCCTGTGGGTCGGCGGCAACATGATCCTCTCGGGCGAGCTCCAGGTCGGCACGCTCACCGGCTTCATGAGCTATGTGCTGCAGATCATGAACTCGCTGATGATGATCTCCAATGTCTTCCTGCTGCTCGCGCGAGCGCTGACGAGCATCGAGCGCGTGCGCGAGGTCCTCGACGAGGAGCCCGCCATCGAGTCCGCGCCCGCGGACGTCGCCGTCCGCGAGGTCGCGGACGGCTCGGTCGAGTTCAGCGACGTCGACTTCAAGTACCGCGCCGACGCCAAGCGCTGCGTGCTCGAGGACGTGAACCTTCGCTTCGAGGCCGGCTCCACGGTGGGCATTCTCGGCGGCACAGGTTCCGGCAAGACGAGCCTCGTCCAGCTGATCGCGCGCCTCTACGACGCGACCTCGGGCGAGGTCCTCGTCGGTGGCCGTGACGTGCGCGACTACGACCTCGCGGCGCTGCGCGACGCGGTGGGCGTCGTGCTCCAGAAGAACGTGCTCTTCTCGGGCACGGTTCGCGACAACCTGCGCTGGGGCGATCCCGACGCCACCGACGAGGAGCTCCTCGCCGCGTGCCGCGCCGCCTGCGCCGACGAGTTCCTCGACCGCATCGGCGGACTCGACGGCGACCTGGGCCAGGGGGGCGTCAACGTCTCGGGCGGCCAGAAGCAGCGCCTCTGCATCGCGCGCGCCCTGCTCAAGCGCCCGCGCGTGCTCATCTTCGACGACTCCACGAGCGCCGTGGACATGGCGACCGACGCGCGCATCCGCGCGAACCTCGCTGCGCTCACCGGCGTGACGAAGGTCGTCATCGCGCAGCGCGTCGCCTCCGTGATGGACGCCGACCAGATCGTCATCCTCGACGAGGGCCGCGTCCACGCCGTGGGCACGCACGCGGGGCTGCTTGCCGCCGGCGACCCCATCTACACCGAGCTCTGCGAGTCGCAGGGCGTCTTGGACAAGGCCGCGGGCTCCGTCTTGCCCGCGGCGACGACGGAAGGGGGCGACCGCTGATGGCCGGCAAGGGAGGGGCGCCCAAGCGCCCGCAGGACCTGGGCCGCACGCTGCGCGCGCTTCTTTCGTACATGGGGCACGCCAAGTGGCGGCTGTTCGCGGTGGGCGTGCTCGTCACCGTCTCCGGCGCGGCGAACCTCGCGGGCACCTATATGATCAAGCCGGTGGTGAACACCGTCGGCCAGGGAGACTACCAGGGCTTCGCTCGCCTCATCGCCCTCACGGCCGCCATCTACGCCGTGGGCGTGGCGAGCGCCGTGGGCTACACGCAGACCATGGTCCGCGCGGCCCAGAAGGTCGTGCTCGACATCCGCCGCGACCTCTTTGACCACATCCTGCGCCTGCCGCTCTCGTTCTTCGACGCGACGCGCCACGGCGACGTGATGAGCTTCTTCACGAACGACGTCGACACGGTTTCCGAGGCGCTCAACAACAGCTTCGCCGGCGCCGTCCAGGCGCTCATCCAGACGGTGGGCACCCTCGTGCTCCTCGTCGTCCTCGACTGGCGCCTCACGCTGATCACCATCGCCTGCGACGTCGTCGTGGTGCTCTACGTGCGCTACTCCGGCGGCCGCAGCAGGAAGTTCTTCTCGGCCCAGCAGCAGACGCTCGGCGAGCTCGACGGCTTCATCGAGGAGACCATGGCGGGCCAGAAGGTCGTTAAGGTGTTCAACCACGAGCCGGCGGCCATCGCCGACTTCGACGGCCTCAACGAGTCGCTGCGCGACACCGGCACGACCGCCCAGGCCTACGCGGCGACGATGGTCCCCATGACGGTCGCGATCAGCTACCTCAACTTCGGCGTCGTGACCATCGTGGGCGCGCTGCTGGCCATCGCGGGCTCCGCCGACGTGGGCAGCCTCGCCTCCTACCTGGTCTTCGTCCGTCAGGCGTGCATGCCGCTCAACCAGCTCACCCAGCAGGGCAACTTCCTGCTCACCGCGCTCGCCGGCGCCGAGAGGATCTTCGCGGCGATGGCGCTCGCCCCCGAGGTCGACGAGGGCACGGTCGAGCTCGTGCGCTCCGACGCCCAGGCCGCGCGCACCGCGTCGGGTGCCGCCGGCTGGGCGTGGCGCATCGACGGCGAGGACGTGCCGCTCGCGGGCGACGTGCGCCTCTACAACGTCGACTTCGGCTATGTCCCGGGCCAAACCGTCCTCGAGGACCTGAGCCTGTTTGCCAAGCCGGGCCAGAAGATCGCCTTCGTCGGCTCGACCGGCGCGGGCAAGACGACCATCACGAACCTGATCAACCGCTTCTACGACGTGCGCGACGGCGTCATCACCTACGACGGCATCGACGTGCGCGACATCCGCAAGGAATCGCTGCGCCGCAGCCTCGGCATCGTGTTGCAGGACACGCACCTCTTTGCCGGGACGATCGCGGACAATATCCGCTTCGGCAAGCTCGACGCGACCGACGAGCAGGTGCGCGCCGCGGCGCGCGTGGCCTCGGCCGACGGCTTCATCGAGCGCCTGCCGCAGGGCTACGACACGCCGGTCGTCGCCGACGGCGCGAACCTCAGCCAGGGCCAGCGCCAGCTCATCGCCATCGCCCGCGCCGCCGTGGCCGACCCGCCCGTGCTCATCCTCGACGAGGCGACGAGCTCGATCGACACGCGCACCGAGGCGCTCATCCAGCGGGGCATGGACGCCCTCATGCGCGGGCGCACGGTCTTCGTGATCGCGCACCGGCTCTCGACCGTGCGCAACGCCGACGCCATCATGGTCCTCGAGCACGGGCGCATCGTGGAGCGCGGCACGCACGAGGAGCTGCTCGAGCAGCGCGGCGAGTACTGGCAGCTCTACACCGGCGCGAAGGAGCTCGACTAGCAGGGCGGGGGCGGGCAAGAAGCCCCGGCGCCCCGCTCGCCCCATACAGCGCGACCCGCACATGACCGCCCGCGACAGGACAGGCTCCTGCCGCGGGCGGCCGGTGTTAGAATCGAACAAAATTTCCGAATTCTGCCGAGGAGCATGCCCCTTGAAGGTCCTCATCGTCCCCAACTACTCGCGGCCCGATGCCGTCGAGGATGCCCGCAAGCTCGATGCCTGGCTCGACGAGCAGGGCATCGAGGTCAGCTGGGCGCACGACAAGAAGCTCTTTCCCAACCGCGTGACCGATGCGGCGGGCTGCGACCTCGTGGTCTCGCTCGGCGGCGACGGCACCCTGCTGCGCGCCGCGCGCATCGTCGGCTACTCCGGCATCCCGATGCTGGGCATCTCATACGGCCACCTCGGGTTCCTTACCAGCGGGGGGCCTGCGGAGCTGATCTCGGCCGTCTCGGACGCGCTCGCCGGCGAGCTCCACGTGAGCCACCGCGCAACGCTCGACGTCGAGTCCCAGTTCGTGCGCCCCGACGGCTCGACCTACACGGTCCACAGCTTCGCGCTGAACGACTTCGCCCTCTCGCGCGGGGGCAGGGGAGACATGGTCGAGTTCGACGTCTCCGTCTCCGGCAACAAGATCGACCGCCTTCGCGGCGACGGCTTCGTGGTCTCGACGGCCACCGGCTCGACGGGCTACGCGCTCGCCGCGGGCGGGCCCATCGTCACGCCCGAGTTCTCGGGCATGGTCTGCGTGCCGATCGCGCCCCACAAGCTTGTGGCGCGCGCCTTCCTGACCTCGCCCTCCGACGTCGTGGAGATCGAGATGAGCCCCGAGCGCCCCGTCGAGCGGTGCTTCTTTGCCGACGGGCAGCCCATCGGCAACGGCGACGCCGGCTGGCCCACCCGCGCGAGCATCCGGCGCGGCCCGGGCGACATACTTTTGCTCGACCACAGCGCGCAGAGCTTCTACGGCTCCGTCTCGCGCGTGTTCTACGGGGCGGGCAGGTAGGCGATGATCGACGAGCTGCATGTGCGCGACGTCGCGCTGATCCGCGACGCGGAGCTGGCGCCGTCCTCGGGCCTCACCGTCCTCACCGGCGAGACAGGCGCGGGCAAGTCTGCTCTGCTCTCCGCTATCAAGCTTTTGGTGGGGGAGCGCGCCGACGCGGGTGCCGTGCGCGAGGGCGCCGACGCGCTCGAGGTCGAGGGCCGCTTCTACGTGCGCGGCGGGGACCCCGACGGCTGCGTGGTCTGCCGGCGCGTGGGAGCCGACGGCCGCGGGCGCGTGAGGATCGACGGGCGCATGGGCGGCGTGCGCGAGCTCGCCGAGGGCGTGGGCGCCACCGTCGACCTCTGCGGCCAGCACGAGCACCAGCGCCTGCTGCAGGTGCAGACCCATGTGGAGATGCTCGACGCCTGGGCGGGCGACGCCGTCGCGGACGCACTCGGGGAGTACCGCGCGCGCTTGGCCGCCGTGGCCGACGCGGAGCGCGAGCTCGAGCGCGCCCGGGAGCTCTCGCGCTCCGGGGCCGAGGCGCTCGAGGAGGCGGAGTTCGTCTGCGCTCGCATCGACGAGGTGGACCCCAAGGAAGGCGAGCTCGAGGACCTCGAGGCCAAGCTCCCGCGCGCAGAGCACGCCGACGCCCTCATGCGCTCGGCGCTGGGCGCCCGCGAGGCGCTTGCGGCGGACGGCGGCGCCATGGACTCGATCCGCCAGGCGGCCTCCGAGATCGAGGACGCCCAGCGCTTCGACGAGGGGCTGGGCAGGCACGCCGAGGTGCTCCGCAGCGCGCTTCTGGACCTCGAGGACGTGGCCTCCGAGCTGCGCGACTATGCCGACGACCTTGACGTGGACCCGGCAGAGCTCGAGCACATGCGCGCTCGCTGGTCCGAGCTCCAGGGGCTCCTGCGCAGCTTCGGGCCCACGATGGACGACGTCCTGGCCCGCCGCGAGGAGGCCCGGCGCGTCGTGGAGGCCGCCTCCGACGGCGGCGCTGCCGTCAAACGGGCCCAGAAGGCCTCCGACGAGGCCGAGTCGGCGCTCGCCGCCGCGGCAGACGCGCTCGACGACGCCCGCCGCGAGGCTGCCCCGCGCTTCTCGGCCGCGGTGAGCGCCCAGATGGCCCGGCTCGAGATGGGCTCCGCCGAGCTCGAGGTCGCCTTCGAGCGCCTGCCCAGGCAGGAGTGGTCGCGCCGCGGCGCCTCGCGCGCCGAGTTCCTGTACCGCCCGGGCGCGGGCCTCACGGCGCGGCCGCTGCGGCGCATCGCGTCGGGCGGCGAGGTCAGCCGCGTGATGCTCGCCCTCAAGGTCGTGCTGGGCGAGTCCGACGCCGCCGAGACGCTCGTCTTCGACGAGGTCGACGCCGGCGTGGGCGGCGCGACCGCCGTCGCGCTCGCCGAGGTCCTCGCCGACCTCGCGCGGACGCACCAGGTCATCGTGGTCACGCACCTGGCCCAGGTCGCCGTGGCGGCAGATGAGCACTACCTCGTGAGCAAGTCCGCAGGCGACGTGCCCGAGACCACGCTTTCGCCCATCGCGGGCGAGGAGCGCGTCCGCGAGATCGCCCGCATGCTCTCGGGCGACACCGGCGAGGCGTCCCTGGCACATGCGCGCGAGCTTCTAGGCAAATAAAGCGCCCGGGGCGGCCCATCCGCGAGGCCGCCCCGAGCGCTTTTCTTGTTCTTTGCACTGCAGGAGGGTCGGGCCCGTCCGAGCGAGCCGGGGCTGCCCCGCGATTCCAGAGGAGGACCAATGGCGGACAGAAAGCGCACCAACCCGAGGAAAGAGGCCCGCGCCGCCGAGGCCGAGCGCCACATAGCCGACGTCGAGCGCAGGCTCGCCCCCGAGGTCGCGGCATCGGTCGCGGGGATCAGGACCTATGGCTCGACGCCCGCCTCGGAGCCCGTGCTCGACGACGGGGCGCCCCGCGTGCCGTCCGTGACGGTCGTCGACGAGGACTCCGTGACCGCCGTGCTCGCGCGCGGGCGCGGACTCGCCTCGGCCTGTGACCTCGCTGTCCTCGACTTCGCGAGCTTCACGAGCGCCGGCGGCGGCTACGCGCGCGGCGCATGGGCGCAGGAGGAGGCCCTGTGCGCCGAGTCCACGCTCTACAACGTGCTCGCGACGCAGAAGGCCTGGTATGCCGAGAACCGTCGCCGCAACATCAACTGCGAGCTCTACCGCAACCGCGCCCTGGTCGTGCCGCGCGTACGCTTCGACCGCGAGAAGTACCACAGCTACGCCGACGTGATCGTCGCCGCGGCGCCCAACGCCAGCCGCGCCCGGACGGAGTACCGCGTCTCGGACGAGGCGCTCGCCGAGGCCATGCGCGGGCGCATCCGCCTCGTGCTCGCCGTCGCCGACGAGCTCGGGCACGAGAAGCTCGTCCTCGGCGCCTTCGGCTGCGGGGTCTTCGGCTGGGACGCGGGGCAGGTGGCCGAGATGTTCCGCGCCGAGCTCGCCTCCGGCGGGCACGTCGCCCGCGAGGTGGTCTTCGCCGTGCCGCGCGGCCGCTTCGACGAGAACCTCGAGCGCTTCGAGCACGCCTTCGCCAAGTTCCCCGAGGCCAACGCCGACCCGTACGTCCCGCGCGCCGAGTGCGAGGCCACGGCGACCCGCGCCGCCGCCGCGGCCGAGGACGACGAGGGCGAGGAGGACTGGCGCAAATACCTCTAAGGGGTATATAGTCGGCTTAGGTTAACTTTGCCTCGCGCGCGCCGCGGGGCCTGAGGGAATCGAGTAACCATGGGCATAGCCGACATCGTCATCATCGTCGCCGTCGCGGCCCTCTTCGTGGTCGCCGCGGTGCGCTTCCTCGGCACCGCGACCGGCAAGCGCGACTGCTGCAGCGGGGCCGCGAAGGGCGGCGGCGCCCCCGCGGGAAAGAAGTTCAAGCTCGTCGAGGTGACGGATACCGACCCCGCACACTACCCGTACGAGGCCGAGCTTGGCATCGGGGGCATGAGCTGCGAGCACTGCGTGGCCGCCGTGACCGCCGCGCTCGACTCGCTGCCCGGCGCCTGGGCAGAGGTCACCCTCGCGGGCGGCCAGGCCCGCCTTCGCGCGAAGCGGCCGCTCGACGAGGCCGCGGTCCGATCGGTCGTCGAGCAGGCCGGCTACCGGCTCGTCTCGTTCAAGGAGCGCTGACGGCGAGCCGGGGAGGTCACGGGCTTTTCCGAGCGTCTAAGCATGGGAACGGGCGCGGTTTTTCCGTTGGCAATCGGAAAACCGCGCCCGTTCCTTCTTGCGGCATGCGCTCGCCGTCACTCTTCGCTGTTCGCCTTCTCGATGATGGCCGGCAGTGCCGAGGCAAGCTCGCTCATCTGGCCCGCCCACAGGGCGCGCGTGGGCTTCGCGTGGCCGACGTAGACCGTGCGCAGGCCGCACTCGGGGTGCGCGAAGTCCCTCTTTGCGTCGTTGCCCACCATGAGGCACTCGCTGGGGGAAAGCCCGAGCTTGCCGCAGAACTCCTCGTAGTAGTCCGCCCACGGCTTGGCGCGCGTCGAGTTCTCCGCGCACGAGACGAGCGCGAAGTCGTCCTCCGTGAAGCCCGCCCAGGCCATGCGCGCGCGGTCGCACTCCATCGAGACGACCGGGTTCGTCGCGAGCGCGCAGGTGAGGCCCATGCCCCACACTGCGTCGACGGCCTCGCGGGCGCCCTCCTTGGGCTCGGCGCGGACGATGCCCGACCCCATGCGCGGCACGACGGTGCGCTCGTAGCAATCGATCATGTCGGCGATGACGGGGTCGTCCAGGGGGATGCCGCACTGCTTGTAGATGATCGAGTTGATGAGCTGCTGGTTCGTCATGCGGTCGCGGCGCTTCTCGCCCTCGGCGGCGAGCCAGGCGCGCGCATAGGCGGTCATGATGTTCACGCGCAGCTTCCCGCTCGCGCGGGCGAGGAGCCCGGAGGCCCCGTTGATGTACCTGGCGAGGAACGCCGTGAGGTTGAGCGACAGCAGCGTGTCGTCCAGATCGAACAGTACTGCCTGTATCATGGTTCGAGCGCCTTCCCTTGTGAACCGCCCCGCGGGCGCGCTGACTCGTGGCGACCCTGCGTAGAAACTCAATTTACCTCAAACAATAGCTTGAAATCCGGGCGCCATTAAAGGTACTCTAAAGCGCGTGTGGGCATGGGGCCCGCACAAACGTATCTGTCGGCCCCCGAGAGCATGCAAGTTTCCACGTAGACGCCGCGATTGATTTGGCACTGCAGGCAGCGACCATGACGACCGGGGCCCCGTTGTTCGAAAGGGGTCCACCTTTGAGTGAGATTCAGAACTCGTCCATCTTCGCCATGGATGACATTTCCGACGAGGAGATGAACAGCCTCATTGACGGCACCGTCACCGACTTCAATGAGGGCGACCTTGTGACCGGTACCGTCGTCAAGGTCGAGCGCGACGAGGTCCTGCTTGACATCAGCTACAAGTCCGAGGGCGTTATCCCGTCCCGCGAGCTTTCCATCCGCAAGGACGTCAACCCGGCCGACGTCGTCGCCCTGGGCGACGAGATCGAGGCCCTCGTTCTCCAGAAGGAGGACAAGGAGGGTCGCCTCGTCCTGTCCAAGAAGCGCGCAGAGTACGAGCGCGCCTGGAACGCCGTCGAGGCCAAGTTCCAGTCCGGCGAGACCGTCGAGGGCGAGGTCATCGAGGTCGTCAAGGGCGGCCTGATCCTCGACATCGGCCTGCGCGGCTTCCTGCCCGCCTCCCTCGTCGACCTCCGTCGCGTCAAGGACCTCACCGCCTACATGGGCACCCGCATCGAGGCCCGCGTCATCGAGATGGATCGCAACCGCAACAACGTCGTCCTCTCTCGCCGTGTCGTGCTCGAGGAGGCCCGCAAGGCCGAGCGCCAGGAGATCCTCTCCAAGCTGCAGGTCGGCATGCGCCTCAAGGGCACCGTGTCCTCGATCGTCGACTTCGGCGCCTTCGTCGACCTCGGCGGCATCGACGGCCTGGTCCACATCTCCGAGCTCTCCTGGAACCACGTCAACCACCCCTCCGAGGTCGTCAAGGTCGGCCAGGAGGTCGAGGTCCAGGTGCTCGACGTCGATCTGAACCGCGAGCGCATCTCCCTCGGTCTCAAGCAGACCACCGAGGATCCTTGGCGCACCCTCGTCAAGAAGTACCCCGTCGACGCCATCGTCGAGGGCAAGGTCACCAAGCTCGTCACCTTCGGCGCCTTCGTCGACCTCGGCGACGGCGTGGAGGGCCTCGTCCACATCTCCGAGATGGCCAAGTCCCACGTCGACCAGCCGTCCCAGGTCTGCTCTGTGGGCGACACCGTCCAGGTGAAGGTCATGGAGATCGACCTCGACCGTCGTCGCATCTCCCTCTCTATGAAGGCCGCCGCCGAGACCCTCGGCACCGAGGTCGAGGTCAAGCCTCTCCCCGAGTCCGAGAAGCCGGCCGAGGAGGCCGCCGAGGCTGAGGAGACCGTCGAGGAGTAAGCTCCCCGTCGCGCCCAGCGTCGCTTCATCGAGCACTGGAGGAGCCGTCCCTCGGGGCGGCTCCTTTATGTTCCCGGGGATTCGGCCCCGAGAGCGAATTCCAGCTTCAGCTTTGGGTAGAAGAAGCGATGTGCGTTTCGGAACCGTAAGTTCGAAAGGACCTTCCTTATGTCCGACCAAAACAAGCCGAAGACCGATTGGAACGCCAAGAGGGCCGAGGCCGAGCGCCAGGCCGCCCAGTGGCTCCGTGGTCGCCAAGGCCCTGATGACCTTGCCATGGCCTGCGTCTACCTGGCGCTGCTGCTCGTCATCATCAACATCTTCGCGCACGCCGGCTGGCTCGGCTGGCTCGCGCTCGCGCTGATCGTCTACGCCGGCTTCCGCATCCAGTCGAAGAACCTCGGCTCGCGCTCGCGCGAGAACGCCGCCTTCCTCAAGGCCATCGGGCCCGCCCGCCCGTGGCTGCAGAACCCCAAAGCCGCCGCGGCCGAGGCCAAGCAGTACAAGCACGTCAAGTGCACCCACTGCGGCCAGAAGGTCCGCGTGCCGCGCGGCAAGGGCAGGCTCCGCGTGACGTGCCCGAAGTGCCACGAGAAGTTCGAGGTCAAAGCGTAGCTGACGCTCATTCCGGCATGTTGGCGTCCTCCCTTCCTGTGTGCTCAGACAGTCCTGACTCGCACGAAGGCCACATTTAGTGGCCTTCGGCTCGTGCGGAACTGCGCCACAGACAAGGGCGTCGCCGCCCTCGTCGGTCAACCATGCTTGTGGCTGCTTAAGTGAGTTTAAGAGCAATATGAAAGAAGCCCCGGAGGTGTTCCGGGGCTTCTTTGTGGATGGTCGATGTTTGTTCTAGAGGACGAAGAGGAGGGCCGAGAGGGTGATGCAGACGCTGCCGGCCAGGGTGAAGAGATGGAAAATGAAGTGCAGGTAGCGGACGTTCTTGGGGATGTAGAAGAGCGCTCCGACGGTGTAGCTGATGCCGCCCGCCAGAAGGAGCCAGAACGCGGGCGCGGGCAGCACCTGATAGAGGTCGACGATGTGGAAGACGACCGCCCAGCCGAGGATCACGTAGATGAGCGCGGTGAGCCATTTGGGCTGCTTCTCGCGCAGGAAGCACTCGGCGACGATGCCCACGATGGCGACGGCCCACACGGCGATGCCGAGCGCGATGCCCCCGCGGTCGGCGAGCGCGACGAGCGCGAACGGCGCGTAGCTGCCGGCGATGAGCAGGTAGATGCCGCAGTGGTCGAGCACGCGGAACACGCGCTTGGCTTTCTCGGGCGCGATCGCGTGGTAGAGCGTCGAGAAGAGGTACTCGACCAGAAGGCCGATGCCCATGAGCAGCGCCGCGGCGAGCCTCACGCCGCCGCCGTGGCTGACGGCGCGCACGATGAGCAGCACGAGCGCGGCGATGGAGAGCAGCGCCCCCACGCCGTGGCTCACCGAGTTCGCGACCTCCTCGCCGACCGTGTACCTGCGCTTCGCCTTTGTGTTCTCCATCGCAATACCGTCCTCGGGTAAAAGCGGCGCCCGCCGCTCGGGTTTATACTGTGTTCTTGCTAAACGAGCATACCCCATAGATGTTGAGGAGTCATGTTATGAAGAGATCCACGTTCATCGCCAACGCCGCCGTGTGGGGCGTCATCTCGGCGATCTGCGTCGTGTTTTTGGCCTGGTCGGCGTCGGTTGGCGGGGACTTCGGCGACAACATCGCCCTGCTCACGATGGCTGTATTCGCCAAGCCGGTCGGCGCGTTCTCCATCGCCGCGCTCCTGACCACATCGCTCGTCCATAAGTTCGACCTCAAGCTCGGCCACGGAATGCGCATCGCTTGGCGCGTCCTCGGCGTCGTGCCGGCCGTCGCGTTCATGCTCTCGCCGTTCATGATTCCCGTGCTGCCGTCCGGCGCGGCGACCGCCTTCGCGGTGGTCCTCCTTGCCGCTATGGCGATCCCCGTGCTCTTCCTGCTGTTTGGCCTGTTCTACGGCCTCTCGCTCGCAGGCGAGAAGCCCGACGAGGACGAGGAGGACGACGCCGAGTAGCCTACGAACGGCGCTTGGCACCGGCCGCGGATTGAACGATAAGCGCGCTCCTTCCTTATGGAGGGGGCGCGCTTTCTCGTCGTCTCTGCGATGGGCGTCCGACGACGGTCGCGGGGGGCTGCCCGCAGGACTAGTTGTCGCTGCGCGAGAAGCCGTTGCGCATCTCGGCGCTGCGGGCAAAGAGCACGTGGCCGAGCAGGCAGTCGGTGCGCCTGCGGGCCTCGTCGGCGATGGCCTGGTTGGCCGCCGCCGGGTCGCCCGCGGCCTCGTCGCACTCGTGCACGAGGCGCGTGGCCTCGCTCTGGAGCTTCTCTTGATAGCGCTCGACGTGCGGCAGGCAGGCGGAGTAGCTCGCGTCGGCCATGGCGCCGATGAGGCGGTTCGCCCAGTAGAAGCTGTCGGTCGTCACGGTCCTGGGCGTCGACGAGATGTACGCCGGCACCTCGTCCACCTGCGTGAAGAAGGGCACGAGCGCGTTGAACGCGTTGCTGCCGAGCGCGATCCACTGCAGCGCGCGGCGCTTCTCGTCGACGTAGGGGCGGATCTGCAGGACGGCGAGCTGGCAGTTGCGGTTGATGCCGATGGGGCGGTAGAGACCGCGCGTCGCCGGGGTGCCGATGTGGCCGTAGGGGTCGTAGACCGTGCCCTGGTAGTGGAGGCTGAGCACGTACTTGACGTCCTCGATGGTAATCTTGCGCTCAGGCACGCGGCACCACGGCAGGCGGTCGGACTCGGGGCCGAACTCCTCGTGCGCCGCCGAGGTCTCCCAGGGGCCGGCGGACGGGTTGAGCCAGCGCTGCATGTCCCAGGCGCGCGGAGTGTTGTACACGTGGTCGGCGTCTGAGCGGCTGCCGAAGGCGTCGCGCGGGTTGAGCTCGCCGTCGAGGCTGAGGTCGAGGTGGTTCTTCTGGATGAACTCGCGAAGGTCGGGGGAGCACAGGTGCTCGCGGCCCTCGCCGAGGGCATCGTCCAGGTCGAAGGAGTCGAGGCCGAGCTGGTTGGGCATCGTGACGTAGCAGTCGTCCGGCACGCGGCGGGCGATCCAGTGGTGGCCGCCCACGGTCTCGAGCCACCAGATCTCGTCGACGTCGGAGAACGCGATGCCGTTCATCTCGTAGGTGCCGTAGCGCTCAAGGAGAGCGCCCAGGCGCAGGACGCCGTCGCGGGCGCTCGTGGCGTAGGGGAGGACGAGGGTGACCATGTCCTCCTCGCCGATGCCGCCCACCTGCTCGGCCTCGTAGCCGTCCTGGCCGGGCTCGCCGACGGCCGCCTTGTAGGCCACGAGGGGGTCGGCCGCGAGCACGCGCTCGTTGGTGGTCAGGGTCTCGGTGGCCGTCATGGCGACGTTATGGGCGTTCACGCCCGCGGCCTCCCACAGGCCCTCCTTGAGGTCGGCGTTGGGCATGCAGGTGTAGCGCCCGCCGCCGTCGGGCAGCGGCACCTCGAGGTGGCCGATGACGCTCTTGTAGGTCTTCTTGCCCGCAGCATTGCTCACCGAGAAGCGCTTCTCGCAGAACTCGCCGCTCGGGCAGTCCTCGTTGCGGGCGATGATGGTCGAGCCGTCGAAGCTCGCGTTCTTTCCCACTAGGATCGTGGTGCAGGACATGGTTCCTCCTGTCTCGTCTTTGTTACATACGGTCCCAATGTTAGCCTTCTGCGTTGCCCGTGCGCCCGCGACCCCCGATAATGTCTAACGCTGAAATCACGAGTGGAGGAGTACCCGCATGTCCATGAACTTCAAGCGCCACCTGCCCATGGCCAAGGAGGTCCGCGAGGAGCTGCCGCTCTCTGCCGAGCTCTCCGAGCGCAAGGCCGCCTTCGACGCCGAGGTCGCCGCCGTCATGCGCGGCGAGGACGACCGGCGCCTGCTGATCATCGGGCCGTGCTCGGCCGACCGCGAGGACTCCGTGCTCGACTACATGAACCGCCTGGCCAGCGTGGCCGACGAGGTCCGCGACAAGCTCATCGTCATCCCGCGCGTGTACACGAACAAGCCCCGCACCAAGGGCACGGGGTACAAGGGGCTCCTCCACAACCCCGACCCGGAGGCGCCGGCCGACCTGCTCGAGGGCGTGAAGGCCGTGCGCCGCATGCACCTGCGCGTGATCGAGGAGACGGGCTTCTTTACCGCGGACGAGATGCTCTATCCCACGAACTACCAGTACCTCGTCGATGTTCTGAGCTACGTCGCCGTGGGCGCGCGCTCCGTCGAGAACCAGGAGCACCGCCTCGTCGCCTCCGGCATCAGCGTGCCCGTGGGCATGAAGAACCCGACCGCCGGCTCCATGACCGTAATGCTCAACTCGATCTACGCGGCGCAGGCGCGCCAGAGCTTCATCTACCGCGGCTGGGAGGTCGAGTGCGACGGCAACCCGCTCGCGCACGCCGTGCTGCGCGGATACATCGGCCTCGATGGGCGCAACTACCCGAACTACCATTATGAGCACCTCGAGCGCCTGGCCGGCCGCTACCTCGACGCCGACTTCGCCAACCCCTCCGCGATCATCGACTGCAACCACGACAACTCCGGAAAAAGGCCCCTTGAGCAGCCGCGCATTTGCAAAGAGGTGCTCGAGAGCTGCAAGCGCAACGACCTTGTGCGCCGCATGGTCAAGGGCTTTATGGTCGAGAGCTACCTCGAGGACGGCAGCCAGCCCGTCGACGGCGGCGTCTACGGCAAGTCGATCACCGACGCCTGCCTCGGCTGGGACAAGACCGCCCGCCTCGTCCGCGACATCGCCGACGCCCTCTAGCGCCCCGCCCCGCCGCCCACCAACGATGGGTGACAGTCATTGCGCGCAGCTTTTGGGGACACCCATTGGCTGGTGACACCCATCACGCAATGGCTGTCACCCAGCGTTGGTGAGGGGCTTAGAGGCAGGCGTCCTTCGCGAGGCGCGTGAGGACGCGCTGGACGCGGAGGACGTCGGCGCGCGGGACGTACTCGTTCGGCTTGTGCGCGAGGGCGAGCGAGCCGGGGCCGTAGCTCATGCAGTTATGGTTTCCGCAGGTACCGGCGATGACGGCGGTGTCGGTGTAGCCGGTGAAGAAGCCCACCTCGGCAGGCGCGCCCTCGGCGTCCGCGGCAGCGCGCAGCGCGGCGAGCAGGGGAGAGGCGGGGTCGCGCTCGATGGGCGGGCGGTCGCCCGTGACCTCGTAGCTGCCGTGGTTGCCGGGCACGCGTTTCTCGGCCGCGGCGATGGCCGCCTCGACTGCGGCGCGGGCGGACGCGGTGGAAGCGGGCGGAACGAGGCGCATGTCGATCCACAGCTTGCAGGAGTCCGGCACGACGTAGGGGCGGTAGCCGCCCTCGACCTGCCCGAAGGTGACGGTCGAGCGCCCGAGCTCCTCGTGCTCCGGCAGCGCCTCGCACCAGCGGCGCAGCTCGCAGACGACCTCGGCCATCGCGGCCACGGCATCGGCGCCCTTCCACGGCTGGCTCGCGTGCGCCGTCTGTCCCGTCATCGTGACTTCGAACCAGGTGCGCCCCTTGTGCGCGACCTGGATCTGGCCATCGGTGGGCTCGGTGTCGACGACCCACTCGTCGGCGCCGACCCAACCTTCGCGGATGGCCGCCTCGACGCCGCGCATGAAGTCCTCCTCATCGACGGAGAGAAGCAGCGCGAAGCCTCGGCGCGGCAGCTCCCCGCGGCCGGCGACCTCGTCGAGCAGCGAGAAGAACGCGGTCAGCGCGCAGGCCAGGCCGCTCTTCATGTCGCAGGCGCCGCGACCGTAGAGCTTGTCGCCCACGACGCGCGCGCCGAGCGCAGGGGTCTCCTCGGACCAGCCGTCGCCGATGGTGACGGTGTCCATGTGGCAGGAGTACACGAGCGCGGGCTCCTCGCCTGTGCCGGCCAGGCGCACCATGAGGTCGCGACGGCCGGGCAGCGCCTCGAGCTCCCTCACCTCGACCGCGTCCACGAGCCACTGCGGAAGGCTCGAAACATGCTGTTCCACCAGCGACTTTATGTGCTGCTCGATTTCTCCCTCGTAGACACCGGGGTCGGTGCTCTCGATGCGCACGAGCTCAGCGGCGAGCCGCCACGCGTACTCCTCGTCGATCTTCTCGGTCATGTACGATCGCCTCCAGATTTGGTTCCGCCGAGATTCTACGCCTTGGCGGGCCTGCGTGCCCTGGGCTGCCGGCGACCCGCCCCGACTCCGCGCCATGCGCAGGGGCGCGGAGGGCGGCCCACGGCGGATGCCGCTTGCTTTAATCCGAACTCGTACTAAACTTAGTCAAGAAAGTACGAACACGGACGAAAGCAACCCCACCGATGAACCAAGAGAACCAACTCCCGCGCGACGCCGACGGCCTCGTCGGGCTCGAGGCGTGGAGCCGCAGCTTCGACCGCCTCTACCGAAAGACGGACCGCCTGTACTACGACATGGCACACACCTGCGGCCTCTCCGAGTCCGCGTACTGGGTCATGTACGCCATCTACGCCAGCGGCGGCACCGCGACCGTGCGCAGCCTCGTCGAGGATTGCGTCGCGTCGAAGCAGACCATCAACTCCGCGCTTCGCTCGCTCGAGGCCAAGGGCCTTGTGGAGATGTCCTTCTGCGAGGGGAGCAAGAAGTCCAAGTCCGTCGCGCTCACCGAGGCGGGCACAGCCTTCGCCGACCGCAGGATCGCTCCCGCCTGCGCCGCCGAGCGACGCGCCTTCGACGTGCTCGACGCCGATGAGCAGGCGGAGCTCATCCGCCTGGTCGAGAAGTACGTCGAGGGCGTGGAAGCCGAGCTCGCGCGCTCGAAGGGGGCAGACGATGAGCGATAAGTTACAGACGGCTGCGGCAGCGCCCTCATCGCAGGCCGCCCGCCGGCCCGCGGCGCGCGGGACGCAGAAGACCTCGGCGTGGGCGCTTCTCGCCAGCTTGATCGCGCCGTACAAGGGACTCGCCGCGGCCACGCTCGCGTGCCTGCTCTGCGACATCACGGGCATGCTCCTCGTGCCGACCGAGCTCGCGGCGCTCCTCAACTCGATCCTCGCAGGCGCCGGCTCCTCGGCCGTCCTCATGCACGGCGCGCGGATGCTCGCGGCCTCGTTCTTGGGGTCGGGCGGCTGCATCGTGAGCTACAAGCTCGCCTCGCGACTTGCCGCGAACGTGGGCCGCGACCTGCGCACGGCCGTGTACGAGCACAGCCTCGAGCTCTCCGGCTCGGACTTCGCGTGCTTCGGCACGGGCTCGATGATCACGCGCACGCTCTCGGACGCGAACGTCGTCCAGCAGACCCTTTTTATGACCTTCGTCATGCTGGGGCCCGCGCCCGTGACGAGCGTCGTCGCGGTCATCATGGCCTTCGGGATCGACCACGTCATGGGCGCGGCGCTCCTCGCCGTCGTGGTGGCGTGCCTGGCCGTCAGCGCGGTCGCGGTCGCCAAGTCGGCGCCTATCTTCGTGATCCTGCAGGGCTTCATCGACCGGATGAACGCGCGGCTGCGCGAGTCCATCACCGGCGTTCGCGTGATCCGCGCGTTCGGCAAGGAGTCCTACGAGCGTGCCCGCATGGACGAGACCTTCGAGGAGTACGCCCGCCGCGCCATCCGCGTGAACCTCGTGTTCTCCGTGACCGACACGATGACGTACTTCCTCATGAACGCGGTCGAGGCGCTCGTGTTCTGGCTCGGCGCCGGGCGCGTGGGCGCCCACGCGATGGGCATCGGCTCGATCAGCGCCGTGCTCGAGTACGCGATGCTCATCATGTTCTTCATGATGATGGCGCAGTTCGCGCTGCTTCAGGTCCCGCGCGCGCTGGCGTGCCTCGGGCGCGCCGCGGAGGTGCTCGACGCCGAGCCGAGCATCGCGGACGCGCCCGCCGCCGGCCGACAGGAAGCGCCCTCGCGCGACGAGGCCGCCCCCGCCGCGGTGGCGCGCTTCGACCACGCGAGCCTGCGCTTCGACGACGCGGACGAGGACACCCTGCGCGACCTTGACTTCGCGCTTCTCCGCGGCCAGACCACCGCGATCATCGGCAACACCGGCTCCGGCAAGTCAACCGTCGCGAAGCTCCTGCTGCGCTTCCTCGACGCGACCTCCGGCGCGGTCGAGTTCGGCGGCGCTGACGTGCGCGACGTCCCGCAGGAGCTTCTCCGCTCCCGCATCGCGTACGTGCCCCAGAAGGCCTGGCTCTTCTCCGGCACGATCGCCGACAACCTCCGCTACGGGGACGCTGTCGCCGACGACGCGCGACTCTGGCATGCCGTCGACGTCGCCCAGGGCGCCTTCGTCCACGAGCTGCCCTACGGCCTCGCCTCGCGCGTGGCGCAGGGCGGCACGAACTTTTCCGGCGGCCAGCGCCAGCGCGTGGCCATCGCCCGCGCGCTCGTGCGCCGCGCCGACCTCTATATTTTCGACGACTCCTTCAGCGCCCTCGACTACAAGACGGACGCCGCCCTTCGCCACGCGCTCGCGACGGAGCTCGCCGACGCCGCGGTCCTCGTCATCGCGCAGCGCGTGAGCACGATCCGCGACGCCGACCAGATCGTGGTCCTGGACGAGGGCCGCGTCGTGGGCCTGGGCACGCACGACGAGCTCAGGCGAACATGCCCGGTCTATGCCGAGATCTGCGAGTCCCAAGAGAGGGGAGGTGCCCAGGATGACTAACGACAATGCGGACAACGAGAAGAACAACCCGCAGGTGGGCGCCGAGGACGTCCCGACCGACGCCATGGGCACCGCGCGGCGCCTGTGGGCGAGCGTCGGCCCCGAGCGCTGGCGCCTCGTCGTGGCGGCGGCGTGCTCGGTGGGCAACGTCGTCCTGACCCTTGCCGCCATCAGCTACTCGGCGGGTCTCGTCGATCTGCTGTGGCGAAACATCCAGGCCGCCTGGGCCGCGGGCGGCGACTACGTGACCGCCTTCGGCAACGGCGGGCGCGAGATCCTCACCTACCTCGGCATCTGGACCTCTGCGTGGTTCTTCTACACCATCGCCTCGCTCGTCATGGCGAGCTTCGCCGAGCGCCTGAACCTCGGGCTGCGGCGGCAGATCTCGGCCAAGGTCGGGCGCCTGCCGCTGTCGTACTTCGACGCGCACCAGCCCGGAGACGTCATCAGCCGTGCTACGAACGACCTCGACAAGGTCTCCGAGGTGCTGCAGCGCGGCGTGCTGCAGCTCATATCGAGCTCGGTCGCGCTCGTGGGCTCGGTCGCGATGATGCTCACGTGCAGCCCCGCGCTCGGCGGGGTCTTCCTGCTCTTCGCGCTGGCGTCGCTCGCGGTCACGCGCCTTTTGACCGCGCGCACGATTCGGCTCGCCGCTCGTAGGCAGGCCGTGCTCGGGCGCCTCACCGAGGTCGTCGAGGAGGCGTACTCCGGCCGCACCGTCATCAAGGCCTTCGGGCGCGACGAGGCGTCCGCCGCCGAGGTCGCCGCCGTTTCCGCCGAGCTCGCCGACGCGAGCGCGGAGGTCGACTTCATCACCGAGTTCGCGAGCCCCGCCATCCGCTTCGTCACGCGCTTGGCGCAGGTGTGCTGCGGCGTCCTCGCGGGCATGATGGTGCTCGCGGGCACGCTCACCGTGGGCACCTTCCAGGCGTTCTTCCAGTTCATGACGAACGCGACCGAGCCGCTCACGCAGCTCTCGATGACGGTGAACATGCTCCAGGGCGCGCTCGCCGCGGCCGAGCGGGTCTTCTCGCTGCTCGATGAGCCAGAGGTCGTGCCCGACCCCGAGGCGCCGGCCGCGCTGCCCGAGCCCGTCCGCGGAAGGGTCGCCTTCGAGCACGTGAGCTTCGGCTACGTCCCGGGCAAGCCCCTGATGTGCGACGTCGACCTCGTGGCGGAGCCCGGCCAGAAGGTCGCCATCGTGGGCGCCACCGGCGCGGGCAAGACGACCTTGATCAACCTGCTCATGCGCTTTTACGAGGTGGACGGCGGGCGCATCACGCTCGACGGGGTGGACACGCGCGACCTCCCGCGCGCCGAGCTCCGCCGGCAGTTCGGCATGGTGCTGCAGGACGCCTGGCTCTTTGAGGGGACGATCGCGGAGAACATCGCCTACGGCAAGCCCGGGGCCACGCGCGAGGAGGTCGAGGCCGCGGCGAAGGCGGCGCACGTGGATTTCTTTGTCCGGACGCTGCCCGACGGCTACGACACGATGCTCGCCAACGACGCCGAGGCCGTGAGCCAGGGCCAGCGCCAGCTGATCACCATCGCGCGCGCCATGCTCTGCGACCCTGCGATCCTCATCCTCGACGAGGCGACCTCGAGCGTGGATACCCGCACCGAGCAGTACATCGTCCGCGCGATGGAGGCCATCATGGAGGACCGCACGAGCTTCGTCATCGCGCACAGGCTCTCGACCGTCGTGGACGCCGACCTCATCCTCGTGATGGACCATGGCGACATCATCGAGCAGGGCTCGCACGCCGAGCTCCTCGCCGCCGGCGGCGCGTACGCCGAGCTCTACCGCTCTCAATTCGCGTAATGACGAAAAGGGACGGTCCCTTCTCGCCATCCGGATGTTGCGCAACAACGCGCGGACGGGCAACGCTATGGTGGAGCCTGTCAAAAGCCTGAAGAGAGGTCCTGAACATGATTTGCCCCAGCTGCGGACACGAGATCGACGACGACGCCGCGTTCTGCACGGAGTGCGGCGCGCGCATCGATCAGCCTGCCGCGCCCGAACCTGACGAGCCCGCGCCCGCAAAGAAGAGGCCCCTTTCGGTCGCGCAGAAGGCGGCCATCGCTGGGCTCGTCGTCGCGCTGCTCGCGGGCGGCGGGGGAGCAGGGTACTACTTCGGCGCCTACGTCCCCGGCCAGCGCCGCGCCGCCGCGCAGAAGCTCGCCGACGAGCGGGCGCACGTGAACGTGCGCGTGAAGATCGCCGTCTCGGCCGACGGCTGGGACACCGCGACGGGGGCATCCAGGCTCCCGGTCCACGTCACGGGGACGAGCGCCGACGGGGACGTCGACGAGGTGCAGTACGTCGCGTCCGACGGCACGGGGATCGTGCTCATCCCGGGCACCTACGACATCTTCGTCGCGGCCTCGCCCATCGCCGCGGACGGCTCGCTCTTCGACGTGCCCTCGCAGCGGGCGTCGCTCACCGTCGGCGCGGACACCGACGTCGACCCCGACTCGCCTGACGTCCCGGCGACGCCGGACGAGGTCGCGCCGCTGCCCGACACCGACTACGACTCCACGGGCGACGTCGCGGTCACGCTCAAGCCCGCGGACATGACCACCGTGACCGACGACCAGATCGCCGAGGCGAAGCGCTACGCCTCACAGGATCCCCAGGCCGCCGCGGGCTCCGCCGATCAGCTCGCCTCGTCGGCAACGGCCAAGCGAGACGACGCCGTGACCCAAAAGAAGGCCGCCGAGGAAGAGGCCGCGAGGAAGAAGGCCGCCGAGGAAGCCGCAGCAAAGAAGCAGCAGGCGATGGGCGACCTGGTCAGCCGCGCGCTTTCGACCAATTACGACGACGGGACGAGGTCGGACGGCATCGATTCCACGAGCTTCAAGTTCGACCGCAAGCAAACAAGCAACGGCGCCGGCCCGTTCCTCGACCATCGGGACGGTTTCTGGACCGTCAAGATCTACTCGGGAGACGAGGCGACGTCGCGCGCGGTCGCGCTGTACGCCTTCAAACAGGGGGTCGGCTCTTCTCTTCTCCACAAGGAGAACTGGCCCAGCATCGATGCCGACGGCCAGGGCATCGCTGTCGTGGGCATCTACGGCAGCAAGGACGAGGCCGCAGCCGGCACCAAGGAGCTCGAGGCCGCCGGGATCCCCTACGACAAGGTGATCTTCACCGGGCCGCGCAGCGGCACCTCCGGAAGAGTGTAGGCGCCGACCGCGGCAGAAGCGCGAACCCCGCGGTGACGAGCATGGGGCGGGCGCGGATGCTCCGATGTGCCACGGGGCACCCGCGCCCGCCTCAGAATGACGAAAAGGGACTGTCCCTTTTCGTCATTTCGGAGTACATCTAGTAAAGGACGCTGCACAGGGCGTAGACGTCCACCGACGGGGATCGCCTGAGCTCGGCCACCCCGGGGACGTCGCGGGTGAGCATCTCGGGCGCGGCGTACTCGGGCGTGCCGTTGCGCCAGACGTCGTTTCTCATCGTGAAGGACGCGTCCTCGCGCTCGATGCTCGAGCTCCCCAGGTCGACGTGTGAATTGCTCGCCCGCATCGGTGCCTGGCTCCAATGCGGGCGAGGCCGGGAAGCTCGCAACCTTGATTTGAGCTCCGGTAAAACGCGCGGGAATCGGGGAGGGTCGGTAATCCTGCACCGGAATCGGGGAGGGTCGGTACTCGCGCACGGGAATCGGGGACCGTCGGTAGCCACTGCGCCAGAATCGACGACCGTCGGTACCGACCCTCCTGGATTCACGTGCGAAGAAGGGCGCTTCTCACCGGAAACCACGACCGTCGGTAGCCGTTGTGCCGGAAACCCGGACCGTCGGTACCGACACTCCCGGATTCCCGTGCACGATTACCGACGGTCTCGGTTTTTCGTGCAGCTGAATCCGCTGCGGCACTGCTTCTTTGTGCGATGACTTTACTGATGGCCCCGCAGGCCCCAGCGCCGGGCCTCAGCCGCGAACCCCAGCCTCGAGCCGCCTACCTCGCCGTGCGCATGACTAGGAACCTGGTCGAGGACCCCAGCAGGATCTGGTCGGCGTTCTGGATGGCGACGGGGCGGTCCGGCTCCACGCGGATCGGCTTCCTCCCCTGCGCGGGCGACCCACCGGGGACGACCCAGGTCCCGTTGGTGGAGCCGAGGTCCTCGAGAAGCCACTGCCCGTCCACGAGCCGCACGCGCGCGTGTCGGCGCGATACGTCCGGCCCCACGTCGGCTATAGAGTCGCCATCGCAGGGGATTGACCCGATGACGGTGCCCTCGGGCCCTCGCGAGACCTCGTAGATCGGCGGCTTCGCGCAGCTGCCGACGGCGCGAAGAAGGCCGAGCCCCTCGGGCGCGGGACTCTCCGCGCGCTTCTTTCCCTTGACGATCGAGGGCGGGGGAGTGCGGACGCTCGCTCCCAACCTGCGATCGGCGTAGCCCCGGGCTTCCGAGGCCGCGAGCGCCGGGTCAGCAGTGACGCCGGCGGCGATGAACAAAAGGACCGGGAGCGTTGCCCGGCTGCGGCTGTCCAGCTCGCCGGCGCCGGCAACCCGGGCACAGGCGTTGCGGTACACGAGGGCGTCGCGCCCGCACGCAGAGAGGCTCTCCTCCATGCGCGCGGCGCCCGGCCCTGCGAAATGCTCGCAGATGAGGCCCCAGGCACCCTCGCCGAGGCGCTTGGCCATACGCGCGGCAAGGGCCTCGGCGGCGCCTCCGAGGTCGGCGTGGGCGGGGGCGTTCCCAGCGGAGGCGTGGACCACGCGGCGCGAGAGGAACGTCTTGTCCGCTATGCGGGCGCCGAGCGTGGACTCGCCAGACGCGGCGCCCGCGTCGACGATGACGGCAGCGGCGTCTCGGTAGGGGATGCCGCCGAAGTCCCTGAGGACCCGGTACATTGCGTATGACGGCGATTCGGTGTCCATGGGCGGTCTTTCGGTCGGATCTGTTGGTGCCGCGGCATCCCGCGGGAGGTCTGATTAACCATAGCCGCGCGCTGCCCGGTAAAGTTGCACAACAATTATTTACCCAGACCGCGCTGTGCCCGGGCCGCGTCTGACTTCGGCCATCCCGGGCGTCTGTCCCGAAGGTTGCCTGCCCCGAAGGCGGCCTGCCCAAAATAGCGCCCCCTAGCGTCGGCCTCTGTGTCCAGCCCTCCGCCGGTCGGAGCGTTCACAAGTTGCGCAACAACCTGCGCGCGGCCACGCGTATGCTGGCCCAGAACAGCCAAGCAAGGAGGAAAGATGTACTGCAACAACTGCGGCGCCGAGCTGGACGGCGACGCGCTCTTTTGCACCCAGTGCGGCGCCCCCGTCGATCGAGGCGGGCAAGAAGTCTCGGCCGCGGAGCCGGTGCCCGCGACGGAGGAGACCCTCGCCACGGGGACTGTCCCGGCCCCGCAGACGACCCCGGCCCCGCAGCCCGCTCCCTCCACGCAACTGGCGCACGCCTCGGGGGAGCCGTCGCCGGCAGGCAAACGGCCCCGCACCGCAAAGAAGGTTGCCATAGCGGCAGCCCTCATTGTCCTTCTCGCCGCCGGCGGGGGCGCGGGCTATTACTTCGGCGTCTACGCCCCCGAGCAGCGCGCCGCCGCTGAGCAAGAGGCCTGGGACACCGCCCACTCGAGCCACGCGCTCAAGGTTTGCGTCATGTCCACCGGCTGGGACACCTCCTCGGGCGCCTCGAAGCTGCCGGTCCACGTGACCGGCACCGACCTTGACGGCAACGACGTCGACGAGGTCGCCTACGTGGATTCCGCGGGCGACGGGATCTCGCTCGTCCAGGGCGACTACACGCTGAGCGTCGCGGCTTCGCCCCTCGGCAGCGAGGGGGACGTCTGGGGCGTCCCGCAGGGGACGATTCAGGTCACGGTCGGTGACGCGCTCGGCAAGGACGAGCCGGTCGATGTGAGCGGGGACGCGCAGATCCCGCTTGGCGATCCTCTCGACGCCGCGGACGTGACCGACGACCAGATTGCGGCGGCGCGCGACTACGCAAAGAAGGGCGGTAGCGAGACCCCGGACGCGGCCGACGCCCTCGCGAACACTGCGACCACGCGCCGCGACGACGCCGCCCAGAAGCGCCGCGCAGAGGCCCTCGAGGCGACGCTCGCGTCGCTGCACTCGGTCTCCATGCCGGTGAGCTACCGCGACCCCGGCGCTTCTCCCCAGGTCCCGTACGGCTACCCCGCGGCGGACATCAAGGCGACGTGGAAGTATCCCGCCGTCGACGGCACGGACGACGCGTCCGGCGCCTTCAACTCGGCGAAGAAGGGAGCTGCAGAGAAGCTCCTCTCCGAGAACATCTCCGTGACGCAGGACAACGGGAATCAAATGACCACCGAGTACAGCGCCACGGGGACGGCCGTCGGCGGGAGCATCGTGGGCGTGCGGATCGCGCGGCTCTCGCACCAGACGACGACGCGCGGGTTTTGGCGCATCACGGGCGAGTACGGCTGCATGGCCTGGGACGCGCACGAGATCGTCGTTATACCCGCCGCCGGGAGCTCGCATGCGGCCGGCGACGACGTGACCGCCATCTCGTACAGCCCTTATTCGTAGGGGGCGGTGGCTCTTCCCGCACGGGAATCGGGGACCGTCGGTAGCCTCTTCACCGTAAACCCGGACCGTCGGTACCGACCCTCCCGGATTCCCGCGCGCGTTTACCGACGGTCTCGCTTTTTAGCGAGCGGCAATTCATCTGATCGCCGCCAGAGAGGATCTGCTGACGACGCCTGCCCTCGCGCCCATCGAAGCTCGCTCACCGAAAAAACAGGCACGGGCCCGGCGCATTCCGCCCGGCCCGTGCCTGCGCTTCTTTGCAGGTGATTTTTGCCCTGCGCTTCTTGCCCTACGCGTTCGGGCAGCCCTCGCAGCAGCCGCCGCTGGTGGCCTCGGTGCAGCTCGAGCCTCCGCGCTGGTCGGTGTTGTAGAAGCCCGACCCCTTGAAGACGATGCCGCTCGCGCCAAAGACCTGCTCGGCCTCGCCGCCGCATTTGGGGCATTTGACCTCGGGCTTCTCGCCCATCGCGTGCTCGACCTCAAAGACGTCGCCGCATGCGGCGCAGCGATAGTCGTAACGTGCCATGTTCCAGGGACCTCCGTGCTGACTCGTGTTTTTTGCAACGGATACTGTACCCGAAAACCGCGCGCCCGCGCCGCGCTGCGATAATTAGTCGCACTTACGACACACGTGGCCGCGCCTCGGCGCGCGGCGGGGGAGAGAAGCGATGGACATCCTGGGGGCGATCTTCGATGTCGACGGCACTATCGTCGACTCGATGGGAATGTGGGCCGCGACGACCGAGTGGGTGTTCACGCATTACGGCGCCGCGATGCCGGACGGGTTCTTCGAGCGCGTCGAGCCCCTCTCGCTCAAGGAGATGTGCCGGATCGACCACGAGGAGTTCGGCTTCGGCGACTCGGCCGACGACGTCTACGAGGCGGTCTGCGCCCATGTGCGTGACTGCTACGCGCACGAGATCCAGATGTTTCCCGGCGCGCGCGAGCTCCTCGAGGAGCTCGCGGCCGCGGGCATCCCCATGGTCGTGGCGAGCTCGACGCCCGTGCGCGAGTTCACGGTCGCGCTCGAGGCGCACGGGCTTTCCGGCTTTTTCCGCGACACGGTCTCGACCGAGGACGTCGGCGGGCGCGACAAGGAGTTCCCCGACGTCTACCTCGAGGCGTGCCGCCGGCTCGGGCTCGATGCCGACGACCCCGAGCAGCGCGCCGGTGTGTGGGTCTTCGAGGACGCGCCCTTCGGCGTCCAGACCTCGCACAAGGCGGGTTTCCGCGTGGTTGGCCTGATGAACGACCACGACGGCCGCCGGGAGGAGGACGTGCGCCCCTACTGCGACGTCTACGTCCACGGCTACGCCGAGCTGAGCCTCGCGCTGCTGCGCGACTACGAGGCCCCCGCCGCGCCCGCGAGGGCGGCCGACGTCCGCGCCGCCGAGCCGCTTCAGGTCCTCGTCGTCGACGGCTCGCCCGAGGCGAGCTCGCCCGATCTCGTGCGCGCGCTGGCCGATGAGGCCGACTACGTGGTCGCGGTCGACCGCGGGGCCGAGGCGCTCCTGGCGGCCGAGGCTGCGCCGGACGTCTTTGTGGGGGACGCCGACTCCGTGAGCGCGCAGGCGGCCGTCTGGGCCCGTGCCCACGCGCGCACGGACATCCGCTTTCCCGCCGAGAAGTACGCGACCGACCTCGCGCTCGGCCTCGACTGCGCCGCCCACGAGGCCTCGCGGCGGGGGCGCCCTCTGACGATAACCCTTACCTGCGCATCGGGCGGCCGTCCCGACCACTTCCTGGCGGTCGTCGGCCTGCTGTCCTCGGCGCCAGCCGCGAGCGCGCACATGGTCGAGGACGGCTTCGAGCTGCGCATCCTTCGCCCGGAGGGGGAGGCCGCCTGGCAGATGGGGGAGGACGCCGTCGGGCGCACCTTCTCGGCGGTGGCCGTGGCGCCGGGGACGCGCGTCGACCTTTGCGGCATGCAGTGGCCGCTCGAGAACAAGCCGATGGGGCTTCTCGACGACCTCGGCATCTCCAACGTCGTCCTAGCGGCGGGCGCCCGCGCGACCTGCCACGCCGGCGCCCTCGCGGCGTTCCTCATCAGGTAGGCGCCGCAACCCCGCGGCATCGCCCTTCTCTGCGGACGTTCGCACCTGAACGGACCATATGAGGGGCAAATACGGCCTTCCATATGGTCCATCCGGGTGCGAACGTCGGAAAGAAGGACGCTTGGGAGAAGCGCCGTCCGCAAGAAGCGGTCCAGGCGGGCAATGCTCCGGGAGGGCACCGCTCCCGCCCGCACCGAGTTTTGCGAAGAATCTGTCGCACCCGCGGACTTTGCCGCGCTGCGCACTCGCTCCGGCGCCGCTCGCGCTACAATACCGACCCGAGCGACACGACAAACGCACCAACCCACGACTCCTGCTCCAAGCCGTGACAAAAACTGCACAATCAACCTGTGTTTCTCGTATGCAGGCCGCGCGGCCTGTGTTATATTCATACGGCTTTGTGAAATGCGGGCGCAGCTGTGCGCCGCGCCCCCGAGGAGGTCTAACCATGTCGAAGGTTTGTGAGTTCTGCGGTAAGCACCCGGTTGCTGGTCACACCATCAGCCACTCCCACCGCGTCGTCAACCGTACGTTCAAGCCGAACATCCAGCGCGTCACCGTCGTCGTCGACGGCCACAAGCGCAAGGCCAACGTCTGCACCCGTTGCCTCAAGTCCGGCAAGATCGCCCGCAGCTAAGGCGCCATCTCTCCTAGAGAATCCATGGGAGGCCGCATTGTCGGCCTCCTTTTTTATGTAGCTCCCCCGTGTGCGCTATAATTCCTTAGTCTATGCGCAACTACTATCCACGGAGCACTTCCGCGAGAGGAGACCTCATGTCTGGTGCAATTCCGGGAACGCTCAAGGTGTCCAACGACGTCATCGCCGACCTTGCCGGCTATGCCGCCCTCGAGTGCTACGGCGTCGTGGGCATGGCCGAGATCGACGGCCAGACCGGCGTCGTCCGCCTGCTTCCGTCCTACCGCCTCCGCAAGGGCATCGACGTGTCCGCCGCCGACGGCAAGGTCAAGCTCGACCTTCACGTCATCGTCGAGCAGGGCGTGAACATGTCTTCCGTCGTGAGCAACCTCACGAGCTCCGTCCGCTTCATCCTGAAGCAGATCGCCGAGCTCGCCGACGTGGACGTCAAGGTCCACATCGAGGGCCTTCGCGTCGCGCGCTAGCCCCGCGCCGAGACTGACCGATTCAACGAACCGAGGTTTCCAAAAGATGATCGCCAACGTCATCCGCACCTGCTTCCCCGTGGCCGCAAAGGCCCTGGCCGACAAGGCCGAGGACGTCAACAAGCTCAACGTCTTCCCCGTGCCCGACGGCGACACCGGCACGAACATGTCGCTCACCCTGGGCACCGTCGTCAAGGAGGTCCAGGCGCTGCCCGCCGACGCCTCCATGGAACAGATCGCCAAGGCCATCACGCACGGCTCCCTCATGGGCGCCCGCGGCAACTCCGGCGTCATCACCTCGCAGATCCTTCGCGGCATCGCCGAGGGCCTCTGCGAGGCGAAGAACCAGGAGGACCCGACGCCCGCCGACATCGCCCGCGCGTGGCGCCGCGGCGTGAAGGTCGCCTTCAAGGCGGTCCGCAAGCCCGTCGAGGGCACCATCCTCACCGTCCTGCGCGACATCTCGACGAAGGCCGACAAGCTCGAGAAGACCAAGATCACCACGCTCGAGATGCTCGACGCCCTCGTGGTCGAGGCCTACGAGTCCGTGGCCCGCACCCCCGACCTGCTGCCCGTCCTCAAGGAGAACGGCGTCGTCGACTCGGGCGCGTACGGCTTCGCGACCTTCCTCGAGGCCTTCGTCAACGCCGTCGAGGGCAAGGCCGGCGAGCTCTCCGACTTCGACCCGACCGTCGCCACCGACGGCGCCAAGGCCGACGTCAGCTCCAAGGTCCAGATCGAGCTCAACGACGACTGGGAGGGCTCTGAGTTCCGCTACTGCAACGAGTTCCTCTTCCACGCCGAGAAGCCCTTCGACCCCGACGAGGCGCTGACCTACCTCGCGACCCTCGGCGACTGCGAGCTCGTCGTCGGCTCCTACCCCGACTACAAGGTCCACGTGCACTCCAACGAGCCGAACAAGGTCCTCGAGTACATGCTCAGCTTCGGCCAGATCTTCGAGGTCTTCATCCACAACATGGACCTCGAGGCCGCCGACCGCACCGCCAAGATCGCCGAGGACCAGAAGGCCGCCGAGGCCAAGAAGGCCCCCAAGAAGCCCCTCGGCTTCGTCGCCGTGGCCGCCGGCTCCGGCCAGGAGTCCATCCTGAAGTCCCTCGGCGTCGACGTCGTCGTGTCCGGCGGGCAGACCATGAACCCCTCCACGGCCGACATCCTCGACGCCATCGAGGCCGCCAACGCTGAGAACGTCATCGTCCTGCCCGACAACGGCAACATCCGCATGGCCTCCGAGGCGGCCGCCTCCGCATGTGAGGACGCGAAGGTCGCCGTCGTCCCGACCAAGACCGTGCTGCAGGCCTTCAGCGCCATGTTCGCCGTCGACCCCGATGGCAGCCTCGAGGACAACGCCGAGGCCATGAAGGAGGCCATTGCCGAGGTCCGCGGCGGCGAGGTCACCACCGCCGTCCGCGACTCCTCCGCGGCCAACGGCGAGCCCATCCACGACGGCGACATCATGGGCATCGAGGACGACTCCATCGAGGTCGTCGGCCACGACGTCAAGCAGGTCACGCTCGACCTCATCAACAAGATGCAGGCCGAGGAGGAGGGCGACTCCCTCACCATCCTCGCCGGCTCCGACATGGCAGACGACGCCTTCGAGGACCTCGTCGACGCCATCGAGGC
>ERZ1673741.694-NODE-694-length-33591-cov-145.377445_pt1 | contig 33591 bp, 28 predicted proteins | sample MGYA00580209_ERZ1673741 | MGnify/ENA primary metagenome ERZ1673741 (study PRJEB41218, sample SAMN15661754) | gut metagenome | host: Homo sapiens | place: Canada: London | collected 2015-08-20/2019-03-30 | study: EMG produced TPA metagenomics assembly of... | reverse complement strand
GTGTGTTGTATGCATTCCCTTTCAGGGTGATTTTTTATGGTTCATCCAGAAATTCGATGATTTCTGCTACTTGTTGCCGGGTGTAGAAGTGGGAAAACTTGCCGGCGTAGCCCGAACAGAGGCTCTGCTTGAGCTCGGGGCACCGGTTGATCCATCTCACCAGCCGGTTGAGCGCTACCCTGGGGGTAGCGGTGGGAAAGTAGAGCATGGCGAGCTCTGCCTTCCCGTAACTTCTGTCTTCTATCATAATTTGTTCTTTTTAGTCTGTTTTTGTCAGTTGCTTCTTTCTTCTGCCTGGTAGAATAAAATCTCTCCGAATCATAAGAAAATCCCTCCGAAAGATACAGAAATATCTCCGAAAGATACAGAAATATCTCCGAAAGATAAAAAAATATCTCCGAAGCAGAATTTTCTAAAATGGGAGATCTTCGGGCGGAATATCCTCGCTGCCATCCATCTTCTGGTTGTTCTCTATCTCGTCAGGACGCATCTCTATCACCTTCCAGCCGTTGCCCGTCTTGCGGTGAATCTTCTTGAATCCAAGTACCTCCATGTACTTCGAGATGTCCTTGTTCGACATCGACTGGCGGAAGGCGGGATTCGTACAGATGCGATCCATCACATCACTCGCCGTAACAAACTTGCAGAACTCGGGCGGCGTATCGGCATCAGGAACACGGTAGAACTTGTTGATGCGCTCGGCTATGTAGTTGTTTACACGGAAATAAAGATTGTGGCGCTGAATCTCCTCATTCTCCTCCTTCGTAAACCAGTAAACCCAGTCGCAAGGCTCACCCCTCCGGCGCTTCTCTATCACCTCCTGAGCCAGTGCCACAGCCTGGGAGTAGATGCCCTCGTAATTGAAGGGGAAGTCGATGGGACTCTTGATCTTCTCGATGCGCCAGATGAGGAAACGGCGGTTCTCGTCATCATCGATGATATGAACCTCATTGCTCGTGGCACAGAACCCCGCATTGTTCTGCAGAATGCAGTCCCACTCGGCATAAGGGATTCGCATGCTGATGTTGCGCTTCGTGATGTTGCTCTTGAAGGAATCCAGGTTCTTGCCGCGCAGACAGCTGAACTCATCGAGACACACTATCGCCTTGCTGGCACACATCTGCAGGAAATCCTTGTTCTTGTAGTCGCCCGTAGAATCGTTGGCGAAATACTTGCGCAGATGGGGCGGCAGAAGATGGTCGAAAAACGTGGTCTTGAAGATGCCGCCCTTGCCTACGAAAACCATGATAGACTGGTTGGTGACATCGGACCGCACCCAGCAAACCACCATGTTGACCAGCCATTTCCTGAAGGCATAGACAAAATCCTCCTCCGTATGGCGGTAACCGCCTGTCTGCATCACGGTTACCCGATGGGCCAATTCAGCGATATAGTCCGTCTTTCGGTCCCATTTCGGCAGACTCTTCAGATATTCCTCCATGGGGTTGAATTCGGGACTGAAGTTACTTCTGATTACCGTATCCAGCTTTTTCTGGGTGGTGCAGATGTTATCCAGTTCCATCTTCACGAACAGGGAATTGCTCACCCGGGTATCCACTTCGGTCCAGTCGAGATAGAGTTTCTCTCCGGTGTTGATGGCGCGCACTTCATACTGGTTGCTCAGCGTGTTGTGGTGCATTTCATATCGGGCTCCCAGCCATCCCAGCAGTGCTCTCATGCTGGTATAGCGTTTCTGCTCATCATCTCCTTGCTGTCTTATCTTCCAGGTTCCCAGCCGCTCGGTATGCTTGTAAATCTCCCGTGCCACCCGCTCGGTATCGGCATATTCGCCGCCAAACTTATCTGCCATGTGTTTCACAGCCTCCTCCTTTTCGGCTCCGAAACAGAGGCAGAATGTGGCGTATCTCACTACGTAGCTGTTGTGATGATGCTCCTCAAACCGCTCTTCCCAGCTCTCCGCCAGTTTGTCTACATACTGCAGAATCTCTTCGGTGGTGAGCGTTTTGGGTGGCGACTCGTCTTCCTGTTTGCGCGGGCTTTTCTTTCTGGGTTTTTCAGCCTCCGTCTGCCTTTTCCTGTTCTGTTCCTCCTGTTGCTTTGTGGCTTTTTCGAAGTTCTCAACCTCCTCCCGGGTGATTGCGAGAACTTCGGCATTCCAGTTGAAGTAAGCCTCGGGGTCGTAAGCCAGTCCGCAGCTTCTCACCATGTCCTGGCATTGTTTGTCGCAGCTGATACCCAGCAGTTTGTCGTACATGCTCATGGCTTTCTGTATGGCGAGCTGGTGGAGCTCGGTGGCAGTGAGATTGCATCCTTCAGGCCGCATATATCTGAGCAGGATGCGGAATCCCTTGCCCGAGACGGTGATGTAGAAGACCATGGTGAAGGGCTGTTTCAGGGCTTTTTTCTTAAGATCTGCGATGTCTTCGGGAGGCACGTCATCATAATCGAGCATCAGCCAGTAGGTTTCCTTCTTGAAGTCGGTCAGCTTCTTGGCATTACCTTTGAGCTGCACGCTGGGTGTGATGCAGGGCAGCCTGTGCTTGATGTCCTCTGCCGTTCTCTTGTCCACCTTCATCATCGCCCTATAGCCTTCGGTATTGGCTTTTACCGGTGCCGAATGCATGATGTTGTACTCCAGCACCGCTCTGTTAGGGAGCGGGTTGCTGGCAGAGGAAAACAGGTTAGTGAAAAATGAGGGCAAGGCCTCTTTCTCCTCCATGGCTTCCTGTTCACTGTTGATTGCTTCTGTTGTTTTCTTTTTTGCCATATTTTTAAAATTTAAAGGGTTGTCAGTTTGATGAATTTCTCATAAATTTTAGCGGATTTCCCGGAAATCTTGTTATATGGAAGTTTTTCTCTGAGCAGTGCCCATTTTCTTTTTCTTTCTTCCCAATAATCATCATCTTTCTCTTCCTCCCACCTGTCTACTTTTTCCTTGTAGATTTTCAGTTTGGATTGGTATCCTTCCTGATATCTGTTCATTTTGTCTTCCTGTCTCAGATAGCTTTTGATAGCCTCTTCCATGGCAAGGAGTTTTTCGGGAGTGAAGGTTCCCTTTTTGGTATCCATGCTGATGGTATTCCTGCCGCCCCTGGAATTTCTCACTTTGGGTTGGTTCATACCTAACTCTTTGGCGAAGCCGAGTTTTGTGTCGGCTTCTTCTGCCAGTTCTTTTAAAAAACTGCCCATGTCTAATGTTTCTTTGATCTTTTGATTATTCATGCTGCGAAATTACTACAAATTTGTGAATAGAGTGGGTGAGCGTCATAACGCTCACTTTTTACAAACAATAACCTAGGTTAAAGTTTTTAACGCAGCAAATCGGTGTCCCTTTTTGGGGTATTTTGAAGATGATGTTTGGTTTTGTATTGCCTGTCGGAAGAAAAAGCTGAAAAATGACGAGGTGAAGGGTGAAGGGTATATTTTAAACTCTATATTATATTCTTTATTTTATGGATTTTGCGATTTTTGACCCTAGGGTCTTTTTTTCGGTTTTTACCCTTACCCTTCACGCGTATATATATAAAAGAGTTTTCAACCCTTCACCCTTCACCTTTTTGTTTAATATTTTGTGGGTCAGTTAGTTAAGGGTGAAGGGTGGTGAAGGGAGGTGAAGGGAGAAGTAAAAAGACTTTCCACTCCTCTATGTAAAAAACAGCCCTAAAAATTTGGAAGTTACAAATATTCAGCGTATCTTTGCAGAAGATAAACTGCACTCGGCAAAATATTCAAGCAAGCTTGATATTCTGCGCTCGTTTGCATTATCTTTGCAGAACAAAATAAAAACATAAAGCGTATGAAGCAGGTAGAAGAAAGATACATCAGCTTGCTGACCGACTTCGGTTTCAAGCGAATTTTTGGAACAGCAATGAACAAGGATTTGCTCATTTGCTTCCTCAACAGCTTGTTTAATGGCAGACAGGTTGTGAAGGACGTATCGTATCTGAACCCGGAGCATGTGGGGGATGTCTATACCGACCGCAGAGCCATCTTTGATGTATATTGCGAGGGCGAAAACGGCGAGAAGTTCATCGTAGAAATGCAGAATGCCTACCAGACGTATTTCAAGGATCGCGCCCTTTTCTACTCAACCTTCCCTATCCGTGAACAGGCACCAAAGGGGAGTGAATGGGATTTCAAACTCAATCATGTCTATACCGTAGCCCTGCTCAACTTCAGCATGAACGAGGACGCCTTCGACAAGGAGAAAATCCGCCATCATGTGCAGTTGTGCGACACAGCTACCCACAAAGTATTTTACGACAAGCTCGAATATATTTATGTAGAGATTTCCAAGTTCAACAAACCCCTGGAAGAACTGGATACGCTCTACGAGAAGTGGCTCTATGCACTGAAGAACCTCTATAAGCTTACCCAGCGTCCGAAAGAGCTGTGCGACAAGGTTTTCGACCGCCTCTTCGAGGAAGCCGAGATAGCCAAGTTTACTCCGCAGGAAATGAGGGAGTACGAGACCAGCAAGATGGCATATCGTGATATCAAGAATTCCGTAGACACTGCCAAGCGTGAAGGTATAGAAATAGGCATGGCGAAAGGCATGGAGAAAGGTAGAGCAGAAGGCAAACATGAGGCCAACACAGAAACAGCACAACGATTGCTGGCAATGGGACTTTCTGCCGAACAGGTTGCCAAAGCTACCCAGCTGTCTTTGGAAATCATTAAGAATCTGAGCAATTCATAAAAAACAGAAAGCGGAGATGTAGATTACGAATATCACCATATAATCAAGGGTCTATACGCCACCTTTTCATCGTGGCATATAGACCCTTGTCCTGTTACATAAAAAATGCAATCTCTCACTTTTTCCGTAACTTTTCCCAAAAATCCCTTGCAGATATAAAAATAAAGTCGTAACTTTGCGCTTGAGAATTTTAAAACAGATGGTTATGAAGTACTTAGATCCTAAGGCAGACCTCACGTTCAAGAAGATATTCGGCAATCACCCTAAAAGACTGATCAGCCTTCTGAACGCACTCCTGCCACTCAGCGAAGAGGAGCAGATACAAGAAATCAAGTATCTGCCTACAGAACTTGTGCCCCAGCTCGAAGGGGGCAAAAACACCATTGTGGATGTACTCTGCACAGATGTCAGAGGCAGGAAGTTCTGCGTGGAAATGCAGATGGAATGGTCTGACGCATTCCAGCAGCGAGTACTGTTCAATGCATCCAAGCTCTATGTGAGTCAGGCTAAAAAGGGCGGAAAATACAGCGAACTGCAACCAGTGTATTCTCTCAACCTGATAAATGATATCTTTGCGCATGATACTCCAGATTTCATCCACAACTACCGCATCGTGCACGATAAGGACAGCAATAAGGTTATCGAAGGCTTGCATTTCACCTTCATTGAACTCCCTAAGTTCACTCCTCATTCCATTGCCGACAAGCGCATGATGGTATTGTGGCTCCGTTTCCTCACAGAAATTAATTCCAATACGAAGGAGATTCCTGCCGACCTGCTCAATGACCCAGAGATTGGAAAAGCCGTAGAGGAGCTGGAGATTTCCGGTTTCTCGGATGCCGAACTCAGAGCCTACGACAAGTTCTGGGATTCCGTAAGCGTTGAAAGAACCCTCATAGATGACAGCTACCAGAAAGGTAAGGAAAAAGGTAAGGAAGAAGGAATTGCTGAAGGTATGGAAAAAGGTAGGGCAGAAGGCAAACATGAGGCCAACACAGAAACAGCACAACGATTGCTGGCAATGGGACTTTCTGCCGAACAGGTTGCCAAAGCTACCCAGCTGTCTTTGGAAATCATTAAGAATCTGAGCAATTCATAAAAAACAGAAAGCGGAGATGTAGATTACGAATATCACCATATAATCAAGGGTCTATACGTCACCTTTTCATCGTGGCATATAGACCCTTGTCGTTTAATGTTCGTTGCGGGCGGAACTTTTCCGCCCGCAACGGTTTACTGCTTCTTCAAGGTAGGCAATGCTCCGTTAAGTTCGTAACGCCACTTTGAACCTGCGTTCTGCAAAGCAGTGTTCATGGCATCAACGGCTTTCTGCCAGGTAACGACAGAGCCGTCCACCTTCGTGGCTCCGGTGCTTTCCCTATTGTAGCCGATGCCTTGTTCATGATTGTTCTTCCAATAGCCGGCGGTCACGGTGGTGTAGTTATTTCCCAAAAAGCCGCCGATATCAATTCTGCCAGTGCTACTACCCGTACTGGTTACGTTGCCCGTGGCATAGCAGGCAAGGAGGCTGCTTCCTGCGTTCATTCCCACCAGACTGCCGCCAGCGATATTCTTTTTTGGGGCCATTTCTATGATCACGTTGCCCGTGGCATAGCAAGCGGTCAGGGTGGCACTCGAATTCGTCTGACCTGCCACGCCGCCGACATCGACCGTTCCCTTCACTGTGGCAGAGGAACTGCATCCGGTGATGGAACCGTCTATTTGAGCACCCACCACACCGCCGACATACACCGTGCCGCTGACGCTGCCCGACACCGAGCAGTTTTCAATGGTGCCCCAGCTATATCCTGCCACGCCGCCAATACTGCCGCCATATATTTGATTGCTTGTTATCTGTACGCCCTCCATCACCACGTTCTTCACCGTACCAGCTCTATTGAGCCAGCCGAACAGACCCGCATATTCGTCATTTGTCGTAAAGGTCAGCCCCGTGATGGTATGGCCGCCGCCGTCGAAGGTGCCTTTGTATGAGTTGTCGTAGTCTGTGCCTATCGGCGTCCAGTCTTTGCCTGTGAGGTCAATGTCTGTGTCGAGGGTAATGTTAATGTCGCTCTTACCTCCGTTCACTAATTTGGCTATATTCATCAGACCATCGGCGGAGGTCACGGTGTAGCTGCCGTTGCTCTCTATGGTATAGCCCAGGTCTTTTGCCGCAGCGAGGGAGACGGTGTAGGTATATTCACCGCCCGCCTGCCAGTCGGTAGCATTCTTCATCTTATAAACGAAGGTCTTGCCGTTAGTGAAGGTGCAGACGATGAAGGTCGTGCCAGCTGCCACACTTTGCGGGGCTACGATGGCGGTGTAGGTGTTGCTACCCTTGTCATACGGGACGATTATATCCGGGTTGTCGCCTTCGGTGGAGAGCCCCGTCAGCTGCACGGATGCCAGCCCCTCGGTGTAGTCCGTCAGAACGATGGTCACCCGCGCCGTGCGGTGGGTGAAGCGGAGCGTGGGGCTACCGTAGGTCACCGTCTGTCCGTCGGCTACGATGAGGTCGCTGCCCTCAAAGTCTTTCTGGGTACTTTGGTTGGCTTTTACCTTTACCGCAGGTGGGGTTGTCTCGCCAGCGGTGTAGGGCCACCACGCTGTGACGGTGATGTCGTTGTGGTTGGTCCAGTAGTACGGGTCGGTGGAGGTCAGCGTGGCGCTGGTGGGGTCGGCGGTGGAGGGCGTCACGTTGTACGTTTTCACCGTGCCGTCCATCAGAACTGCCACGCTCTGCACACCCTCCCAATTGCCGTCCGCTGGGGCACGGGTGCCGACGTTGGCTGTCGCGGCGGGGTTCAGCCCCGTGGCGGTGAAGACGATGGGTGTGCCTTCCGCCCCTTCCGACAGGAAGCCTGCTTCGTCCTGTGTGCAGGCGGCGAGGGCGAACAGCAGGGCGATGGCTGCGAATATATGAATGGTTGTTCGTTTCATGATGCGTGTTGTTTAGGGGTTGTTATTGTTTCTTTTGCAGTACGGGCAGGCCGTCGGTGCCTAGTGCCCACTGGTAGTCGTTGTCGGTGAGGGCGTGGTTCATGCCGTCGACGGCTGTCTGCCATTTCACGGTCGCGCCGTCCACCTTCGTGGCATCTACCGTTCCTCCAAAATTACGGAATTCTCCTTGCCCGGCATTGCCTCCCCAATAACAGGAAGTTATAGTTTTGTAGTTGAAACGCACTATAGCTCCAGATTCATAATCTTTCAATGTGCCGTCAAACCAGCAAGCTGTGATACTGCCATAATTTAAATCGGCTATACCACAAGTTCTACCATATGCAGAAATTTTTCCCGTCACAGAGCAGGCAATGATTTGACCATTATTTTGATCCACTATTCCAGCTGCTGATCCATTACTGCCATATAGATTCACATCTATGAGTTGTAGGTTTTTTATTACACCACGTAAATTTAATAACCCAAAAAGTTCAGTAGTCGCTGCTGAAAAGTTTAATCCCGTAATGCGGTGTCCCTGCCCATTAAAGACGCCGGAGTAGCCAGGCCATGTGCCTATCCGTGTCCAATCCTTACCCGTCAGGTCGATGTCAGCGGTGAGGGTGCAATTTATCGATTCGTCCTTTTGTGCGGCTTTGTTCCATGCCAGCAGGCCGTCAGCGTTATAGACCATGTAACTGCCGTCGTTCTGTATAGAATAGCCCAAATCCTCGGCTGCGCCGCTCTCGCCGCCACCGTCAGCCCAGCTGCCGATGGTGCAACCCTCTAACGTCAAGCCAGTGGTGTTCACCTTAACGGTATACTTATAGCGGCTGCCCGCTTCTAATACGACGTTGTTCTGCGGGCGGAAGTAGAAGGTGCCGCCCCCGAGTTCCACCTTGACGAACGGTTTGCCTGCCACAACGATCTGCGGGGCAGTCAGTGCCTCGTAGGTGTTGCCGCTTGCGTTGTAAGTCTTGATGGCGGTCGGGTTGCCGTTATCGGCGGACAGGCTCACGAGGCTCACCGTGGCACCGGCGACGCTCGTGAATCCCGTGCCGGGCTTCAGTTCGATTGTCACGCGTGCCGTGCGGTGGGTAAATTCAAGAGTCGGGTTGTTAAATTCCACCTTCCGGTTCTCAGCAGAGATGAAGTCGCTGTTCTGGAAGTCAGCCAATTTGCTTTGGTCTTCTGCCACCTTCACGGCAGGCATCTGTGTGATGTCGGCATTGTTGAAGGGCCACCATGCCGATACGGTAATCGGGTCGCGGCTGGTCCAGTAGTACGGGTCGTTCTCGCGTGAGAGCGTGGCACTCTTGAAATCGGTAGAAGCCGTTACGGTGTATTCCTTTACCGCATCGCCCATCTTGAGTGCCACGGAAGTGACGCCCTGCCAGTCGCCGTCCACGGTGGCACGGGTTGACGGGGCTGCCTGCGGCGTTGCCTCCACGGACAGTCCGGTGGCATGGATGACTATAGGATATTCCTCTTTGGACAGACGGCTACCGTCAGCCAGTTCGTCCTGTGTGCAGGCGGCGAGGGCGAACAGCAGTGCGGTGGCTGCGGGGATAAATAATCTATGTCTCATAATTCTTCATTCTAATCAATTAATTATTAATATCTTACAGGTCAGCATCCACTTCTCCACCGTCTATATCGTTCCACTTTGCAATGGTGGCTTCGCTGACTTCAAGGACTTTGTTGCGTACCTTGACGGTATAGGTATAGTTGTTGCCCGCCTGCAGTGCGCCTTCGGGCATGGTGAGTGTGGCATGATATTCCTGACCTTTGTAATTCACAACCAACGGCAGGGATGCAACTGTCTGCGGGAAGAGGATGATCGATGACGTGAGATTGCCGTCTGCCAGATTCATGGTCAGTTCTCCGGTCTGTACTCCGTTGTCTGCGGTGGCAATACCGTCGGCCGTGTTGAACGTACCGGTGAGTAACAATCCGTCCAGCGTGTAACGTTCAGGCTTGACCACGCTGAAATCCACGCCGTCGCCCGCCTTGAAGGTAAGGGTTATCCGGCTCATGCGGTGGTGGAAGGAGTTGTCTTCACCGCCTTTGTAGGTTTTGTCGGTAAAGCTCACCACCGGGCTGTTTTTGTCTCCCGTGGCTCCTGAAGCAAAGAGGAAGTCGATGGCAGGCTGGTTCTGCTGCGCCGTGGCATCGGTCGTGGCTGTGAGGATGCCTCCCGCCGCGTTGTACGGATAGTAGGCGCGGAAAGTATGGGTCTTTGCATCTTCGATATAGATAACCTTTCCTTCTGCCTCAAATTTCCCGTTCTTCAGGATGAAAGGCACGTTGCCGTACCGGGTATCGTTGCCGATGTCGGTGATGCCGATACGGTCACCGTTGTCCCAAGTGGTTCCGCTGGCACGGGTGTTTACGCTGATACCACCAGTAAACTGCACGGCTACCTTACCATTTGCTGTTGTAGGAGCAGTATCTTCTGTACTGCATGAAACCATTGCACCTGCTAAGAGTGCAAGGGCGAAAAACTTCGTCATCTTTTTCATATTATCAATATTTTAAAAGTTATTATTATTATTTGGTTTCTACTTCATTGTTGAGGTTCGTCCAACCGTTGATGGTAGCTTCCAGATTCATCTTCGGCTGCATTTCTTCGTACTTGAACCTTAGCTCATACTTTCCTCCTACATTCATCTTAGGAGCAGTGATGTCAAACTCTTGCAAGGTCCCGTTAGGCAGCAAGAGGCGGAGATAAACATGAGAGGCGGAACTTCCCTGTATGGTCGGCATCAGCCGGATGACTTCCGATTTCAGGGTTGATTCCGTAGCCAGGAGGGTAGGGAGTTCCACTTCCGTTGGCTCTATGCTCGGCAAACCGTAGTCTCCATCACTGTTCTTCAGTGTAGGGAACAGGCGCCAGGCACAATCCAGAGCCTTGCCACTCATCTCTGTGCCTTTCGGCACATTCTCAATGATGACGGTCAGTTCCGAAAGCACGCTCTTCATAGGGTTTTGCACCACATAGCTGCCTTCCTTGTTATCTATCTTCACATCGGCAACTCCGAAATAGGCATTGTTCCTTATATCCTTAGGATTGGTCAAACCTATCTGAATATTGTTCCAGTTAGTCAAAGCCCTGGTTGGGTCAGTGGTGAAGAAAGGCTCTATGAGATTGGTAATAGCCAATATCTGATAATGCCCTCCAGGAAGAGCGAAGCGTTGGCTTGCCACCTCCTGCGCACTACCATAACGTTTTCCCTCTACAAGCGAACCGTCATCGGCATTGAATATCCAGAGCTTCACATCCTTCACTTCCGTACCTTGGTCGGCTTCATCTGCCCAAGTGAACGATACTGACAAGCCACCTTCTTCCTCGTCATTATGAACATCATGGTCGCAACTTGCCAACAGGCATGGGACGCATAACAGCACCCATAACCAAATATTAAATCTTCTTTTTGCTTTCATTCTCTATCTTGTTTTAGGAGTTACGGATGATGATTGGTAAAAGGCAAGTTGATTCCTAATCTTATGCCACTTTCCCACAAGAAGTTGTTCTTATGCAGATGCTCTGGCATTCCATCCATACGTTCGCCAGTAAGACGGGTCAAACCAGAATAGATGCCCAATTTCAGACATGAAGTCAGTTGGTAGCCAACCTGCAAGTCTGCACCATAACCCAAATGCCAGTTGGTAGAACCTTTCATCACTTTGGCTTCATCGGCTATAGTACGGATATCAGCCTTGGTCGTTACTGCATATATATGAGGTGAAACAGCCAAATCCCATCGGCTGTTAGCTGTTTGATGGAACAGTCCAAGGAGATTGATATTCACTCTTGCCCCATATCTGCCCATTCTGACATGGCTTTTCAGATTGGCATATTCCCAACTGTCCATGCCCAGGACACCTGCGTTGTAAAGCACACCGTCGCTACCCAACCAATAGTTACGTTCTACGCAACAGTCTTGTGCCGACAAGTTCATCTCTCCATACTTGGCAGATAACTCAGCCGAGAAGATGGAGTTGAAACGATAGCCGCCATATAAGCCAGCAGCCCAACCGAGATGCGTCTTGTCGTGTCCGAAACTTGAGAAGGTAGAGAAGCCGAAAGGCATTCCACCCTCTACTCCTACATACCAGCCTTGCTGACCGGTTTTTCCATCTTCTTTTACTTCTGCTTTCGCGAAAGAAAATGGAAGAATAAAAGCAAGTGCTGCGACCAGTAATCGTTCTTTTCCAGTTAAATAATTTCTCATATTAATCTATTATGTTTTGATTATAATTTACAATATTTTAAATCCTTCATGATAAAGATTGTAAAAATCCTGCTGCAAAGATAAGGAATTTATTTGAAAGTGGGGGGGGTAATATTTGTTTTTTTTGGTATACATTTTTGCTTTCAGGTGTCCAGTTGGTGGACAACTGGACACCTTGTTAGTATTCTTTAACGTTTTCGCTCTCTTTTCTGCCTCTTTGAATCTGTGGATTGGAGCCGGAATACGACCGGCACGGTTCACGAATGCCTCGCAACATTGATGAATATGATGATCCATTGCTGGACAAGATAGATAGGTAATTATACGAAAGAAAAAATCCCCCATCCCGCTTGAGATAGCAGGATGGGGGATTGGTATTTTAAATCACAAAACAGTTTAATTCTTGAAGCTGTGGATTGGAGCTGGAATACGACCGGCACGGTTTACGAATGCCTCGCAACTGAATGGGTTTACAGGCATGATTGGAGCATGACCGAGCAAACCGCCAAAATCTACATTGTCGCCTACCTTCATGCCCACAACTGGGATGATACGTACGGCAGTAGTCTTCTGGTTAACCATACCGATGGCAGCCTCGTCGGCAATGACACCGGAAATGGTGGTGGCTGGAGTATCGCCAGGGATGGCAATCATATCCAAACCTACAGAGCAGACACAGGTCATCGCTTCCAGTTTCTCAATGGTCAGCGCACCAGCCTCTACAGCATTAATCATGCCCTGGTCTTCGCTGACAGGGATGAAGGCACCGCTCAAACCACCTACATAAGAAGAAGCCATGATACCGCCCTTCTTAACCTGATCGTTCAGGAGCGCAAGAGCTGCTGTGGTACCAGGAGCACCGGCATGCTCAAGACCGATGAGCTCGAGAATATCGGCTACACTATCACCGATAGCTGGGGTAGGAGCCAATGAAAGGTCGATGATGCCGAAAGGTACGTTCAGACGGCGTGAAGCCTCCTTAGCTACCAACTGACCTACACGGGTAATCTTGAAGGCTGTGCGCTTGATGGTTTCGCAAAGAACCTCGAAGCTTTCGCCCTTCACCTTCTCCAATGCATATTTTACAACGCCCGGACCGCTGACACCAACGCTCACTACCGCATCGGCCTCAGAAACACCGTGGAAGGCACCAGCCATGAACGGATTGTCGTCTGGCGCATTGCAGAGAACAACGAGCTTGGCGCAACCCAGAGAACCTCTGTCCTTGGTTGCCTCGGCTGTATCCTTAACGATTTCGCCCATCAGGCGGACAGCATCCATGTTGATACCGGTCTTGGTAGAACCTACATTGACAGAACTGCAGACAAAATCGGTCTGTGCCATCGCCTGAGGGATAGAACGGATAAGGAGCTCATCGCTCTTGCTCATACCCTTGCTTACGATGGCAGAATAGCCGCCCAGGAAGTTGACACCGAGCTCCTTGGCACACTGGTCGAGGGTCTTGGCAATCTTTACATAATCGTCGGTAGTCTTGCAGGCAGAACCGCCTACCAGCGAGATAGGAGTGATGGAGATACGCTTGTTGACGATAGGCACACCAAACTCCTTGGAGATTTCTTCGCCGGTCTTCACCAGGTTCTTTGCCAGACGTGTAATCTTGTTATGGATGTTCTGACAGAGCTCATCGAGATTGGTAGATGCGCAATCCAACAGGTTGATACCCATGGTGATGGTACGCACATCGAAATTCTCCTGCTCTATCATCTTATTGGTTTCGATAACCTCAGATATATTGATCATATTGTTTGCTTTTTAAATTCTGTGCATCATATTGAAAATTTCCTCGCGCTGGCATTTAATCTGCACGCCCATAGCCTTACCAACATTGGTGAGGTCATCGGCAACTTCCTCGAAAGTTTTCTGCATCTTGCCCATGTCTACGATCATCATCATGTTGAAATACTCCTGTACGATGGTCTGAGAGATATCCAAGATGTTGATACTGTTCTCTGCCAAATAGGTACAAACCTTGGCGATGATACCAACGGTATCCTTGCCCACTACTGTAATAATCGTTCTGTTCATGTATTTATTCCTTTTTTAAATTGGTAAGTTTTCGGCTGCAAATTTACAACTATTTTGTTAGACTACCAAATAAAAAGTCAGAAAACTTGAAAAAACACTAACGCTTTGCAAGTTTTCTGACTTATTTTTACCAATCTTGTTTCCTTATCTTACTTGATGCCTCTTTCGTTGAGCGCTTTAGAATATTTTGCTGCATTCTGCAGGTGCTCATCATAAGTGCGGGCAAAATTGTGAGTGCCGCTGAAATCCTCCTTGGCACACATGTAAAGGTAATCGTGATGCACATGGTTGAGGACGGCATCGATACCTGCTACGCTCGGAATACGGATAGGCCCCGGTGGCAAGCCTGGGTTCTTGTAGGTATTGTACGGGCTCTTGATAGACAGGAGGTTGTTGTAGATGCGCTTGAGGTCGAATCGCTGCCATGCATATTTGATGGTAGGATCGGCCTGCAACGGCATGCCTTCCGGATATTCGGCATTGCGAAGCATCAGACGGTTATAATACATGCCGGCTATCATCGGTTTCTCGCCGTTGTTGGCTGTTTCTTCGTCCACGATGCTGGCAAGGGTGATGATTTCAACCGGTGTCAGCTTCATAGCCTTTGCCTTTTCGGTGCGCTCAAAATTCCAGAACTTGTCGCTTTCTTTCTTCATGCGCTCCAGAAATTTATCTACCGAGATGTTCCAGTAGAGATCGTAGGTGTTAGGTATGAACATGCAGGCGATGGTGGCTGTATCGTAACCATATTTCTGACAGACGCTCTCGTCGCGCAGGGCATGGTAGAGGTCGTTGCTGCCAAACATCATCTTCTTGCCAATCTCATCAGAGAGTTTGTCGAGCGTGCGTACCGATGGGATGGTGAGGCTTACCGGTTCCTGCAAACCGTTCTTCATGTGGCGCCATGTCTTGAGGGCACCGTCACCCGGAGCAATGGCGTATCTGCCTGTGCGGATATGATCGGCATAGCCGGAATGGAGGGTCAGGGTCTTGAATGCCTGGAACGGAATGCTCTTGGCAAATGGGCGGAGCTTGTTGTATACAGAGTCGATGTTATCATCGCTGTCGATGTAAACATACTCGGTCTTGCTGCTCTTCGAGAAGGAAGAGAAACAGTAGATGTAGCCCACGATGGCGATGACTGCGATGCAGCCTATAGCACCATACAGATAGAGCTTAGAAAATGATTTTTTCTTTTTCATATTCTTCTTGTTTGATATTTTTCGGGTGCAAAAGTACAGTAAAAATGGGAAATAGCAAAGTATAGGAATTTAAAATAGGTTAATTGTCATCTTTCTTTATCCGTTGTGTCTGCTTTTTTGTTACCTTTGCACTTGACTTTGAGAATCAACATGTGTATGGGTGCTTTCGGGCACATTATTATAAAAGGATTATGAAAATGAAGTTTTCGATAGCGTATGCTGCCAAGTGGGGCCATGCCCTGCATGTAGAATTAACTTTTGCCGCCGCTGACGGCTATCAAGATACGATGGACTTGCCGATGACCACCCGGGACGGTTATCGCTGGGAGGTGGAAATGGCGTCAAGGCAGAACCGCCATCACCCTTTCGTGGCTGTGGCTTACTGCTACTGCGTGAAAGATGCTGAGGGAAAGGTGCTGCGCAGAGAATCGCTCGCTTCTGCCCGCCAATATGTTTTTGATGAGAGCAAGAATTTCTATTTCCAGGACTATTGGCTGGAGGAGGATAACCCTTATGTGGAAAAAAATGCCTTCGTATTGCAGCAGCAGGTTAAGTTTACTGATGTCAATCCGACCCGTCTGCCTCTCTTCGACCGTACCATCATCTTCAAGATTCATGCCCCGAAACTCTATGAGGGTGAGGCTGTGGCTCTGTTGGGAAATCATCCTACACTGGGCAAATGGAATCCTGCCCACTTCCTGCAGATGCAGAACAATCATGACAAGGACTGGGAAATCTCTGTCAATGTGCAGGCCATCGATGCGCCGATAGAATATAAATATGTGGTGATTGATGCACAGACCCAGAAACTGAAGAGATGGGAATTCGGAGATAACAGAACCTTTGGTGTTTCGGGTAATGAACAGGCTGGTGGACAGGGCGTTCCTCAGGGTGAACTCCGCGTCTATCAGCAGGATGTTTATGTGCTTCATGGCGGTGACTTCCGTATCAAGAGGGTTCCGCCTCATGCCCAGTTCAATTTCGATACCTATATCTTCGATCTTGACGGAACGCTGATTTCTTCTCTCCATGACCTGGCTGCAAGTTGCAATTATGCGCTGAAACTGAACGGGATGCCTGAACGTACGCTGGAGGAGGTACGCATGTTTGTAGGAAACGGGGTGAAGAAACTGATGGAACGTGCCGTGCCGGGAGGATTAGAGAACGGGAAGTTTGAGAAAACCCTGCAGGATTTCCGCAAGCATTATATGGTACACAATATGGATAACACAAAGCCTTATCCTGACGTGATGGAGATGCTGGAGGAACTGAAAAACAGGGGGAAGAACATTGCGGTGGTAAGTAACAAGTTTTATGCTGCTACACAGGAAATCTGCCGCCATTTCTTCGGCGACCTGGTAGATGTAGCGATAGGAGAACGGGAAAATATCAAGAAAAAGCCGGCTCCAGATACTGTAAACGAAGCCTTGCGACAGCTGCATGCGGATAGAGAAAGGGCGGTATATATCGGCGACAGCGACGTGGATGTGATGACGGCAAAGAACAGCGGAATGCCTTGTATCTCGGTTCTTTGGGGATTCAGAGATCACGATTTCCTGTTGGCACATGGAGCTTCTATCCTGGTATCATCACCCTTGCAGATATTATAAGAAAGGTAGGATAAAACTATCTGGAAGACCATCATAGAGAATGGTCTTCCAGGTATTTCTTGATAAACTCAAAATAGGTTTCTGAGATAGGAATGCTCTGGTCGCCATAGGTGATGTGCTGCTGGTCTACCGTATCAAACTTTGTCATGTTGGCAAGGAACGAACGGTGTACACGCTTGAATTTCTCTTTAGGCAACCTTTCTTCCAGCTGTTTGAGATTGCCCAGGGTTCTGATGTTGGGCTTGCCCTCAAGATGGAACCGGATGTAATCTTTGTCGCAGTCAACAAACAGGATATCATCTATCGGGATTCTCACGCATTTGTAATCTCGTTTTACCACCAGAAACCCGTCGCGCTTGATAGGGTTGTAGTTATCATCCTGCATGTAGCTTTCGAAGACTTTCTGGCATGATCTCATAAAGTCATCGTAACTGATGGGTTTGAGCAGATAGTCGAATGCATTCACCTTGTAGGCCTCGATGGCATACTCCTTGAATGCGGTGGTGAAGACAATCTTCACGTTCTTCGGTACAACCTTTGCAAATTCCAGGCCGCTAATCTGCTGCATGTGGATAGCGAGAAAGAGTACATCGAGATGATTGTGACGGATACCGTCTACAGCATCTATCGCACTTTTGTAGGCTCCGATCAGATGCAGGGTTGGAGTCTTCTCTATATACTGTTCCAGGAGTTGCAATGCTTCCGGATCTTCATCTATGATGGCGCAATTTAAAATCATAATCTTATTGTTTTAGTGATTTTACTCTCGATTTCCGTAAAAACGTAAATAGTGCTTAATTATTGCGTTTAGCCGAAAAATTTTTCGGATAAATTTTTATTTTCACGATTTTACCTTAAATTTGTTTAATCTATTTGGTTGTTTGAGGAAAAACCTATAACTTTGGAGTTTGATAAGTAAGACTATAACTGTAAAATATGAAATACAATAAGAAACAACATACCAAATTTTCCTGTCGGAGCAGGTATTTCTTTCTGGCCTTGGCCTTGGCTATGGCATCGGTTGATGTCTCTGCCCAGAAGATTTCGCTAGGCTCTTGCATCACCCGTGACGGAGGCCAGTTTAAAGGCGAAATGGTGAGCGGAAAGCCGCAGGGAAAAGGTACTACCATCTATAAGAATGGTGATACCTACGAAGGCTCTTATATGAAAGGTAAGCGCGAGGGTTATGGTGTTTATACCTTCAGCGACGGTGAAAAGTATGAGGGACAGTGGATGCAGGACCAGCAGCATGGTACTGGTACCTACTATTTCCAGAACAACAACAAATATGTAGGTCTCTGGTTTCGCGATTACCAGCATGGTCATGGCGTCATGTTCTATTATAATGGTGATAAATATGATGGCGACTGGTATAAGGACAAGCGGCAGGGACGTGGCGTTTATACTTATTCCAACGGCGCTCAATATAAAGGCCAGTGGATGAACGACATGAAGAATGGCAACGGCTTCTTCAACTGGGGAGACGGAACTACTTATGACGGTCATTGGCTCGACAACCAGCGCTCGGGCAAAGGTACTTTCAAGTATGCTGATGGCGATGTGTATATCGGCGACTGGAAAGATGATATCCAGGACGGTAAGGGTATCTATAAATTTCATAATGGCGACATTTATGAAGGTGATTATGTGCAGGGCGAACGAACGGGGATAGGCATCTTCCGCTCAGCAAAGGGCGCCAAGTATAACGGACAGTTCAAGGATGGTCTGCGTACCGGTCAGGGTACCTTCATCTGGAAAAATGGCGATATCTATGTAGGCGAGTGGAAAGATGATTTGCAGAACGGCAGGGGTAAACTGACCAAGAAGAACGGCGACGTGTTTGAAGGTGAGTTTAAGAATGGCCTGGTAGATGGCAATGTCGTGATTCATTATGCTGATGGCAGAAAATTCAAGGGTGCCTATCATAAAGGTAAGCGCCAGGGACCTTGCATAGAAGAAGATAAAAACGGCAAGCGTTTTGAAGGAACCTACCGTAACGATGTGCGTGAAGGAAGATTTGTTGAGAAAGACCGCAACGGACAGGTTACAGCAAAGGGAACCTACGAGAACGGTAAACGATTCGAAGACTAATCTCTTCAGAAAATAGAGAATTACAAAGAAATTATAAATAACGAGATAGAGAACCTTTATATTTTAAATAATGAGAAAAAAGAACATATCATAAAGTTCAAAGCTCAAAGTTCAAAGTTCAATGTTCGAATCTCAAAGTTTAAACTAGAATTATGGTAGTAGATACTTTAGACAATCTGGAGAAATACGTTTCTCTCAATCCGCTCTTCGCTGATGTAGTGAAGTTTATCAAGGAAAATGACCTCTCTAAGCTGGAGGACGGTAAGCATTTTATCAAGGAGGGTGATCTCTTTGTCAACATAACGACAGCTCATGGAAAGAGCGAGGAAGATGCTGTGCTTGAAACACATCGCAAGATGATTGATATTCAGATTCCTCTTGACAACGATGAGACTTATGGCTATACTCCGCTTGCTGATCTTCCTGAAGTGGAATATAACGAGGCAAAGGATTTGACCAAGTATCCTGGTGTGAAAGCGCAGACGCTCGTTACCTGCAAGCCAGGTCAGTTTGCCATTTTCTGGCCACAAGATGGTCATCAGCCATGCATCGGTAACGGTGATATCCACAAGGCTATCTTCAAGATTAAAAATTAAAGAAGAAAAAATCTTCAAGATAAAATTAAAGAATAAAAATATAGAGTAACCATCTAAAATCATGATATATGTCAACAGAAAAGAAAACTACAGCCCAAAAGGCTGCAACTAAAAAAGCAACTGCAAAGAAAACAGTTGCAAAAAAAGCAGCGAAGGCTGTGGTAAAACATATCGGACTCGTGAAGAACGACCCATATCTGGCTGACTATGAGGATGCTATCAAGGGCCGACACGAACATGCACTATGGAAACTCGGTCAGCTGACTAATAACGGCAAAAAGACATTGAGCGATTTTGCCAATGGATACGAGTATTTCGGACTGCATAAGACTGCCCGTGGATGGGTGTTCCGTGAGTGGGCACCTAATGCTACAGACATCTATCTGGTCGGTGACTTCAACAACTGGCAGGAAACCGAAAAGTATCGTGCCAAAAGAATAAAGAATACCGGCAACTGGGAACTCAAACTTCCGGAGAAAGCGATGAAACATGGCGATCTCTTCAAGATGAAAGTTCACTGGGAAGGTGGAGAAGGTGAGCGTATTCCAGCATGGGCACAGCGCGTGGTGCAGGACGATCAGACCAAGATTTTCTCTGCTCAGGTATGGAATCCGGAACCATATAAATGGAAGAAGAAAACCTTCAGACCAAATGTGGCGCCGCTGCTTATCTATGAATGCCATATCGGTATGGCGCAGGATGCAGAGAAGGTTGGCACCTACACAGAATTTAAGGAGAATGTGTTGCCACGTATCATCAAGGATGGTTACAACTGCATTCAGATTATGGCTATCCAGGAGCATCCGTATTATGGCTCCTTCGGCTATCATGTAAGCAGTTTCTTTGCTGCAAGTAGCCGCTTCGGAACTCCTGAAGAGTTGAAGGATCTCATTGATACAGCTCACCAGAATGGTATTGCCGTCATCATGGACATCGTTCACTCTCATGCCGTAAAGAATGAGGTGGAAGGACTGGGTAATCTCGCTGGCGATCCTAACCAGTATTTCTATCCTGGCGACCGTCATGAGCATCCGGCTTGGGACAGTCTCTGCTTCGACTATGGAAAGGATGAAGTCATCCACTTCCTGTTGAGCAACTGCAAGTATTGGCTCAATGAGTTCCATTTCGACGGATTCCGTTTTGATGGTGTAACATCCATGCTCTATTACAGTCATGGCTTGGGTGAGGCATTCTGCAACTACGGCGATTATTTCAATGGTCACGAGGATGATAATGCCATCTGCTATCTTACCCTTGCCAACTGTCTGATTCATGAGGTTAACAAGCATGCCATTACGATTGCCGAAGAGGTGAGCGGAATGCCGGGACTGGCAGCCAAGTTTGAGGATGGCGGTTATGGTTTTAACTATCGCATGGCGATGAATATTCCGGATTATTGGATTAAGACCATCAAGGAACTGAAGGATGAGGACTGGAAACCATCCAGCATCTTCTGGGAGGTAAAGAACCGCCGTTCGGATGAGAAGACCATCTCTTACTGTGAGAGTCATGACCAGGCATTGGTGGGCGATAAGACCATCATCTTCCGTCTGATTGATGCCGATATGTACTGGCATTTCAAGAAGGGCGATGAAAACGAAATGGCTCATCGCGGTATAGCTCTGCATAAGATGATACGTCTGGTTACTGCCTCTACAATCAATGGCGGTTATCTCAACTTCATGGGTAATGAGTTCGGTCACCCAGAGTGGATCGATTTCCCTCGCGAGGGTAATGGCTGGAGCCATAAATATGCCCGCAGACAGTGGAATCTGGTAGATAATCATGAACTCTGCTACCACTATCTTGGAGATTTCGACCGAGAGATGCTCAAGACAATCACAAGTGAAAAGAATTTTAACAAGACACCAGTTGTAGAAATCTGGCATAACGATGGCGATCAGGTTCTCGCCTTTATGCGTGGCGATCTGCTCTTCGTGTTCAACTTCTCGCCAACCCGCTCTTTCACAGACTATGGCTTCCTGGTTCCTACCGGTTCCTACAGCGTAGTGCTTGATTCTGACAACAAGGATTTCGGCGGCAATGGCTTGAATGATGACACGATGACGCATTTGACCAGCTACGATCCACTTTATGTGAAAGACCGTAAGGAGTGGCTGAAGCTTTATCTGCCAGCTCGTACAGCTTTGGTGCTGAAGAAAAATTAATAGATTGATTTATGAAAAATAAAAGGAGTAGTACGGCGAAGATGCAAATCGCCTGTGCTATCATCTTTATCACATTTACCTACGTCTACCTGGCATTTTACCAGGCAGACGTATTGGCAGTGGCTCAGCATGTTTTCTCAGGCGGTTTGACCAACTACAGTTACACGCTAGCTCCACTGCTTATTACACTCGTACTCTATCTGCTGCAAGTGGGAGTGTACGCGGTAACCCGTGTGAAACGCCGTTTCCACGGGCTTACTTATTTCCCTTCGTTCCTCGTCCTGACGAGGATTACCGATATTCCCGTTGATATCGACCTTCATCATTCATTGGGGGCGTGGTGGATTATCCTGCCACTCTGTCTGATTCTCTGGGGTGGATTGATATGGATAGCCCGACAGCTGGAGCCGATAGAAGCAGAGCCTCACAGCAACGGCTGGTTCTCGCGCTATATGTGGGTGAATCTGCTTCAGATGCTGGTGATGATATTGCTTGTCAACTTTATAGCAAGCAATGACCGGTTGTTTCATGAACGTATGCGCATGGAACATCTGATGAAAGAAAAACAGTATGAAAAAGCTTTGGAAGTAGGTGAAAAATCGCTCAAGACAGATTCTTCGCTGACGATGCTCCGTATAGCTTGTCTCAACGAAACTGGCGAATTGGGCAGTCGTCTCTTTACCTATACGCTGGTAGGTGGAAGTAAGGCGATGATGCCGGATAGCGTAACCGTGAAGGCTATGATGTGGAAGGCGCCAAAATGGATGCAGAAACCTTCGGCATGGATGGTTAAACATCATCTCAAGTATCGTCTGCCTGTTGACTACCAGCTTTGTGCGCTCTTGCTGGACAAGCAACTCGACAAGTTCGTGGTAGAGGTGCAGAAACATTATAAAGTAACTTCGGGCAAACTGCCTGTTCATTATAAGGAAGCGTTGGTTCTCTATACACATCGCCGCAGTAATCCAAGTATCGTTTATCACGATAATGTGATGGATACTGACTTTGAGGATTATCAGCAGATGGATCATAAATGTGCCAACGAGACTGAAAGGCAGAATGCTCTTCGGGATACTTATGGAAATACCTACTGGTATTATTATGAGTATGGAAACAAATAAAAGTTTTAATTAAGGAGATTGATATGAAAAGACAGATATTCAGAAACTTATGGGTTTTACTGGCATTTTTCCTTCTGCTTGCACCATCTGGGGTGCAGGCACAGAAGAAGGAGATTGTTGCAGCCAAAGATCTGGTAAAGGCTGGCAAGGATTTGGCAAAGGCTGAATCCAGTATGCGCAAACTCCTGACGGATTCTGCCAATCGGAATAACAGGAAGATTTGGAGCATTCTCTTCGATGCTGTGAAGAAGCAGTATGAGCAGGGTAATGAAAAACTCTATCTCAAACAGGCGTATGATACAGCCCAACTCTTCAATGCAACCAGACAGCTCTTCGTTATAGCCCAAGGGCTTGATTCCGTAGAGATGATTCCTAATAAGAAAGGAAAATGTGAGTTTGATTTCCGTAAGCCTCACGCTGAATATTTGAACAGAATCCGGCCGAACCTCTATAACGGAGGAACCTGGTTTATCAGGAAGCAGAAATATAAGGAGGCTTATCAGTTCTTTGACCAGTACATAGCGTGCAGTACAGCACCGATGTTCCAATCGTATAAGTATGCTCAAAAAGACAAATATCTTTCTTCGGCTGCTTATTGGGCTGTTTATGCCGGATATAAGATGCAAGATACCAAAGCTACGCTTCATCATTCTTATGAGGCGCTGAAAGATACGGCTCATTATAACTATATGTTACAGTATCTGGCAGAGACTTATAAACTGGAGAAGGATACTGCGCGCTATCTCTCGACCTTGAAGGAAGGTTTTGAGCGGGATCCGAAATTTCCGTTCTTCTTCCCGCGTCTGGTAGAGTTCTATTCACAGGAGAACCAGCTCGATTCTGCGCTCGCCGTGGCAGATAAGGCGCTGGCGATAGCTCCCGACAATGATATCTATCTCTTTACCAAGGGAACCATTCTCCTGAATATGGGTGATTTCAAGCAATGCATCGAAGTGAGCAAAAAGGCACTTGCTGTGAACGATTCTTTGGCTGGTGCTTATTATAATATAGGTTTGGCTTATTTCAATCAGGCGGTTGAAATGGACAAGAATTCGCAGCAATCCCGCAAAACTCATCAGGAGATTGATGGACTTTACAACAGTGCGATGCCTTATCTGCAGAAGTACAGAACGATGGCGCCTGATATGCAGGACCAGTGGGCTTTGCCGCTATATACCATCTATCTGAACCTGAACATGGGTAAGGAGTTTGATGAGATTGACAAACTGCTCAATCAGAAAAAGAAATAATGCCTCATGATGAGGAATTTATGAAAACTTCTCTAGAAAAGAAAACTTCTCTTTAATAAAAGAATACTTCTCTTTAGAAATTGATTATTAGAAATTTATGATAGACAGAATTTTAGATAAACTGGGCATTGAGCTCAATGATATGCAGCAGGATTCCATGCAGGCAATCTTGCATGGGAACAAGGATGTGGTGATACTTTCGCCAACAGGTAGTGGCAAGACACTGGCTTATCTTTTGCCTCTTACCCAACTTATAGATGCTACTGATGACGAGGCACAGGCGGTGGTGGTAACTCCTGGTCGGGAACTCGCTTTGCAGTCGGCTAACGTATTGAAGAATATGGGCAGCGGTTTGCGTGCGATGGCTTGCTATGGCGGTCGTGCTACGATGGATGAGCATCGCGTGATGAAACAGGTTCGTCCTCAGATTGTATTTGGAACTCCGGGTCGTCTCAATGATCATCTGGATAAGGGAAATCTTTCTCCATATCATATAAAATACCTGGTGATTGATGAGTTTGACAAGTGTCTGGAGATGGGTTTCCAGGACGAAATGAGCCGACTGATTAAGTCATTGCCTGGCTTGCGTCGTCACTTCCTGCTTTCTGCTACCGAAGCAGAGGAAATTCCTCATTTCGTACACATGGGCAGGGTAGAAAAGATAGATTACCGTGTGGATGAAGATCAGGTTCCAGATCGTGTGCATATATATAAGGTGGAAAGTCCGGTAAAGGATAAACTGGAGAGCCTGGCACTTTTGCTCCGTAGCCTAGGCGACCAGAGTACTATTGTTTTCCTCAATTACCGTGATAGTGTAGAGCGTACCAACAAATATCTGGTAGAACAAGGTTTTTCTACATCTTTCTTCCATGGTGGATTGGAACAGAAGGAGCGAGAGGCTTCTCTCTACCGTTTTAGCAACGGAAGTGCCAATATTCTGGTGAGTACGGATCTGGCTTCGCGCGGACTTGATATTCCTGATATAGATAATATTATCCATTATCACATGCCGGAAAGCGAAGATGGTTATATCCATCGTGTAGGACGTACGGCAAGATGGGAAGCCCAGGGCAAGGCTTTCTTCCTGTTAGGTCCTGAAGAGCATATTCCGGAATATGTGGATGCTGAAATTGAGGATTACGAGATGCCTGCTGCTGATCAGCTTCCTGCGCCAGCTAAACCTAAGATGGTTACTATATATATAGGTAAAGGAAAAAAGGATAAGATTAGCAAGGGTGACATCTTAGGCTTCCTTTGCAAGAAGGGTGGATTGCAGTCGGCTGAAATCGGCAAGATTGATGTCAATGACCGTTATGCTTATGCTGCCATTTCCCGAACGAAGTTACGTAGCTTACTGAATAATGTCAAGGGCGAAAAGATAAAAGGTGTCAAAACGATAGTGGAAGAGGTAAGGTAGTTGACAAACTGCTGCTCTCTTTTCTCTGTTGCTTGCTAATGTATAATAATTGTAAAAATAGACATAAATATGCAGTTATTATACTAAAATGACTAACATAATGAAAGAAATCTGCGCAAAACGCTAAAAATGTGCAGAAAAATTTGGTAGTTTCAAATAAAAAGTGTAATTTCGCAGTCGTAAATACAATCCAAAGGTTTACTATGTATCCTATATGGGTGTATTGTGCATTAATTTTTCCTGCTAACAGGATTATATCGTATAAAACTTAAATAATTATACAAAGATGAAGAAGTACAATTTTAACGCAGGTCCATCAATGCTTCCACGCGAAGTGATTGAGAACACAGCAAAGCAGATTTTGGATTTTAATGGTTCAGGTCTTTCATTGATGGAAATCAGCCACCGTGCTAAGGATTTCCAGCCAGTAGTTGATGAGGCAGTCTCCTTATTCAAGGAGCTTCTTGACATTCCTGAGGGTTATTCCGTAATCTTCCTTGGTGGTGGTGCGTCATTGCAGTTTATGCAGATTCCAGCAAACTTCCTCATCAAGAAGGCTGCCTACATTAATTCTGGCACTTGGGCTAAGAAGGCAATGAAAGAGGCAAAGCATTTTGGTGAGGTCGTGGAGATCGCATCATCGTCCGACGCCAATTTCACTTTCTATCCACAGGTTCCTAACACTGTACCAGCCGATTGTGATTACTTGCATTTGACAAGCAACAATACTATATATGGTACTGAACTCCGTGTTGATCCAGACGTAAACGTACCATTGATTTCTGATATGTCTTCAGATATCATGAGCCGTCCAGTAGATGTTTCTAAGTATACTGCCATCTATGCAGGTGCTCAGAAGAATCTTTCAATGGCAGGTGTTACTGTTATCATCGTAAAGGATGATATGCTCGGCAAGGCTCCTCGCGAGCTTCCTACTATGCTCGATTATCGTACTCACGTAGAGAAGGGCAGTATGTTCAATACTCCTCCTGTTGTTCCTATCTATACCTTGATGGAGAATCTCCGCTGGTTGAAGGCTAATGGTGGTGTTGAGGCTGCTGACAAGCGTGCTCACGAACGTGCAGAAGTTCTTTATGCTGAAATCGACCGCAACAAACTCTTCAAGGGTACAGTGGAAGAGGCTTCACGCTCATTGATGAACATCTGCTTCGTGATGAACGATGAGTACAAGGAGTTGGAGAAGCCATTCCTCGACTTTGCTACAGAGCGTGGCATGGTAGGTATCAAGGGTCACCGCTCAGTGGGTGGTTTCCGTGCCAGCTGCTACAATGCACAGACCATGGAGGGTGTTCAGGCACTCGTCAAGGCCATGCAGGATTTTGAAGCACAACATTAATTTTTGAATTTGTATGAAAGTATTAGTTGCAACAGAAAAGCCATTCGCAGCGGCTGCTGTGGACGGCATTAAGAAAGAAATAGAGGGAGCAGGCAACGAACTTGTCTTGCTCGAAAAGTATACAGAAAAAGCACAGCTTCTCGATGCAGTGAAGGATGTGGACGCGATGATTATCCGTTCTGACAAGGCTGATGCCGAGGTACTCGATGCTGCAAAGAACCTGAAGATTATCGTTCGTGCTGGTGCAGGTTATGATAACATCGACCTTGCTGCTGCTACTGCTCATAATGTAGTGGCTGAGAATACTCCTGGTCAGAACTCTAACGCAGTAGCTGAGTTGGTATTCGGCTTGTTGGTTTACACCGTTCGTAATTTCTACAACGGCAAGGCTGGCAGCGAGTTGAAGGGTAAGAAACTGGGTATTCTTGCTTTCGGTAATGTTGGTCGAAATGTGGCTCGCATCGCCAAGGGATTTGGCATGGAGGTAGCTGCTTACGATGCATTCTGCCCAGCTGATGTTATCGAGGCTGCCGGTGTGCATGCTGTAAAGTCACAGGATGAGTTGTTCCAGACTTGTGACATCGTTTCTCTTCATATCCCTGCTACTCCAGAGACTATCAAGAGCATCGACTACAAGACCGTAAACCAGTTGCCAAAGGGTGGCATCCTCATCAATACAGCGCGTAAGGAAGTTATCAATGAGCCTGAGCTCCTGAAACTTCTCGCTGAGCGTGAGGACTTGAAGTTCATCACTGATATCAAGCCTGATGCTGATGCAGACTTTGCCAAGTTCGAGGGTCGCTACTTCTCAACTCCTAAGAAGATGGGTGCACAGACTGCAGAAGCAAATATCAATGCTGGTATTGCTGCAGCTAAGCAGATTAATGCGTTCTTTAAGGATGGATGCACTAAGTTTCAGGTAAATAAGTAATAATAACATTGAACTTTGAGATTTGAACTTTGAACTTTATGATTACCAATAATTGTATAGTTTTAGTTCGAGTCTCAAAGTTTTGTGGTTTTTGGTTATGTTAGAGCGAAAAGTCGTTGAGAATGATATTTATGTTTTATCTAAGGCTTTTGCATTACGAATAGTAAATCTATATAAGTTTCTCACAGAGCAAAAACATGAATATGTAATTTCTAAGCAGCTATTACGAAGTGGCACTAGTATTGGGGCAAATGTGCATGAAGCAAAGAATGCGCAATCTCGTCCGGATTTCTCTTCTAAAATGAATATTTCATTAAAAGAAGCATCTGAAAGTGGTTATTGGTTGGATTTGTTATATGATGCGGATTACATTACTAAAAAAGCTTATGATTCTATATCTGATGATTGTGAACATCTACAAGCTGTTTTGATTAAAATTGTAAAATCTACCAAGCATCAATAATGCTAATCATAAAGTTTAAAGTTCAAAATTCAAAGTTCAAAGTAAATAAAACATTATGGCAATAGTAAAACCTTTTAAGGGAGTAAGACCTCCTAAAAATCTCGTCGAGCAAGTTGAGTCTCGTCCTTACGATGTTCTCAATTCTGAGGAAGCACGTGCCGAGGCAGGCGATAACGAGAAGAGCCTTTATCATATTATTAAACCTGAAATCAATTTCGAACCAGGTACTTCTGAGTACGATCCTCGCGTTTATGAAAGCGCTGCAGAGAACTTCAGAAAGTTCCAGGAGAATGGCTGGTTGAAACAGGATGATAAGGAACAGTATTATATCTATGCACAGACGATGAACGGCAAGACTCAGTATGGTCTTGTGGTAGGTGCGTATGTAAACGACTATATGACGGGTGTCATCAAGAAACATGAGCTGACACGCCGCGATAAGGAAGAAGACCGTATGAAGCATGTGCGTGTATGCAATGCCAATATCGAACCAGTATTCTTCGCTTATCCAGATAATGAGGTGCTTAACGAACTTCTGATGCGTTATGCTGCAACAACACCGGAATATGATTTCATTGCTCCAATTGATGGTTTCCGCCATCAGTTCTGGGTTGTAAGCGATGATCAGGATATTGCCACAATTACAGCGGAATTTGCCAAGATGCCTAGCCTTTATATTGCTGACGGTCATCACCGTTCTGCTGCAGCAGCTCTGGTAGGTGCAGAAAAAGCTAAGCAGAATCCTAATCATACAGGTAAGGAGGAATATAACTACTTTATGGCAGTTTGTTTCCAGGCAAGTCAGCTTACCATTCTCGATTATAACCGAGTTGTGAAGGATTTGAATGGCCTGACTTCTGTTCAGTTCCTCGATGCTTTGACAAAGAACTTCGAAGTGATAGATATTGATGCAATCAATGTGAATGTATCTGGTGATGAAGAGGGCATACCTTGCTATGAAAAGATGGCTATTGATGATGCTATCAGCCAGTTTGGCTTGGATATTCTGAAACCAGCAGCTCTCCATTCTTTCCTCCTGTATCTGGATGGTAAATGGTATGGTTTGTTTGCCAAGCCAGGAACCTACGACGATGCAGATCCAATCGGCGTGCTCGATGTGGATATTTCATCTCGTCTGATTCTTGATGAAATTCTGGGTATCAAGGATTTGCGTTCTGATAAGCGCATCGACTTTGTTGGTGGTCTTCGCGGTCTCGGTGAGTTGAAACGTCGTGTGGATAGCGGTGAGATGAAGATGGCACTTGCTTTGCATCCGGTTTCTATGCAGCAGATTATGGATATCGCTGACAGTGGTAAGATTATGCCACCTAAGGCAACATGGTTTGAACCTAAGTTGCGCAGCGGTTTGATTATTCACAAACTTGACTAACTTTGAGCTTTGAACTTTGAGCTTTGAACTTTATGATATGTTTTTCTGTTGTTTTAAACAAAAAGGGTAATCATAAAGTTCAAAGCTCAAAGTTCAAAGTTCAATGTAAAAATATGATAGACGAATTTAAGACTATATCAGATACGATAGGCGAGGGATATTACACCGAGAAAAGGAGTAAGTTTCTCGCCTTTGCTCACCATGTTACAACTGTTGACGAGGTGAAGGAAATTGTTGCCGGGTACCGTAAGAAATATTACGATGCCCGACATTGTTGTTATGCATATATGCTAGGTCCTGAACGGACAGAGTTCCGTGCCAATGATGATGGCGAACCTTCTTCTACGGCAGGAAAACCAATCCTCGGCCAAATCACGAAATCAGAATTGACGGATATTTTAATTGTCGTCATCCGATATTTCGGAGGAGTGAAATTGGGAACCAGCGGACTCATTGTTGCCTATCGTGAAGCTGCCATTGATGCGCTGGCTCATTGCGAGGAGGTTACGCAACAGATAGAGGAAATAGTAACCTATGATTTTACTTATCCGATGATGAATGATGTGATGAGGATAGTCAAAGATATGAATCCGCGTATCCTGGATCAGACTTTCGATAATACTTGCAGCATCAAACTTTCTATCAGAAAGAGCGAGGCTGAGCAGTTACGTTCCCGTCTGAAAAAGCTGTCGTTTGAATAGCAGATAGCTGGCAGACAGATGAATAACTGCTGGCTAAGGGTGTGTTATAAGCCAGAATTATAGTTGGCGCATAACAGTTGGCCACCGCATGCACATCACCTGTTGTGCATGCGCATATCAGCTGCTATGCAAGCGCACATCAGCTGTTGTGCGACCGGAGATACTAACTATCTTAACAACATATCCTATGTTTTCCAATAACATATCAGTAATATTCCAACAAAAAGAGGGTGAATCATTAATTTATGATACACCCTCTTTTTGATGGTTATTTCTTTTGAGTTTATCCCTTTTCTTCCAATTCCTTCTGCAATCGGATGATTTCATCGCGATATTGGGCAGCTTGCATGAAGTCGAGGTCTTTGGCTGCTTGCTTCATCAATGCTGTAGTATTGGCAATGCTCTTCTCCAGTTCTTCCTTGCTCATACTGCGCACGATAGGATCGGCAACGAAGGCAGCACTTTCCGGTTCCACGTAGACGCGAGGCTTGGAACCCTCGGCTCCCATCGGAACAATCTTTGCTCCCTCTTCCTTGCTAGTAGGCAGAGCTGAGGTTATTGCCTTCACAATCTGTTTTGGTGTAATGCCATGGTCTGCATTGTATTTCAACTGGATGCTTCGGCGGCGGGCAGTCTCATCTATCGTTTTCTGCATGCTGTCTGTGATGTTGTCTGCATACATGATTACTTTGCCGTTCACGTTTCGGGCAGCACGGCCAGCTGTCTGGGTCAGAGAACGATGACTGCGCAGGAAACCTTCCTTGTCTGCATCGAGAATAGCTACGAGCGAAACTTCCGGCAAGTCGAGTCCTTCTCGTAACAGGTTGACGCCCACCAGCACATCGTAGACGCCAGCACGTAGATCGTTCATAATCTTTACTCGGTCTAAGGTTGCCACATCACTGTGGATATAGGCAGCCTTTACGTTGTGGTTGAGCAGGAACTCGGTGAGTTCTTCTGCCATGCGCTTTGTAAGAGTCGTAATCAGAACTCGCTCGTTGCGGTGTGTTCTTGTTAATATTTCATCCAGAAGATCATCTATCTGATTCTCACTTGGACGGACTTCGATTTCCGGATCCAGGAGTCCTGTAGGACGAATCAGCTGTTCTACAACCACGCCTTCGGCTTCTCTCAATTCATAGTCTGCCGGAGTTGCACTTACGTAGATGGCCTGCGGAATGAGATCATGAAATTCCTCGAACTTCAGCGGACGGTTATCGAAGGCAGCAGGCAAACGGAAACCATATTCTACCAGGTTCTTCTTTCGTGCCCGGTCGCCTCCATACATGGCGCCAATCTGCGGGATGCTCACATGGCTCTCGTCAACCACAAGCAGGAAATCTTTAGGGAAGAAATCGAGCAGGCAATACGGGCGTTCGCCTTCATGTCTGCCATCGAAATAACGGGAATAGTTCTCAATGCCCGAACAGTGACCCAATTCCTTGATCATTTCCATATCATATTCTACACGTTCCTTGATTCGCTGTGCCTTGATTCCATCTCCAATACTCTTGAAGAATTCTACCTGTTTAACCAGGTCGTCCTGAATTCTGCGAATGGCACTTTCCTGCTGTTCTTTTGTTGTTACGAAAAGGTTGGCTGGATAAATCTCGTAATCTTCGAACGAGGCAAGGCGGTGATAAGTGAGCGAATCCACTTCTTCGATACTGTCAATCTCATCGTCCCACCAGGTAACGCGCAAAACATGATCGCTGTAAGCCATAAAGATGTCAACCGTTTCGCCTTTCACTCTAAAGTTGCCACGTTGCAGTTCTATGTCATTTCTAACGTAAAGTGCATCAACGAGTTTCCTCAGAAATTCATTTCTGTCGAGTCGCTGCCCGTGATGAATCTTGATGATGTTCTCCTGCATCGCCACAGGTCCGCCCATACCATAGATGCATGATACGGATGAGACAACGATGACATCCTTTCTGCCCGAGAGAAGGGCAGAAACAGCACCGAGTCGCAACTTGTCTATTTCATCATTGATGGCGAGGTCTTTTTCAATATAAGTATCAGTAGTTGGCAGATAAGCTTCCGGCTGATAATAGTCGTAGTATGAAACATAATATTCTACAGCGTTTTCAGGGAAGAAACCCTTCATCTCCTGATACAGTTGGGCAGCAAGAGTCTTGTTGTGGCTCAAGATGAGCGTAGGCTTCCCCACGTTGGCAATCACGTTTGCCACCGTAAAGGTTTTACCCGAGCCGGTTACACCCAACAACACCTGTGCAGGGTCTCCTTCAAGCACCCCCTCTGTGAGTTGCCTGATGGCTTGCGGCTGGTCGCCAGTCGGCTTATATTTTGATGTAATCTTAAAATCCATTTTCTTCCTGATTTCTTCTCAAAAGTTCTGTTTCAAGGTGCAAAATTACAAAAAAAACGCCATTAATCGTTATAAAGATTAATTTTTTACGAAAAAATGTATCTTTTCTTTTGATAATAAGTAAATTATGAGTAACTTTGCAGTTCAAAATGAGAATTATGAAAAAATTGACTCTTATTGCATCGTGTGTTGCATTGCTCTTGTCGAGTTGTGCCCACGAATATAACCAGGTATTGAAATCAGGCGATTATACTTATAAGTATGAGTACGCCAAGCAGAGCTATGCCCAGGGCAAGTATTCCCGTGCCATTCCTCTTCTGCAGGAACTGGTAACGATGAAGAAAGGTTCTACCGAGGGTGAGGAATGTTTGTACATGCTGGCTATGGCCGAGTATGGTATGAAGGATTATGAGACTGCTGCAGAGTATTTCAAGAAGTATTACTCTTCTTATCCTAAAGGTGAGTTTGCAGAAAATGCAAAGTACTTTGTAGGAGAGAGCTTGTATCAGAATGCTCCGGAGCCTCGTCTAGACCAGAGTACTACGATTACAGCCATCGCAGCCTTCCAGGAGTTCCTGGATCTTTATCCTGATGCCCGACTCAAGCAGCAGGCAACAAACCGCCTTTTCGCTCTTCAGGATCTCTTGGTTGAGAAGGAGTATAAGAGTGCCAAGCTCTATTTTGATATGGGCACCTATTTCGGCAACTGTACAAACGGAGGTAATAACTATGAGGCTTGTATCGTAACTGCACAGAATGCGCTTAAGGATTATCCTTACAGTAACCGACGCGAGGAGTTTGCATCGCTCATCATGAAAGGCAAATATGAACTGGCAAAGATGAGTGTCGAGAAAAAGCAGCTGGAGCGCTACCAGGATGCTGAGGACGAGTGTTATGGCTTTATCAACGAATATCCTGATTCAAAGGATCGCGCACTTGCCGAGAAGTATATCGAGAAGTGCAAGCTGTATGAGAAAGAGCATCCGGAGACAGCTCTCGATCAACTTGGCAATAATGCCAATTAAAAAGTATATATATATAATAAGGTAAAAACAATATAATAATAATAGTACTATAATTATGGATT
>ERZ1673741.689-NODE-689-length-33843-cov-5.716023_pt1 | contig 33843 bp, 30 predicted proteins | sample MGYA00580209_ERZ1673741 | MGnify/ENA primary metagenome ERZ1673741 (study PRJEB41218, sample SAMN15661754) | gut metagenome | host: Homo sapiens | place: Canada: London | collected 2015-08-20/2019-03-30 | study: EMG produced TPA metagenomics assembly of... | reverse complement strand
TTTGCCTTCGACTTGCCGCGCTTGGTCTTCTTCCTCGGCTTGTGGTCCGCGGGGTCGCGGTTAGGGTCGAGCTGCGGGGGCTCGGCTCCGAGCACGAGACCAGTGGCGTCGTAGGGTTCGGCGACCTTGCCCATGAGCCCCTCGATGTCGAGGTACTCGTCCAGCTCCTCCTCGGTCACGAAGGTGACGGCCCAGCCGAGCTCGCCCGCGCGGCCCGTGCGACCGATGCGGTGGATGTAGTCGTTCGGCTCCGACGGGACGTCGAAGTTAACCACATAACGGACGCCAGGGATGTCGATGCCGCGCGCGAGCACGTCGGTCGCCACGAGGACGTCGGCGTCGCCCGAGCGGAAGTCGTTGAGGGCGCGCTCGCGCTGGTTCTGGCTGCGATTGCCGTGGATCGGCGCGGCGGAGATCCCCGCCTTCCGCAGGCGCCGGCAGATCGCGTCCGCGCGGTGCTTGCCGCGGGTGAACACGATAACGCGGGAAGGGCCTTCTTTTTTGAGGAAATCGGGCAGCAGCGCGTTTTTCGCCTCCGGCGAGACGGGCAGGACGTACTGCTCGACCGTGTCCGCGGTGCTCGTCACCGGGGCGATCTCCACGCGCGCCGGATCGTGGACCAGGTCGGCGACCTCGCCCACCGCCTCGTCATCGAGCGTCGCGGAGAACAGCAGCGTCTGGCGCGTCGGCGGGGTCTCGCGAACGATACGTCGCACCGTCGGCAGAAACCCCATGTCGAGCATGCGGTCCGCCTCGTCGAGCACGAGGACGCGGACCTCGTCGAGGTGGCAGGCACCCTGCTCGATGAGGTCGACCAGGCGCCCCGGCGTGGCGACGAGAATGTCGCAGCCGTGCTCGAGGGCCGAGACCTGCGGCTGGTAGCCGACGCCGCCGACAACGGTCAGCGCGACGTGGCCCGTGACGTCCGAGATCTTCGAGGCGACCTCGTCGATCTGCTGGGCGAGCTCGCGCGTCGGGGTAACGACGAGCATGGCGGGGCCGTGGCCGTTGCCCTCGCCCCTGCGGGAGCCGCGCGAGCCCGAGCGCCCCGGCATGGGCTTGGGCGGCGCGACGTGCTCCAGGCGATCCATCGTGGGCAGCAGGAAGGCAGCGGTCTTTCCGGTGCCGGTCTGGGCCGCGGCGAGAAGGTCGCGGCCGGCGAGCACCTCGGGGATGGCGCGGGCCTGCACAGGGGTGGGCGATTCGTATCCGAGGACGCGGACGGCCTCGAGCATCTGGGCGGAGAGCCCCAGCTCATCGAAGCGCGGGCAGATCTCGTGCGCGCTTTCGGGATTCTCGGCGTTATCGGGGTTCTCGGCGCGCCCTGCGCCGGGTTCGAGATGTTGCATATGGTCGTTCCTTATCTGCGCGCATGTCTTGCGCGCGAATCATGCGGGGCGCGAAGCCCCGTGAGCGTCCGCGCGGTCGCGCGGGCCACGTGATTATACCCGCGGCGCGACGAGAAGAGCGCCGGGAAGGATCGGCTCCTTCCCGGCGCTCACCGAACGGCCCGAAAACCCGGCGCAGATAAAGCTAGGCTGCGGGGCAGATCTTCTTGAAGAGCTCGATGACGTCCTCGAGGCTGGCGTCGCGCGGGTTGCCCGGGAAGCAAGCGTCGGCCATGGCGTCCTTTGCCAGGACCTCGATCTCATCGGCCTTCATGGCCTCGCAGGTCTTGGGGATGTTGACATCCTCGGAGAGCTGCTTGACGGCGGCGATGGCAGCGTCGGCGGCCTCGTCCTCGCTCATGCCGGTGGTGTCGACGCCCATGGCGACGGCGACCTCAGCCAGGCGCTTGGTCACGACGGGCTTGTTGAACTCCATCGCGATCGGGAGCAGCATGGCGCAGGCGACGCCGTGCGGGGTGTCGTAGTGTGCGGAAAGCGTGTGGGCCATGGCGTGGTCGATGCCGAGGCCGACGTTGGAGAAGCCCATGCCGGCGATGTACTGGCCGAGCGCCATGCCCTCGCGGCCGGAGGCCGGAACGCCGCTCTTCGCCTCGGCGACGGAGTCGCGAAGGTTCTTGGAGATGAGCTCGATGGCCTTGAAGTGGAACATGTCGGAGAGCTCCCAAGCGCCCTTGGTGGTGTAGCCCTCGATGGCGTGGGTCAGAGCGTCCATGCCAGTGGAGGCGGTAAGGCCGGCGGGCATGGAAGCCATCATGTCGGGGTCGACGACGGCGACCTCGGGGGCGTCGTTGGTGTCGACGCACACGAACTTGCGGACCTTCTCGGGGTCGGTGATGACGTAGTTGATGGTCACCTCGGCGGCGGTACCGGCGGTCGTCGGCACGGCGATGGTGAACACGGCGTGGTTCTTAGTGGGAGCAACGCCCTCGAGGCTGCGGACATCGGCGAACTCGGGGTTGTTGATGATGATGCCGATAGCCTTGGCGGTGTCCATGGAGGAGCCGCCGCCGATGGTCACGATGCAGTCGGCCTCGGCGGCCTTGAACGCCTCGACGCCGTCCTGGACGTTCTTGATGGTGGGGTTGGGCTTGATCTCGGAGTAGAGGGACCAGGCGATGCCGGCGGCGTCGAGCTCGTCGGTGACCTTGGAGGTCACGCCGAACTTGACGAGGTCGGGGTCGGAACAAACGAAGACCTTCTTGTAACCGCGACGGGTAATCTCACCCGGGATCTCCTTGATGGCGCCCTTGCCGTGATAGCTGACGGTGTTGAGGACAAAACGATTAGCCATGCCGATTCCTCCATTGTTCAGAAATAAGGTCGACCCTCTGTCGGCCCATACTTTATAAGTCTACCCGGCACAAAACGTTTATATAACGTTTATACCGCTCACAATGAAATCCCGCCCGCTCAGCCGGAACCACAAACGACGGCCCCCGGGGCGCTACGTCCGGGGGCCGCCAGATCACGATATGTAAAGCCGGATGCGCCTAGAGGTTCCTCAGCGCGTCGACGAGGGAGACCTTGCCGGCAGCGACCTCATCGGCCTGCTTGATCACACGGGCGGGCACGCCGGCCACGACGGCGCCGACCGGGACGTCCTCCACGCACACGGCGCCCGCCGCGACGACGGCGCCGCGACCCACGCGCACGCCCTCGAGCACCACCGCGTTCGCTCCGATGAGGACGTCGTCCTCAATGACCACAGGCGTGGCGCTGGCGGGCTCGACGACGCCGGCGAGCACGGTGCCCGCGCCGATGTGGCACCTCTTGCCCACGGTCGCCCGGCCGCCCAGGACGGCTCCCATGTCGATCATCGTGCCCTCGCCGATGACGGAGCCGATGTTGATGACGGCACCCATCATGATGACGGCGTTGTCGCCGATCTCGACCTTCTCGCGAATAATGGCGCCGGGCTCGATGCGCGCGTGGATGTTGAGCTTGCTCAGCATGGGCACGCCGGTGTTGCGGCCGTCGTTCTCGACGACCTTGTCGGCGATGGCGCCGGACGCGGCCTCGAGGGCAGGGCCGATCTTCTCCCAGTCGCCGAAGACGACCTTGCAGGTGTCGCTGCCGAAGACGTGGTCGGCGCACGAAAGGTCGATCTTCGCGCCCTCCTTGAGCTTAAGATAGACCTTGACTGGGGTCTTCTTCGGCGCGGTCGCGATGTAGTTGATGATCTCCTGTGCGTCCATTGGGCAGGTGGGTCCTTTCTGAGAAAAGCGGGGGTAGCCGCCTTATTCGAACATGAGCTGGTCGAAGGTGTAGAAACCGTTCTCCTTGCGCGCGAGCAGCCGCTTCGCCGCGGCGACGGCGCCGTTGACGAAGATCTGGCGGCTCGTCGCGCGGTGCGTGAGGCAGACCTCCTCGTCGGTGCCGAAGAAATGCACCTCGTGCGTGCCCGCGACGGTTCCGCCGCGAAGCGAGTGCATGCCGATCTCCTTGGCGGGGCGCTCCCCCACCATCCCCTCGCGGCCATAGGTCACCGAGCACTCGTGGTCGGGGTCGACCGCGTCGAGGAGAAGGACCGCGGTGCCTGAGGGCGCGTCGGCCTTCTTGTTGTGGTGGGTCTCGACGATCTCGCAGTCCCAGTCGCCGAGGGCGAGCGCCGCCTGGGCGCAGGCGCGCTTGAGGGCCGCCACGCCGAGCGAGTAGTTGAAGGAATGGATCACGCGGGTCTTCCGGCCGAGGGCGCGAAGCTGCGCGAGCTCCGCCTCGTCGTAGCCCGTCGTGCCCGAGACGAGGGCCGCGCCGGTGCGCTCGACGTAGGCGAGCACGTGCGGGAGCCCCGCCTTGTTCGAGAAGTCGATGACGAGGTCGACCACGGGCGCGCGGCCGTCGAGCTCGTCGGCGTTGTCCACGTCGTAGATGCCCTCGACGGCAAAGCCGCCGTCGGCGTCGAGCTTCTGGGCGATGAGCTTGCCCATGCGGCCGCCGCCGACGAGAATCACGCTCGTGAGCTGCACGTCCCCTGCGTTAGTCAATCAAACCAGCCCCCTTCATCGCGGCGTAGAGGCGCTCGCGGTCGGAATCAGTCATGGGCCAAAGCGGCTTACGGTAATTCTCGTCGAGAAGGCCCATCTTTGCCAAGGCTGCCTTGACCGGAATCGGGTTGACCTCGCAGAAGAGCGAGTGGATGAGCTCGAGGTTGTCGATCTGGAGCTTTCGGGCTCCCGCCACGTCGCCGGCGAGGAACTTGGCGCACAGGTCGTGGACGGTGCGCGGGGCGACGTCGGCCCACACCGAGATGACGCCCACGGCGCCGAGCGACATCAGGGGCACGATCATGTCGTCGTTGCCGCTCATCATGCGGAAGTCGTCCGACAGGCAGTGCGCGATACTCGCCGCGTAGGAGATGTCGCCGGAGGCCTCCTTGATGCCCCAGGCGTTGGGGTGCGCAGAGAGGCGCTCGACCACGGCGGGGCTGATCTTGCAGCCGGTGCGGCCGGGGATGTTGTAGAGGATGCACGGCACGTTGACGACGTCCATGACGTCGGCGAGGTGGTGGTACATGCCCTCCTCGTTGGTCTTGTTGTAGTAAGGCGAGATGATGAGCAGGCCGTCGACGCCGAGCTTCTGCAGCTCGAGCGACTTGCGCAGCGACTCGCCGGTACAGTTGGAGCCCGAGCCGCCGATCACGGGGACGCGGCCGGCGACGCGCTGCACGACGCACTCGGCGACCGACAGGTCCTCTGAGTCCGTCATCGTGGCGGACTCGCCCGTCGTGCCGAGCACGAGGATGCCGTCGGTTCCGTTGGCCAAGTGAAAGTCGACGAGGCCCTCGAGGCGCTCGAAGTCGACGCTGCCGTCCTTCTTGAACGGGGTGACGAGGGCGACGACGGATCCCGTGAGGTTGTTCATGTCCATAGTTCAGGTCCTTTCATAATTATTTTAATGATAAAAAGGGACAGTCCCTTTTCGTCATTTCTGTCCCGATGATAAAAAGGGACTGTCCCTTTTCGTCATTTCTGTGCAAGCGAGGAGAAGCGCGGATCGTCGTCGAACGTCGCGAAGTAGTCGGCGCGGGTCTCCGCGCGGCGGATGCGCTGGACGCTACCGTCCTCGCGCAGCAGGAGCTCCGCCGAGCGCAGGCTGCCATTGTAGTTGTAGCCCATGCTGAAGCCGTGGGCACCCGCGTCGTGAATGAAGAGCAGATCGCCGATGGTGGTCTCGGGAAGCATCCGGTCGTGGGCGAACTGGTCGTTGTTCTCGCAGAGGCGCCCCACCACGTTGTAGGCGCGCTCGGCGGGCTCGACCTCCTTGCCCATGACGCTGATGTGGTGGTAGGCGTCGTAGATCGCCGGGCGCATGAGGTTCGCCGCGCAGGCATCCACGCCGAGGTAGTCCTTGTAGGTCACCTTCTCGTGGATGACGCGGGTGACGAGCGCGCCCGCCGGCGCGAGCATCCAGCGGCCGAGCTCGGAGCAGATCCTCACGTCCCCCATGCCGGCGGGAACGAGCACCTGCTCGTACGCCTCGCGCACGCCCTCGCCGATGGCGGCGATGTCCGCGGCGGGGTCCTCGGGGCGGTAGTCGACGCCGATGCCGCCGGAAAGGTCGATGAGCCCCACGTGGACGCCGAGCTCGTCGCGCAGGCGCACGGCCTCCTCGAAGAGCAGCCGCGCAAGGCGCGGGTAGTAGTCGTCTACCTGGGTGTTGCTGGCAAGAAACGCATGGATTCCGAAGTCCTCGACGCCGAGCGCCGCCAGGCGCGAGAACGCCTCCTTGAGCTGCTCGCGCGTCATGCCGAACTTCGCGTCCTGCGGGTTGCCGATGATGCCGTTGGCCGCCTCGAAGCAGCCGCCGGGGTTGAGCCGGCAGCAGACCATGCGCGGCAGCTCGCCGCCGAGCGCGCGCCCGAGGCAATCGACCATGTCGAGGCTGTCGAGGTTGATGATGGCGCCGAGGTCGCGAGCCTGGCGGTAGTCCTCGTCCGGGGTGTCGTTGCTCGAGAGCATGATGTCCCCGCCGGTGACGCCGCAGGCCTCCGCGAGCGTGAGCTCGGTGCCGGTCGCGCAGTCGCAGCCGCAGCCCTCCTCGGCGAGGATGCTCACGATCCAAGGGTTGGGGGTGGCCTTCACGGCGAAGTACTCCTTGAACCCCGGGTTCCACGAGAACGCCTGGTTGAGCGCACGGGCGCGTCGTCGAATCTCCGCCTCGTCATAGAGGTAGAACGGAGTGGGGTGCTCGGCGCAGACGGCCTCGAGCTTCTCTTTGCTTATGAAGGGGCGCTTGTCCATGCGCGCGTCTCCTTGCTCTCGAATTCCTCGGGCGGGCGCGCGATCAGGCGGGCTGCCGGCAAAGAAGCCGGTCCCAGGTGATAGCGCTCCCGCGACGTATTGTCGCAGACAGTCCTGAGGGTATTTCCCGCAGGCCCACCGCATAGCCGTGCCCGGCTCGTGCAGTTCGGCGGGCCTCGCCTCCGCTCGGGGTGCTTGCGCCTGCCGGCTCCCCCGGGCTTCTTCGTGCCCGCTCCTCTATCGATGAGAAAACCCTAGCACCGCCCGCCGTGCGGCTCAACCCAGAACACGCAGACGAAACACTACGGCTAACTTTGCCGAGCGAAGAGCGGATAAGGCGTAGACTCCTGCACAACTACTGTTTGATCGGGAGGTGCCGTGGACCAGCAAATCGCAAAGGCCGCCAAGGAATACGCGCGTGAGGCTCACGAGGAGGAGCTCGAGCTCCTACGACGGCTCGCAAAGATCCCGGCCCCGTCCGGCAAGGAGGGAAAGCGCGCCGCCTTCGTTAAGGAGTGGCTCCGGGAGGCGGGCGCGGACAGTGCCTTCATCGACCCCGCGGGCAACGTCATCTGCAGGCTCGAGGGCAAGGACCGCAACACGGCGTCGGTCTTCTCGGCGCACATGGACGTCGTGGCGAAGGACGAGGAGACCCTCCCCTTGCGCGAGGACACGGCCCGCCTCTATGCGCCCGGTGTGGGCGACGACACCGCCAACCTCACGGGCCTTTTGATGGCGACCAAGTGGATACTGGCCCGCAAGCCGCCCCTCAAACACGACGTCTGGGTGGTGGCGAACACCTGCGAGGAGGGCCTGGGCAATCTCGCGGGGACGCGCAGGCTCATCGTGGATTTGAGGGAGGCCGGCCTTGAGGTCGCCGACTTCACGGCGTTCGACCTGTACCTCGGCCAGCACATAACCCGCGCGGTGGGCTCCCACCGCTGGCGCGTCGAGGTCGAGACGCAGGGCGGCCACTCATGGGAGGACGCGGGGCGCCAAAGCGCCGTCGAATCCGTCTGCCGCGTCGTCGAGGGGCTCTACGCGATTCCTCTGCCCGATAAGGGAAAGACCACCGTAAACGTCGGCGCGATAGAGGGCGGCGGTGCGGTGAACGCCATCGCCTCGAGGGCGTCCGCGCTGCTCGAGTACCGCTCCGCCAGGCAAGAGAACCTGGATTACATGGACGAGAAATTCAAGGAGATAGTGAGGTCGGCCCGCACCGGGGACGCCGACGTCGAGGTCAAGCTCATCGGCGACCGCCCCGCAAGCCTGGCCTCGCAACCCGAGGGCCAGTCTGGCCTCGTCGACCTGGGGGATGAGGCGATCCGGGCGCTCGGGGGCGTTGAGCCCGCCCACCAAGAGTCGTCCACCGACGCGAATATCCCGCTATCGCTCGGCGTCCCGGCCCATACCGTGGGGGCCGTATCGGGAGCCTTGCTCCACACGCGAGAGGAATGGATCGACAAGCACAGCTTGGAGCCCGGTCTCGCGCTTGTCCTGGGGCTCATGCTGTCCACCTGCGCCGAGGGCGGACAGATGAAGGGCTAAAGAAAAAGGAGCCTTTCTCGGCTCCCCAACCTCTTTGGAACTATGCGCGGTAATTGACCAGAATGCTCGAGTCGCTGTGATTCCTGGCGTGGCTCGCGAACCAATCGTCGACCTCACGGAATAGCCAACTTGGGGAATCCGCGAAGAAGTCCTTCTCGTGGTTATCAAACTTCGCACGGTATTCACCGCCGACCAACCAGCCGTTGCGGCACGCCTCGTAGACCTTACGCTGCTTATCGTTCAGATTCTTAATGGACATTGTGTTCTCCTCTCTTTGTCCTTTGTTGTTATCTGTAGGATACCCCGGGCAGCGCTGAGCGCCTGTAAGAACCTTGTCTTGTGATAGTCATGTGATGATGTATATACTAAATATATATCATGCGTCTCTCAGAAAGATATTTCATATGAATATCAAACAGCTCGAGTACTTCATCGCCATCGCAGAGGAGCATCAGATCACTGCGGCCGCCAAACGCCTGCACATATCGCAGCCGCCGCTGTCCTACGAGCTCGCCAAGCTCGAGAAGGAGCTCGGCTGCCAGCTCGCCGTGCGCGGCCCGCGAAGCGTGTCGCTCACCGAGGCCGGCAAGGTACTCTACGAGCGCGCCTTGAGGATCGTGGCCCTCACGCAGGCAACCGAGCGCGAGGTGGCCAGCGTCGCCACCGGCGCCGGCGGCTCCATCTCGCTCGGCGTCGACCCGAGCTGCTCGGGCCTCATGCCCGCGGATCGCCTTGTCGACCTTCACCGGCGCTTTCCCAACGTGGAGTTCGAGGTGCGTGAAGGGCCGACCCCATCGATACTCGACCTCCTCGACGGCGGCATCGTGGACATCGGCGTCGTGAGGACGCCCTTCAAAAGCGACGGGCTGCGTTGCCGCTTTGCCGAGACCGAGCCCCTGGTCGCCGTCATGCCGCCAGCGCTCGAGGTCGGCGAGGAGGCCTCCTGCACCTTGGAGGATCTGTCCGGCCTGCCCCTCATCGTGAGCAGGAGGCTCGTCGCCGAGCTCGGGAAGGCGTTCGAGGTCATGGGAGGGGACCTGCGCATGACCACCGTCGTCGACGACCCGCGCACCGCGGCGCTGTGGGCGCGCGAGTCGATGGGGTGCGCGCTCGTGCCCCGCTCGCTGATCCGCGTGACCGACACCGGCGACCAGTTCATAAAGACGCTCGAATGCCGCGAGCTCGAGAGCCGCGCCGCCGTCATCTGGAAGGCCCAGCACACCCCCTCAGACCTTTACCGCACCGTCATCGCCCTTCTTGGCGACCTTTCGTAAGCAAACGGCCTCTGTCCATAGCGCAGGTAAGCGCACAGCGACGCCCCTGGGGGAAGGAGTCCCGGGGGCGTCGCTGTGGGAAGAGGAAATCTATTGATAAGGACAAGAGCCTACGCGTCGGCGTCTTCGACGTTATCTGCCGAGGCCTCAGAGACGTGCGCCTCGGCGGCTTTTGGCTTGGAGTCGTCGTCGCTCTCCATGCCCTCGCGGAAGTTCTTGACCGTCTTGCCCATGGAGGCGCCGAGCTTCGGGAGGTTCTTGGGTCCGAAGATCACCAACGCGACCAGAAGAATAACGACGAGCTCGGATGCGCCCATACCCAGGATCATGACGTGCCTCCAATGAGTCAGCTTGTTTCTCGGATTCACATGATATGAGCTTGACTCCAATATGAAAAATACATTATTTCTTCTTTCCCATATAGAGTTTATATGCTGAAAATGGGCCAAACGTCCCAGCCGGCTGCCCCGTTCGGGCCGTCGGGTAATTACAAATTAGCCTCCCCTCCCCCAAACTTGGGCTAACAAGCTCCAACCCGGAAGCAAAGAGAAGGGAGAGGACCATGGGCATCGAGAGCGTCAACTATCAGTGCCCGGCATGCGGCGGCCCGCTGCGCTACGACGGCGCGAAGGCGCTGCTCGTCTGCGACCACTGCGACTCCGAGTTCGCCGTGGCGGACATAGAGGCCCGCTACGCGTCCAAGCAGCAGGCGGCCGAGGAGAAGGCCCAGAAAGCGACCGCCTCCGCGTCCGGCGACGCGTCCGGCCTCGACAGCGCCTACGTGTGCTCGTCCTGCGGGGCCGAGCTCGTCTGCGACGCGAGCACCGCCGTCTCCGAGTGCCCCTACTGCGGCAACCCCGTGGTCGCGGCCGACCGCCTTGCCGGCGATTTCCAGCCCCAGCTCGTGATTCCCTTCAAGCTTGACCACAAGGCCGCCAAAGAGGCCCTGGCCAAGCACTATGAGGGCAAGATCCTGCTGCCGAAGAGCTTCGCCGGCGGAAACCGCATCAATGAGGTGCAGGGCGTCTACGTGCCCTTCTGGCTCTACGACACCGAGGCCGCAGGCAGCGCCGTCTTCGAGGCCACGCGCTCGCGCACCCACTACGAGGGCGACGACGAGGTCATCGAGACCGACCACTTCACGGTCGAGCGCGACGGCGCCATGTCCTTCGCCCGCGTCCCCGTCGACGGCTCCACAAAGATGCCCGACGCGCACATGGACGCCATCGAGCCCTACGACTACGAGGCGCTCGTGCCCTTCTCGGTCGCCTACATGCCCGGCTTCGTCGCCAACCGCTACGACGAGGACGCCGACGCCTGCCGCGAGCGCGCCCAAAAGAGAATCGACTCGAGCGTCGAGCAGGCTCTGCAAGCGAGCGTCGAGGGCTACGACACCGTTTCCTGCGAGAGCTGCGACGTCGAGAAGAAGTGGGCAGACCCGGTCTACGCGCTCATGCCCGTCTGGATGCTCGGCACCACCTGGGAAGGCCAGCAGTTCCTCTTTGCCATGAACGGGCAGACGGGCCGCCTCGTGGGCGATCTGCCCATCGACAAAAAGAAGCGCGCCCTCATCGGCCTGGGCGTCTTCGCCGCCTTCTTTGCCGCCTGCTACGCAGCCGTGAACTTCGGCGGCTTCCTCGCCGAGAACGAGGGGTTCATCCAGTGGGGCTTCATCATCCTCGTCCCGCTGCTCGCCATGCTCCTCGTGTGCGCGGTGCTCACGGCCCAGATGAGAAGCGCGGTCGAGGCCACCGAGGCAAACCGCTACCTCGATAACGACTCCATCGAGATCACGCACAGCCACGACAGCTTCGACTACACCACGACCGAGCGTATCCACCACGAGAGCAAGAAAGACTAGTCAACGGACAAGCACCACCGACGAAAGGGGAAGATCATGGGACTCCTTAAAGCAGGCGTAGGGGCAGCTGGCGGCGTTTTGGCCGATCAGTGGCGCGAATACTTCTATTGCGAGTCTCTCGACGCCGACACCCTAGTCGCCAAGGGCGAGAAGCGCACCGGCGGCCGCAGCTCCAACACCAAGGGCGAGAACAACGTCATCTCCGACGGCTCCATCGTCGCCGTCGCGGACGGCCAGTGCATGATGATCGTCGAGAACGGCGAGGTCGTCGAGGTCTGCGCCGAGCCCGGCGAGTTCGTCTACGACACCGGCACCGAGCCCTCCATCTTCTCGGGCAACCTCGGCGACATGGTGAAGAAGTCGTTCGAGCAGGTCGGCCGCCGCTTCACCTTCGGCGGGGACGCCGGCAAGGACCAGAGGGTCTACTACTTCAACACCAAGGAGATCGTCGGCAACAAGTACGGCACCGCGAGCCCCGTTCCGTTCCGCGTGGTCGACAACAAGATCGGCCTCGACGTCGACATCACCGTCCGCTGCAACGGCGAGTACTCCTACAAGCTCGTCGACCCCCTGATGTTCTACAAGAACGTGTGCGGCAACGTCGATTCCGTCTACACCCGCGACCTCATCGACTCCCAGCTCAAAAGCGAGCTTCTGACCGCGCTGCAGCCCGCGTTCGCGCGCATCTCCGAGATGGGCATCCGCTACAGCGCCGTGCCCGCCCACACCAAGGAGCTCGCCGACGCCCTGAACGAGGAGCTCTCCCACCAGTGGAGGGACCTGCGCGGCCTCGAGATCGCGGCCTTCGGCGTCAACACCATCTCGGCGCCCGAGGACCAGGAGCAGATGATCCGCGACCTCCAGAAGGCGGCCGTCATGGCCAACCCCGCGATGGCGGCGGCCAACATCGCCGCGGCCCAGAGCGACGCCATGCGCACCGCCGCGGCCAACCCCTCCGGCGCGGCCATGGGCTTCATGGGCATGGGGATGGCAGGCGGCGTCGGCGGCATGAACGCGTCGCAGCTGTTCAACCAGGCCGCCCAGCAGGCTCCCGCCCAGGCGGCCCCCGCGACGGCGGTCGGCGGCGTGGCCGCGGCCCCCGCGGCGGAAGGCGGCTGGACCTGCTCGTGCGGAACCCAGAACACCGGCAAGTTCTGCAGCAACTGCGGAAGCCCCAAGCCTGAGGCCGCAGGCCCCTGGTTCTGCCCCAACTGCGGGACCCAGAACACCGGCAACTTCTGCTCCGGCTGCGGGACCAAGCGCCCCTAAACCCTAGCGAGTAAGGCGCTTGGCGCCAAGGGGCGCGGGGACCCTTCACCCCGCGCCCCCGGAGATATCGTCAAGACAACGTAGGAAGGAGCACGCCATGAAAACCACGAAGAAGTTTCTATCCCTCGTCTGCTGCGCCATCTGCGCGATAGCGACGTGCGTCGCACTCATTGCCTGTGGCGGCGGCAAGGCGGCCAAGGGAGCCAAGATGGTCGGCTACTGGGAGTTCGTGAGCGGCAAGGCCGACGGCATCGAGCTTACCGAGGACGACATCCAGATGATGAACGACTGGGGCATGAAGGTAGTCCTCTACCTCGGTGAGGACGGCAAGGCCACCCTCGACCTCTTCGGCGAGGTCCAGGACTCCACGTGGGACATCGAGAAGTGCACCCTCGGCTTCGACGGCGAGACCGGCACGCTCGAGCTCGCCGACGACAAGCTGACCTTCGCAGCCGGGGAAACGTCCCTCGTCTTCAAGAAGGGCGACGACAGCCTCGCCGACCAGATCAAGACCGACCGCGAGTCCGAGAAGATCACCGACATGGGCGACCCCGATGACGGCGACGACGGCACGACCAGCTCGACCGAGGCCGTGACCGTGCCCATCGACCCGCCCGTCACCATCGCCGACGATGAGATCGTGACCATCGTGGCCACCGACCGCGCGGCCGACGAGTGGGGCCAGGTCGGCATCATGCTCACCATCACCAATAACAGCGACAAGAAGATCGCCATGTCCATCCCGAACGACTCCTGCGCAGTCAACGGCGTGATGAGCGACAACTGGTTCTACACGGCGGTCCTGCCCGGCACCTCCGCCACGAAGCTCTGCGCCTTCGAGGGCATCGACTCCGTCGACGATCTTGTCAACATCCAGTGCCAGCTGGACGTCTACGATGACGAGACCTACGAGGACATCGCTTCTTACTCCATCAATATCCAGTAACGCCCGCGAAGCGAGCTGAGTAGTCCGAAAACGGGGCCAAGGGCGCTCGAGCAGCCCCTTGGCCCCGGCGCTGATTAAGGAGGGACACCATGAGGCGCCTGGGAATTCTCGCTTTGGCTGTGGCTGCGGCCTGCGCGCTTCCCCTCGCCGGTTGCCTCGACATCCGCGACAAGGACGGCATGATCAACACGCAGCCGCCCATCGAGACCGGCAAAGACGCCGAGGACGAGAGCGGCCCCGAGGAGCACCCGACCGACGGCGGGGCAGGTTCCTCGTCGAGCATGCAGCAGGAGGTCGAGAACGCCGACGAGGATGCGAAGGGGGACGACGCCACCAGCTCCTTGCCCGAGGCCGACGACGAGCTCCCCATCGACCTTGAGGCGGACGAGAACATTCACGTCCGAGCCGAGTGCAAGGATACTGACGGCTACGGCGACGCCGTCGTGCTCTTCACTGTGTGGAACAACACCGGATCCGACATGATGATCGGCGACACGGACGGCTACGCCTACGTCAACGGGCGCCTCCGCGACGTGTACATGCGCCAGAGTGTCGAGGCAGGCGGCGAGACACGGGCCTACCTCACGTTCTTGGGGACCTTCGACGACCCTGATTTCGACGTGAACAACGACCTGAACGACATCTACCTCAACATATGGATGTTCGAGGAGGAGACGGGCAACGTCTACTTCCGGCGCCTGATCCACATTCCGTAAAGATTACCGGCAAGAAGGACCGGAACAAGCCGGGGCGGGGCGACCCACCCCGGCTTACTTGTTGCCCATGCCGGGAACGATGTTTCCCTCGGCGACGGCATGGACGGCGAGGCGCAGGATGTTGTCGTAGCCCGTCTTTGCCAGGATCTCGCCGATGCGGCGCTTGACGGTCCCTTCGCTCATGTAGAGCTCTGCGGCGATCTCCTTGCGGGTCTTCGCCTCGCAGACAAGGCGCAGGATCGAGATCTCGACGTCGGTGAGCGCCGCCGCGCCGGAAAAGATCGAGTCCGGGGTATGGGGAAACGTCGAGTAGCCGATGGCAGTGGAGCGCATGACCGCCAAAAGCTCCTCGATGCCGACGTTCTTGTAGACGAAGCTGTCGACGCCCGCGTCCTTGGCCTGCTCGACGAAGGTGACCTCGGGCATGCCCGTCATGATGACCACGCGGACCGCGGGGTTGGCCTCCTTGATGCGGCGGGCCGCGACGATGCCGTTGGAGTCGTGCTCCGTGCAGACGTCCATGAGCACCAGGCCGCAGTCGGTCTCGGCCGCCCTGCCGGGCGCGTCGGCGGCATCGGCGAGGCAGGCTGCCACGTGCATGTCCTCCTGGGACTCGATGGTCTGCGCCAGGCTCTCGCGCAGCATGGCCTGGTCCTCAACGATCATGACCTCAATCATCGGCCCTCCCCCTTACATCGACCTCGGCCAAAACGGTGAACGGATGGTCCCGCTTGACGGCGAGCCTGCCCCCGACGGACTCGATCTCGCGCCTCATCCCCGGGATGCCCGCGCCCTCGCGAACCGGAGCGGGCCGACCGGTCCCGTCGTCCGCAACGGTAAGCCGAGCAAAGGGGCCATCGGGGTCTTTAAGGTTGACAAAGACCCGTTTGGCGTGGGCATGCCGGCACGAGTTGGTGCACGCTTCCCGGACCACAAGCACAAAGGCGGCGGCAACCTCCGGCCTGCGCGGGAGCTCGCCTTCTACCTCCACGCGCACACCGACGAGCGAGAACGCGGAGACGATGGCATCGAGCTCGGCCGCGGCATCGCGTCCGGAGTCCTGGCGAAGGTCGGTCATGACCGACGAGAGAAGGCGTTCGAGCTCGTCGACCGACGCCGGGTCTGTCTTTCCCATCTCGAGATAGCGGTGGAGGATCGACAGGCGCTGCCCCACGACGTCATGAACACGGGAGCGCATACGCAGATACGCCGAGGCCTCGGCCGCGCGGTCGACGTCGGCAAGGCACGCGCGCAGCTCGGTGGCCGCCGCCTCGAGCTCGCGGTTGGTCTGCACGAGAGCATTGTTCGCGGCAATCGACTCGGTGACGTCGAGGCACAAGATCCTCTCGCCGCGCGACTTGGAGCCGTCGGCGTCGCGCTGGAACAGCAGCGTCCTTCCATCCGCGACGTCGACCAGCAGATTCTCCTCCCCCCTCTCGGGGATGGCGGGGACGCCGAGCGCGCCTGCCTCGGCACAGATGCCACGGCCGCGGCGGGAAAGCTCTCCCCAAATTCCGCTCAGGTCGCCGAGGTCGGTCGGCAGCCCCAAGGCCTCCAGACTTGAGCGCATCGAGGCGTTCATGAACGTCGAGCCGCCGGATGGGCCCGTGACGAGGATGCCCGCCGGCATGCCCATGAGCGCCTCGGCGACGGAGAGCCCCGTGAGCTCCTCCGACCTCCAAACGACGTCCGTGACGATGGACGAGAGTCCCCGGAACATGAACCACGAGACGTCAAGAAGGGCAACGATGTTCCAGTGCGCCCCGAGCGCGCCGATGGCCCCCGGGGTGCACAGCCCCATGAGCAGCGCATCCATAAATAGCGCGGGGCGAGAAAAGTAGAGCGCGAAGGCGAGCGCAATAAACGAGAAGGCGGCGTTGGCCCACAGGAGCCAGAAGAAGCGCGAGAACCCCAAGACCTCGGCGAGCAGAGGTGCGCGGATGACCCCCGTGCCCACGGTGATGCACAGCGCAATGCCCAGGTGAAGCTGAACCGCGGCCTCGTAGGCGCACGAAAGCCACCCGGGCCTCGAAGAAGCCCGGAAGACGACCATAAAGAGGTGCACGACCTGCAGGCACGCGGAAAGGAACTCCCCGACCACAATCAGCATCATGCAGGGCTCGTTGAGCAGAAGCGGCGTCATCGGCGCCCACCCCCTGTCCTCACCCTGACAACGAGCAAAAGCCTTCCCTCCTCGCCCGTGAGCGAGTAGATGACGTCGCATGCGTCCAGGCGCGCCCTCAGCGCCTCGGTCCTGGGAAGCGAGGCCAGATCCTCCTCGTCCTCCGACTCCAAGTGGGCGCGCAGCTCAACCGTGCCGTCGTTCCTCTCGCCGAGGTGGTACATGAGCACGGGCCCCTTGCACTCGAGCGCCGTGAACGCCACGTCGTAGATGCAGTCGTACAGTACGCTCATCTGCTGGGCGGCGAGCGGCCGGCTCAGGCTGGCGATGGCGGCGCAGTCGATGCCAACGGCGCGCAGGTCGCTCGCGAGCTCGTTGGCGATAAGGCGAATGCGGTCGCGGTCCAGCTCGGGGTCTACCGCCTCCGCGAGCACAAGCGAGCCCTTCCGCTTGCAGTAGGCGACGATCATGCGGGCCCGCTCGAGCTCGCGCAGCCTCGCGGCGGGCTCCTGGGGAAGGCCGCGCAGGACGTCGGACACCTCCCGCATGGAATCGGAAAGAGCGCGCTCGACGTCGCCCACCAGCCGAGACTCCGCCTCGAGGCCGGCCAGGAGCTCAGCCAGGTCGCGATCGTGCTCGAGCGTGCGGCGGTCCTGCTCGAGGTCGGCCCTTCTTGCCATGAGCTGACGGCCCAGCGAGCGCATGTTCCTCATGTCGCGCGTAAGAAGCGCGCTTCCACCGGAAAGCGGCCAGGCGAAGAAAACGTCGTCGGGGTAAGCAGGCAGCGTGAACACGTCTGGCAGCGGACGGGACGCGAGGGCACGGGCCACCGACGGGTCGAGAGCGGCCGAGGCCTCAGTCTTGCGAAAGAGCGAGCCGTCGCGCGAGACGATCTTCAGGTCGAAGGGAAGCTTGGCGAACACCTTGGCGAACGACCTCGTGGAGGGGATGATCCCCAAATCGAGGCAGAGCTCGAGCGCGACGATGACGAGTATCCCGTAGATGAGCGAAAAATTAAGCGTCCTTGCCCACTCAAGCCGGAAGATATAGGCCGAGCTGAGGAGGAAGCCTCCGACGGCCACCGTGGCGGAGGGCACCAAAAGGCTCCTGAGTACGCTTGTGCACGAGCGCCACAGCACCGCGAAGAAGCCGATGAAGCACGCGGCCGTGTAGACCAAGAAGGCCCAGTACGCTGGGCCGTAGAAATACTTGCCAACGGTACCGGGGTTCGGGGAGTCGAAGGTAAAGAAGAGCTGGTGGAGGTCGTTTGTGAGCGCGAGGACAATGAAGAGCGCCGAGACCGACGCCATGGCCGCGCGGTGCCTTTTGCCCTTCTCGCCGAGACCGAGCCCCGCCGAGCGGAGCGCGCAGGACAGGCACAGCGGCGGCACGGCGGCCATGGGGATGTAGTAGCAGTACCACAGGTAGCGGGCCAGCTCGTTGTCGGCCGTCTTCCACTTGACCACGACCACCAGAAGCCAGAGGGCGAGGATCACGGAGATCGCCGCGATGCGCCGCCTGGTCCTCGGGTCGAGGCAGCGCAGGTAGGCAATGCCGCCCCAGAACGAGAACGCGATGGCGGAGAGGCAGACCCAGACGGCGCGGTCGATGGGCTCGTGGGCAGGCCTGGCCAAGGTCGCGGCGGGCTCTTGCGGGGCGGGCCCGCCGAAGCGGGCGAAGCCGACCGCGAGCAGAAAGAAGGACGCGGCAGCAAGCGCGCACACCATGACGGCGCGGGACCTGTTCGCGCGCGTGAAGACGGTTGACGAGAAGATCGTCGACATAAAAAGCCTCCCCTCCCCTCGAGATTAGGGGAAGGGAGGCCAGCTCACAAGGACAGAGGTCCCTTTATTCGTCAAGCGAGGCCGATTGCTCGGCGGCGAGCCTAGAGGTCGGCCTGCGTGAGCGCCTTGAAGCCGGCGCCCTCAAGCGTCCAGACGGCACGCGCGGCGGCAGCGGCGTCGGCAACCTTGAGCGCAAAGACGGCCGCCCCGTCGCGGTGGCTGAAGCAGTAGCAGTACTCGATGTTGACGTCGAGCTCGTCGAGGGCCTCGAAGAGCTCGGCCAGGCCGCCCGGGCGGTCGGGGACAGCGACAGCCGCGACCTTGACGACCTTGGCGCGGTAGCCCGCCTCGCCGAGCGCCTTGAGCGCGCGCTCGGGCTCGCCGCACACGATGCGCGCGAGACCGTACTCCTCACTGTCGGCAAGCGACAGCGCCGTCATGTTCACGCCGACGTCGGCGATCGTGCGCGCGACGGAGGCGACGCGGCCCTTCTTGTTCTCGAGGAAAACGGTGATCTGGTCGATCATGTCTTAGAGCTCCTTCCTGAGATCGACGATGCGCTTGGCCTTGCCCTCGCTGCGCGGGATGCTCTTGGGCTCCACGAGCTTGACCTTGACGCCGACCGAGAGCGCGGCCTTGAGCGCGGCGGAGATCCGCTTCTGCAGGCGGTCGATGTCGGCGATGGAGTCGAGGTCCACGTTGGGGTTCGGCTCGGCCTTGAGGGTGACGATGTCGAGGGAGCGGTGGTCGGTGTCGACCTCGATCTGGTACCAGGAGGACATCTCGGGGAACGTCTTCATGACGTCCTCGATCTGGCTCGGGAAGACGTTGACGCCGCGGATGATGAGCATGTCGTCGGTGCGGCCGTGGATGCGGTCGATGCGGCGGTGCGTGCGGCCGCAGGGGCACTCGCCGGGGATGATGCGGGTGATGTCGCGCGTGCGGTAGCGCACGACGGGCGACGCCTCGCGGTCGAGCGTGGTGATGACGAGCTCGCCCCACTCGCCGTCGGGCAGGACCTCGCCCGTCTCGGGGTTGATGATCTCGGGGTAGAAGTGGTCCTCGGCGATGTGGAGGCCCTGCTGCTCCCAGCACTCGATGGCCACGCCCGGACCCATGGTCTCGGTGAGGCCGTAGATGTCCAGCACGCGGTAGCCGAGCTTGCGCTCGAGGTCGCGGCGGAAGTTGTCGGAGAAGGGCTCGGCGCCGTGGATGCCCGCGCGCAGGCTGAAGTCGCGGGCCGGGTCGAGGCCCATCTCAATCGCGGTGTCGGCGATGTGCATCGCGTAGGAGGGGGTGCAGGCCAAGATAGTGGGGGCCATCTCGCGCAGGATGCGGATCTGGCGCTCGGTGTTGCCGGCGCTGATGGGGATGGTGGCGCAGCCGGCGGAGATGCTGCCGTAGTGGGCGCCGAGGCCGCCGGTAAAGAGGCCGTAGCCGTAGCAGATCTGCATGACGTCGTTCTCGTCGCCGTGGGCGAAGTCGACGGCGCGCGAGAAGCACTCCCCCCAGATCTTGAGGTCGTGCTCGGTGTAAGCGCCCACGGTCGCGATGCCGGTCGTGCCCGACGACATATGGATCTCGCGCACGTCCTTGAGCGGCACGGCGAGCATACCGTAGGGGTAGGCGTCGCGCAGGTCCTGCTTCTGCACGAACGGGATCCGCGCGACGTCGTCGAGGGACTTGACCGAGCGCGGGTCGAAGCCGGCCTCATCGAAGCTTTTCTTGTAGAACGGGATGTGCTCGTACACATCGAGCACGGTCTTTTGGATCCCCTCGAGCTGGATCTGCTCGATCCGCTCGCGCGAGGCGTGGAGTATGTCTGCGTCGGCCGCCATCGGCGCCCCTCCTTATGGTCTGTCTGCAATAAAAAAGAAGGTAACGCAGCAAGGAGCGCGTCAGCCGCGGCGCGCGGCCTCCAGTCGGCGCACGGCGCGCTTGACCGCGTCAATGGCTTCGTCGACGCGATCGGCCGCATCGGACATCTCTTTCTGGACGAGGATGTCCGCGATCGCGTTGTCGCAGGCGATGTCGAAAAACGCGTTCCAGCGGTTGACCTCGGCCGTGAGCGCCGCGATGCCCGCGACCCCGCGACAATCCCCGAGCGCGTCGCAGAACCTCACGAGCGCGACGCGGGCGCCTGTCAGCGCATGGTTGGCGTCCCCCAGCCGCGAGTGCTTGACCACGCTGGTCAGGAGGCCGCCGCCGAGGATGTCCACGACGCCCCATCGCTTGGCGGAGTCAAGCGAGTCCGCCGCGTCCTCGAGCGCCTCGAGGGCTTCTTTGCCCGCTCGGATGGCCTCTTCGTACATCGCTTCCTCCAATGGCGCGGATTTAGGCAGGGATAGTATCCCGCATCGCCCCCGACGCGCTGGGAAACCCGTGTCCGCCTTGGGCGCCGCCTGTGGCGGATGCCGAGTTGTAAGCGCTCGTTTACCCGCGAATTCGTGCCGGTAGCCACGGCTTCGTTGGATTACTCTATTCCCCGTGCGAATTATTGAGGCGCGGCGAAACCCCGTCTCGTTTGCCACGCCCAATATACTAAAGAGAGGAACGCCCATGCTCAGGATCGGACTGCTCACCTCCGGCGGCGATTGCCAGGCGCTCAATGCCACCATGCGCGGCATCGTGAAGACCATCCTCAACAACTCAAAGGACAAGGTCGAGATCTACGGCTTCGAGGACGGCTACCAGGGCCTCATCTACGGCCGCTACCGCGAGATGAACTGGGGGGACTTCTCGGGCGTGCTCACGCAGGGCGGCACCATCCTCGGCACCTCGCGCACGCCGTTCAAGCTGCTCGACGAGCCCGGCGCCGACGGCGTGAAGAAGGTCCCCGCCATGGTCGAGACTTACCGCAAGCTCAAGCTCGACTGCCTCTTTATGCTCGGCGGCAACGGCTCGACCAAGACCGCGAACCGCCTGCGCGAGGAGGGCCTGAACATCATCGCCCTGCCCAAGACCATCGACAACGACACCTACGGCACCGACATGACCTTCGGCTTCACCTCGGCCATCGACGTCGCGACCCGCTGCATCGACGACATCCACACGACGGCGAGCTCGCACGGGCGCGTCTTCGTCATCGAGATCATGGGCCACAAGGTCGGCTGGATCCCACTGTACTCGGGCGTCGCCGGCGGCGCGGACGTCATCCTCATCCCCGAGATCCCCTACGACATGGACAACGTGGTCAAGGCCATCGAGCGCCGGGAAAAGAAGGGCGGTCGCTTCGCCATCGTGGTCGTCGCCGAGGGTGCGATCTCGCGCGAGGAGGCAGCCATGAAGAAGAAGGACTACAAGGCCAAGGTCGCCGCCCGCGTGAAGCCGTCGGTGGCCTACGACATCGCCGAGGAGATCGCCGCCCGCACCGGCCGCGAGGTCCGCGTCGCGGTGCCCGGCCACACTCAGCGCGGTGGCCAGCCCGACGCACAGGACAGGATCTTCGCCACGCAGTGCGGCATCGAGGCCGCGCGCGGCTGCCTCGAGGGCCAGTTCGGCTATATGATCGCCCAGGTCGAGGGCAAGATGTGCCGCGTGCCCCTAGAGGAGGTCGCTGGCAAGCTCAAGTACGTCGACCCCCAGGGCGACCTCGTGCGCGAGGCGAAGCTCCTCGGCATCAGCTTCGGCGACGAGTAGCAGCCGTCGAGGAACGCACCGAGTGCTGAGCGGAGGCTGGCGAATGATAACAGAATGGCTCCACGGGGTGTTTTCCGCCGCGGCCGCCTGGAACGGCGAGGCGATTCTGCTGCGCCTTCTGCTCGCGACGATGGTCGGCACCGTCATCGGTCTCGACCGCGAGTACCGCAACAAAGGCGCCGGCATAAAGACGCACGTGCTCGTGTGCCTCGGCTCCGCCATGACCATGATCGTCTCGCAGTACGTGGCCGTGACCCACCCCGAGTTCAACGCCGACGTCAACCGCATCGGCTCGCAGGTAGTCTCGGGCGTCGGTTTTCTCGGGGTGGGCACGATCATCGTGACCCGCCGAAACGAGGTGCGCGGCCTCACGACCGCCGCCGGACTGTGGGCCTGCGCCTGCATCGGGCTTGCCGCGGGAATCGGATTTGTCGAGGCGGCGCTCGTGGCCATGGTGTTCGTCGTGGTCACGTTCGTGGTCCTAAGCAAGCTCGACGGCTGGCTGCGCAAGAACTCGCGCATCTTCGACCTCTACATCGAGCTCGAGGACCGCTCAGGCATAAAGGAGCTCCTGAAGAAGCTCCACTCGTGGGATTGCGAGTGCTCGGACTTCGCCATCACCAAAGACATCGCCGGCAGCCGGGGCTGCGCGGTCACCGTGACGGTCAAGCTCGACCACATGGGCCGCAAGGAGGCGTTCATCGACTCGATCGCCATGCTCGACTTCGTGAGCTTCTGCGACGAGCTGTAGCGGGCGGGGCCACCGAGCCGGCGTCCGCGGCACGCTCAGAATCCACAAGTTCCAGCCCTAGCCAGCCTTCAACCCGCTGAGAATCCAGGGGTCCCAGCAGTTTTTGCGAGCTGGGGCCCCGGGTTTCTTAGCACATGAAACGTTTTTACGGCTGGAGCTTGAGCTTTCTGAGCGAGGGCTAGCTGCTCCGAACTGGAACCCGCGATTTCTTAGCGGCCCAAACGATACCGCCAAAAGTGGACCACTCGTTGTCAGATTCCTATTCAACCAGGAGCCCCGCCGACGCCATGGCTTGTCGGCACCCATCAAGGTAGGCGCCCCGTGCAGGCTCATCGCTCACGAATGCGTCAAAGCCGGAGGCTTCGTCGAAGGGGATGCTCTCGTCATCCTCGCCGGACACGGCTCCCCCGATTCTGATTCGCTCCGGGTGCTCAAAGACGTCGATCGCAACATGTGCATAGGCGCTGTGCACCTGGACATAGCGGGGCTCACTTGCCTCGGGAAGACCGCGCTTCTTGTTGAGAAACACAAGGTATGTCTGCCCCTCGCGCAACGGCGCCGCACCGCGCATATTGGGGCCGAGCCCCGCCGGCCGTACCCTTCGCTCAGAAGTGAACTGACCCTTGCCAGAGTAATTGTACGGCTCTTCTATGGCCAGGTTATCGTATGTGTCGATGACGTCTCCCGGCTCGATGCCGTCACCCCGCAGGACCTCGGTCACCTCAAGTTCGCGAAGAAAAGACTGGTAGACGTACATTCCCCGGCCTCGGCACACCGCCACGACGACGGCCTCGGCCGAGTCAAGCGCCTCGGAGTTTTCGGCGTATGCCAGCATCTCCACAGGCTGAGAGAAAACGGCGCAGGGAAGCGAGCCCAGCTCGGTTTGTTCGTGATTGTAATCGGTGAAGCTCTTGCGGGCGGCAAACCCGAGGACAGCACAGACGCCCAGCATGAGGACAACCAGGCACACAGTCGTCCCCAAGGACAGCTCTGGGGACTTTCGCAGGGCAACCATCACCGTCTCCCATCTGCTAAGCGCCCCTCATACAGGCGGTAGGTCCTATCGAACAAGGCTTCGACCTGAGACTCGCCGTGGCAAGACACAAGAACGGTGCAACCCCTCGCGCGCTCCTCAAAGATCAGCCTCGCAACCATGCCGATACCGTCCGCATCCAGCGCATTCGTCGGCTCATCTAGGATGAGAAGCTCCGGTAACTCCATCACCGCCTGCGCAATCGAGAGGCGCTGTCGCATACCCATGCTAAAAGCAGACACCTTGCGGGCGTCGTCGGGGTCGAGCCCCACGCGCCTCAGCGCATCACGGGCGGCGGGCTCCCCCACCTCGCCGCGTATCGAGGCGAGAAAGGCCAGGTTCCAAAGAGCCGATTGATCTTCCCAGAAGCCGGTCGAGTCGAGCGAGAGACCTAGATTAGGCGGGAAGTCGCAGTCCTTGCCGATGCGACGCCCAAAGACGCTGACCGATCCGGAACTGAGGTGGATAAGTCCTGCGACGGCTCGAAAGAGCATGGTTTTTCCAGACCCGTTGATTCCCATAAAGCCGTAGACACCGCCACGCGGAAGCTCAAGCGAGATGCCGTCGAGCACCGTGCGGCCCTTAATGACCTTTGTTGCGTTTTCGATATTGATGACGTCCGACATAAGACACCCCCTACAGAAGCTCCTTTGAGGAAAGAGCCCTGGATGCGAGCCCACAAACAGCCAAGAGCAGCAGCAGCAAATAGACGATGGACCTGACAGGCAAGAATCCCAAGGCGTCGTGCCACGCGAGCACCGCCTGAGCCGAAGGCGCGAGCGGCACGAGCAAGGCCTGCCACTTGGCGGGAGAAACCGCGAGGGCGCACAGAGTCGCAAAGTGCACGCCCAGGACCGCGACGGACGCCTCGACTTCCCCCAACCGCAAGGCCGCCATGCTTGTCACCACGGCAAGAAGCGCTTGCTGAAGGGCGAGAAGCACCACCGAGGCCAGGAGCCCCGGAAAACCGGACACTTCCTCGCCGCCGACCAGAAGCAAGGCCCCCAGACCAGCGCCGTAGCCGAGCAGTGCCGAGAAACCTCCGCGCAAAGCAGCGCCGGCGCACGCTCTTCTTGCCCAATTCATACGCGAGCCGATTCGAATGGCGGTAAGCCTCGCGCGAGAACAATCCTCCACGAGCTGATCGGAAAAGGCAAAGGTGCACACCGATGGCAGAATCATCGCCGTCATCATGGTGAACACATGCGGGGCTGCGCCAGCCCTCGGGACAAGCGCGCCTCCTGCGATGAGATAGCGAGCCGCCTTATCCGCACCGCCTGCGGCCATGGCGAGCATCAGCACCGCAGAGACCAGAGTGATCAGGGCACACTTTAAGGCAAAGGACCTATAAGACATCAGCGCCACCGCCCACCGGGAGCAAATCCCTTCTCGAAGCAACGCGCGCCGAGGCGAACGCGAGGGTCAAGGCGATGGCCAGCAGACGCAGAGCGTTGCAGACCATAACCGATACGGGCATGGTCGCCTCAAGAAGCGTCAGCCTCCAACCGAGGTACAAAGCGGGGTGGTCTAGAGCCGGAGAAAAGCTGGCAAGGTAGTCGAGCGAGCCGTAGAACGCCGCTGAGCAGATTGCCATCGGCAAAGAAGCGCAGGTTAGCCAGGTAAAGAGCATGACAAGCTGGCAGCATATGCAGAAGAGAGCGATCAAAACGGCCTCGACTATAAGGAACGAAACCGCCGCCGTGGCGCCAAACGTCCAGAAGCCCCTGGCAGCAACCAGCAAAAGGCCGCTCGCCACCGTAATCAATGCAAAAACCGCCGAACGTACCAAAGAGACCTTGAGGGACATCGCGACGCTCGCGGCTCCGCTGCCGGCGCGGATCAGTATTTGCGGAGAGGAGCTCATTTGCAGATTCGATATCCCCAGAATAATCACGAGCGGAACGAGCGCAAAAACGGCAAGGTTCGAGCTAGTGACGACAAAGAACAGCTTTGGCAAGTTGCCAACCGCCGCCGAGAACGCGCCTGTCTCGATGAAGGCGAATTCGACGCCTCTGAGCACGACACCCAGGGCGCACGCTATGGCGCAGCTTCGGTCGAGAGCGCTTCTTCGCACAGGCCCGGCGTTCATAGGAGAACATCCCGCTTGGTCAGCAAGGCGACGGCAATCGCGGCAACTGCGGCGAGCATCGCAAGAACCGGAAGCGCAATAAGCCAAAACAGCGTGGCGCCACCGCCCCATACAAAGGAAAGCCCAAGGTAGGTGGCCATGACGTTCACTTCGCTCGGCAAGAAGTTCGAGGACACCAAAAGCAGGAGCGTCGGCAAGCCAAGGACGAGGATGCGGCTCCGCTTCGAGTACAGCGAAATCGTCACCGAAACGAGGGCGGAGACTCCAGACCAAAGCGCTTCATAAAGGGCAATAAGCAGATTGAAGGCATAGCGATTGTTCGCAGCGAGCGAGGCGAGCAGGTCCACGCCCGCGGCGGGAGCCACCGCGGCCTCGTATGACGCGGGGGTGTTGAACTCGGCAAAGGCGTCCTGCCCGGCGAGGAGGGGGAAAGCGGCAAGGGACATAAACTGCGAGAGCACGAGGGCCAAGAAGGTCAGAAGGAACGCGAAGGCGAAAGCGATCGCAGCTATGGAGGCAACATAGGCACGCAAGGAAGCCCTGCTTGCGATCGCATTGGCCTGCTTTTGCCTCACGTCAAGGTACAGCCGGTCGGCAAAGGCGGCGCTGGAGCACGGAATCATGAGGAAATACACGAACAGGCCGAACACAGGTGTCTGCATGGCCCCATGGTTCCCGGCCCATGCATACGCGGCCGAGGGAAGCTCCGCGACGTCATGGCCCCAAAAGCCAAGACAGGTCTGAATGAAGGCCGCGGACAAAACCGCAATGAATACGATGAGCGCATATCGCCAGTTTTTTGAGCGGAAGGCTCGATGGGCCTGAGCCTTGAGCATACCTTTGCCAGTATCCATACGACCTCCCCCGATCGCGTGCGGATAAACATGCGATCGTCACTGGTTGACAGCCCAAATTCTAACGGAGCAGGACCGATTCGTCTGCCACTCAACGCTATGCAATTGATGGATCAGCTTGTAAAGCCCGCCTCATCCTTAAGTAGTTTCCTCAGCTCATCGATGCTGCTGAGGCCGAGCTTCTCATAAGCTCTCGTCCGGTACGAATAGACCGTTGCAGGGGTTGTCACGTTTTTCTTGCATACGGTCGAGAGGTCCTCCCCGCTGGCAAGGTCAATCAAAATGTCAGACTGAAGCTGTCCAAGACCGCGCCCCACGAGATAATGCCTTGCCCGCTCGACGCCCTTTGGAGCAACTTTGATGCGATGCCACCTCAGCCTTCGCAACAGGCAAACGGTTAGAACCGCTATGGCAGCGGGATACACATAGGCAGCGGGATTTGAGAGCGTGCCAATAAGGTAGTAATCGAACCATTCCGATATGTACAGGGCCGCAGCGAGGAACAAGAGATTCTCCGCCCCCATCCCAAAAAGCCTACGCACACCAAGGGTCAACGCACTAAGGAGTCGTCTGGCGTATCCGGTAAATCCGTCGTTTTCAAGCTTCTCGGCACCCAACCAAAGAAATACGAGCACCAGCAAGAGCAATATCTTTAGACGGTATGAGAGATATTGATCGAGGTTCAATCCGATACCAGTCCATATCAGGGAAGAAGACCACGCAAAGTAGGAGCCCACAGAAAAGAGCAGGTAGTGTGCAAGCGTCAGTACCGCCTCGCGTGACGTTAGTCTTCCGACCGAGTTGTCGCCCTCACTCGATCCGGAGGAAACCTCGGCCCATATGACGCCCGCCAGAACAAGAAGAATCACAAAAACAAACAGGCCAAAGCGGCATATTCCCGAAACAGACCCATAGTCGCCTTTGCTGTGATTGTAGATGATGTCCGGCCAGACCATAAATATGACTGTGAGCATCAATGTGACGAAGGCCGCCATCCCCCGCAAGGAAGGCCTATTCGTTTGCTTTTCCTTCTCGCCAGATTCCTTTGAGGCAACCGGACTCACCTTGCTGTCACGAACATACTGCCGCAGCTCGGAAGCGCCAGAAAGCCCCAACTTTTCATAGCCGCGCCTACGGTACGAGGCAACCGTGGCCTCGGCGATTCCCAAACTGTCCGCTATAGTTGCGGCCGAATGGCCCAGCGCCGTTTTGCACATAACGTCGAGTTCCCTCTGGGTTAAGGGTGAACTGGCGGCTTTGCCCAGCAAATTCGCAACTTCGTCTTCTTCATTTGCTGCCAGCAAGCTGACTATGGACGCCGCAGAAGTCTTTTTTGCACGCCATTTAGTCATGCCCTTTAGCACCGCCTCGAAAAGAGATGCGCTCAGCAGCACAACTACCAAATAGCCGAGCACTATCGTAGGCGGGTAATACGTCTCGAATATCATATGCGACCATAGGCTCATCAAGAATTCAAGGAATATAGAGGACGTCAAGTGGCCTGCGACAAAGTACATGGTCGTGTTTTTCGGAACAGCGCCGGCTCTGAAGCTGTGCCGCCCCCATAGCACGACCGCAACGGCCACAAAAACAGACAGCAACAAAGAGCGCGACAAGCTTGCGGCGCACAGCGAAAGAGCTATCAATAAAACCGCCGAAGGCCAGGCGCAGCCTAAGAAAAATGAACGCGACGCCGCAAAACGCGGAGGCCTTCCCTGCGCGGCCACTTCTTTTTCGAGATAGAGGCACCAACCGAACGTACCGATTATGCGGCAGAAAACCTCAAGGTTATCGATAAGGTCGACCAGACCCCAGGGGAGATCGACCGATTCAACCGTTGCGTTTACGACAGCGACAAAGCCAAGCGGGACGAGTAGGAGGGTCGTGATTCGCGCTGCCAGAGAGAGCCAATCGAATGCCATGGGAAATACGCGCAGGATTCGCGGCTCAAGCCAATCACCCAGCCAGTGCCATGCGATCAACAGCGCCAAAACAGTAGCGTGAACAATAGCCCCGCAAAGTCCCGGGGCAACGGGATCTCCCACGATAAAGGGCCCATACGGCGTCGCGGCAAGCAGCGCTGTCCAAAGGATCCAAGGCATTGCTCCTCCAAAGGCAAAGCTTCGTGATGGCACTCAAATGCTCGATTGAGATGAGAGTCGCCTCAAAGAACGAGACGGGACACCTTCGCGCTCGAACAAAGCCCCATCCAAGGGCACGCCGCCTTCGGCCCTTACTTCTCCATGTTCCCCATGATCGACGCGGAGAAGCTGAGCGCCAACCGGTCGTCGCCGTCCTTCAGGTCAATGAAGAAGAGCTCGCGGACCTTGTTCAGCCGATAGAAATACGTGTTGCGGTGCACATTCAGCGCAGTCGCGGCGTCGGCAGGGCTACCCGGGTAGCGAACTCCCATGATGGCGGTCTGGAGATAGGCGGTGCCGTGCTCGCGATCGTATTCGGCCATGGCGACCACGCGCTTGTCGAGCATCATCTCGAGCTTGTCAACTTCCCCGGCAGAGCTCGCGAGCGCGGCGAACCTGTGCTCCCAGAAGTAATACGCGCGACCGTCCTCCGGCTCACGGATCGTGCCCTCGAGGTCGATAGCCTCCCGGTAACGCCCCGGGCACATGAGCAGGTCGTCGAATGGCTCGCTGACGAACAAGGAGAATCCGTTGCTCTCCAACGTCGTCATCAGCGACTTGTTCGAAGAGAGGCACCGTTGGGCGCGCGTATAGCCGTCATAGCCGGCCGTCTCGCCCCTGCCGATGGGCGCGAGCACGATAAGCCGGTCCTCGCTGGCGCTCCACAGGCTGTTCTGAAGCGCACGGGAGCACATGGTCCCCACCCGGGCATAGTAGTCCTTATCGGATTTCCGCCGGCCGGTGACCGCGAACAGGATGTAGCTCACGTCGAGCGGAAGACTCGTGAGAAGGACCTGGGCACGAATGGTCTGCACATTCGCGAATGTGCCTTCCACAAGATTGCGCAGCACCGACGAGCCTGCGCCCGCGCGGTCGCCCGCAGCGCCCAGCCTGTCGATCAAAACGCCCGCGAGCTGACCGGCAAAGTCAATAAGCTCGAGGTCGAAGCCGGTTATGGGGCGGTTCTTCTCTACAACGCCGTAGCGGCCCATCTCGAGGCCGTGGTAATTGATGATCGAGGTGGCCCAGCGAAGCCCCTGGAGCCTCGCGTTCCCCATAACCGAGTTGCGCGCGTGGCGAACAGGTCCCGGCGAGCCTTCGGTTCCAGGGGTCGCGTCCATGCCCGCAGAAGCATGCCCTTCGACAATAGCCCTCTGCAGATCGGTGTCGTCAACAGGGAAATCGCCGGAGACGCCGAGGATGCGCGCGTCGGCATTGGCAACGATCACCGGGTTTCCGAGAACCTCCGCGGACGATTTGGCGAACTGAGGAAGGTCATAGGAGCCAAGGAACGCCTCGAACATCCGGTCGCGAAGATGATTGAGCTCAGCGGCCCTCACGGGAAGGTTGTCGAAGGCCGAGCAGAAAGACACGAAGGCCTCGGGAGACGCCACCGCCACGAGGCTTCCGGAGACCCGAAGCCCGGCCGGGATGCTCGCACCGGAATGCAGGAGCACGATCTCGCCCGGGTCGGCGGAGAAGCCCACCTCCTCAAGCTCAGAGAGTTGGCGAAGTCGTAGGAACTTTGCAAATGAGGGGTTTCGGCCGCTACGGTTCGAAACAAGAAGGACGTCCTCATCGAGCAGCCCTTCTTTGCCCTCGGCCCAATCCGTGCAGGTGAGCTCGTTTAGAACCGTCCTCAGTTTCATGCGCATGTCCCCCGATGCCGTTTGTTCGTGTTCCCCATGATAGCGCGGAAGCGGCGCTTTCGCCGAAGACCCGTAGGGCTTTGCCCGCGGTCAGCACGGCCGAAAACAGCGCGAAGAAGTGCGGCTAGAGTGCCTTTTGCTGATAGAGCCCGTGGTCGAGAAAGCCCAGGGACCGGTAGTACTCGCGGGTCCCCACGGCGCTGATCACGTTGATGCGCTCAAAGCCCGCCTCGCGCGAAAGCTCGCAGGCCCGCGCGACGAGTACGCGTCCCAGCCCGCGGTGCTGCGCGGCGACGCCCTCCTGCCCCACGCGCGCGGCGACGCCGTACACGTGGACCTCGCGGATCATGGCCTCGCGCGGGCCGACGGGGGCGTCGTCGCCGTAGCGTTTCATGCATTCGGCAACAAAGCGCTGGTCAGGCAGGGAGAGCCTCAAGAAACCCGCGATCTTTCCCTCGGGCGTGACCCATTGGAGGAAACGCTCCTCGGAGGTCGGGGTCGTGTATGAGACGACGTCCAGCTCAAGCTCGGCGAGGTCGGGGGCATCCGAGCCGATCTCGCGGTAGCGGATCTCGTGCACACGCACCTGCCCCGTTTCGGAAAGCCGACGCTCGACCATCTGGCGCAGGTTGGGCTTCTTGTTTCCCGCCACGATGTCGTTCGAGCTGAAGTCACGGATCATGCGGCTCACGCGGCAGAACGCCGGCGTGGCGACGATGTCTGAGGCGAGCACGTCGAGGAGCTCCTCCTCCGTATAGGGCCCCCACTCCCCCGATTCGTGCTTGCGGACGAGCCGGGTCCCTTCGATGAGGGCGCACGGGTAGAGCTTGACCTCATCGGGCTGGAACGGCCCAGGACCAACGAAGCGCAGGTAGTCGGCTTTATCGGCAGCCGGTGTGGAGCCGAGGAGGTTGACCATGAAGTGGGCGTGGATCTTGAAGCCGAACAGCCGGCATAAGGCAAACGCCTCCTCCATGCGCGCGACGTCGACGCGCCGCTCGTTCACGTCGAGGACGCGCTGGTCGATGCTCTGCACGCCCATCTGGACCTTCGTGCAGCCGAGCCGGCGGATCGTGCGTAGGGAGCGCGCCGTGACGGCGTCCGGCCTGGTCTCGATGACGAGCCCCACCACGCGGTGCCGGGCGCGCTCATTTACGCGCTGCTGGCGCTCGAGCTCCTCCCAGGAGCCGCTCTGCCACGACATCGCCCGCCCCCAGGCGCTTCCGGCGCCATAGAGCTCCTTGACGGCGGCGTTGTAGGAGCCGCGGCATCCCCCGCGCCCGTCGTCGATCGCGGCCTGGAGCCCCGCCCTTCTTTGCGCGAGCGCCTCGACATCCTTTGCCAAGAAGCACTCGCGGTACCGCGCGCGACGCGCGGCCACGCCCCTAGGCAGCCAATCGTCCGGAACGGAGTCCATTGTGGCGGAGGCATCCCCGCGGCCGGCAGCAGAGCGCCTGAGCATGGGGTTCGCCGCCTCGTCGGCCACGGCGTCGTCGTTGAGGGCGCGGAAAAGCTCGCTCATGAACCAGACCTGATAGTCCTCAGGGTAGTCGGTCCAGGTGCCGCCGAGCACGATGAGCTCGATCTTGTCGGTGGCGTGCCCCATCTGCGAGAGCGCCGTCAGCCGTGAGCTCACCTGCAGATAAGGGTCGAAACGATTCTGCTCGGCGCGGGCGCACGCCGGCTCGTCGTGCAGGTAGCTCTTGGGCATCCTGAGGTCGCTCGGGCAGAACACGCAGTCGCCCGAGCACGGCCAGGGCTTGGTGATCACGGTGATAGTCGCCACGCCCGAGGCGGTGCGGCGGGGCTTTATGCGGATGACGCGCAGAAGCTCGCGCTCGAGGTCGGGTGTGATCTGCCACGAGGCCCAGCGCTCTGGGTCTTCTTTCTTGGTGCGCAGGTAAAAGGGCAGAAGCTGCCGCTTGGCCGGAGGCTGCGCGGCACCGCGCGACGCCGCGTGCGCGAGCTTCGTCACCACGGCGTCGTCAACCTGGCGCCCTTCGCGCAGGAGCGCGGCTATCTGCAATAGAATCTCTTCCATACGACCATTCTAGCCGCCGCGGGGGATCTGCTGTGGAGCGTGCTTTCGCACAGAGGCTCATCGAGCTCAACAACCGGTTTTATCGCCTGAACGCCCCATCGTTCTCGCGCACCCGACAGGCGCCGTGGCCTGGGTGGGAGCGCGCGCTCGAGGTCGCGGGGGAGCACCTTGGCCATGGCCAGGGCGACCCCGACCGCCCCTTTCGCGTGTTCGACCTCGCCTGCGGAAATCTCCGCTTCGAGGCGTTCCTTGCCGAAGAGACCGATCGCCCGCTTGAGCTCTACGGCGTGGACTCCTGCGACGAGCTGGCCTTCGACGAGTCGGGGCATGCCGACTCGGTCACGGGCTTTATGTATAGGAAGCTCGACGTGCTCGAGGCCCTTATGGGCAAAAGTCGCGGCGGCGCGGCCCTTCTTGCCGATGTGCCGGCAGCAGACCTCTCGGTCTGCTTTGGCTTCATGCATCATGTTCCCTGCGTCGAGCTTCGCGAGGACGTGCTGCGGATGCTCCTTGCCCGCACGCGTGCCGGGGGCATCGCCGCCGTCAGCTTCTGGGCCTTTGCCGAAGATCCGCACCTGGCAAGAAAAGCCGTCGGCGCCACGGCGCGCGCCGCGGAGGAGCCGCCCTTCGAGGGCTTCTTGCCGCGCTCGCTCGAACCGGGGGACTACCTCCTGGATTGGCAAGGGGCGGCGCCGTACCGCTACTGCCACAGCTTCGGCGAGGACGAGGTTTCGCGGCTCGCGGAGGCGGTGTCCGGCGATGCCGACGAGGTCGGGCGCTTCTCCGCAGACGGCCGCGCCGGGAACCTGAATCGCTACCTCATCCTTCGCCGGCATTAACGGCGGCTAGGGACGGGGACGGAGCTTTCTCGGCGCGGGCAGCCCACGGGTGATGACGGCGCGGAAGTCGCACGAGTCCACATCGTTGACGCCGTTGGGCGCGAAGTGAATCGTGCCCTCCCAATCGGGGATGAACCCGTGGTGCCAAGCGTAGCCCCTGTCGCCGGAAAGGACGAAGTCGGCGGCGGATTCGAAGCCGTCGAGGTCCTTCTTTGTGAAGTCGTGCAGGTGATGCCCGGTCCAGAAACGCTCGAACGGCAGGCCACGCAGTTTTCCGAGGGTCTCTTTGTAGGTCTGCACAGGCGAGCTCTCGGGAAAGCAGAGGCACTCGATCGGCGTCACCGCGTCGCCGGAGAACAGAATTTTGAGCTCCGGGCAAAGAAACCCGATCGAGCCCGAGGTGTGCCCCGGAAGCCCAACGACCCGAAGAGTGCGCCCGCCGAGGTCGAATACATCGTCCTCCGAGGTTGTGTGTACCCGTGGGCGCGTGCCGTCGCGGGGCCCGAAAGGCGTCGACGCGCCGGCGTAGCCCTCCTTTGCGGCGTGCTCGGCCACGATGTGCGCATAGCGCTCGCAGGCGCACCAGAACGAAGCCTCCCGCGCATCCGCCCAAACATCTGAAAACCAGTGCGCCCCGC
>ERZ1673741.684-NODE-684-length-33938-cov-110.018446_pt1 | contig 33938 bp, 25 predicted proteins | sample MGYA00580209_ERZ1673741 | MGnify/ENA primary metagenome ERZ1673741 (study PRJEB41218, sample SAMN15661754) | gut metagenome | host: Homo sapiens | place: Canada: London | collected 2015-08-20/2019-03-30 | study: EMG produced TPA metagenomics assembly of... | reverse complement strand
GCGATGCCCTGGGCTAGGAGCTTTTGGGCCTTCAGCCCGTACTTGAACCACATGCAAAAGTTCAGTTATCTGACTACTCCGCCGACATATCCGCTACAATCTGCCTGTACATGGAATAGATTCTGGTACGGCTGATGTAACCCTTCAGCACGCCGCTCACATCTACCACTGGCAGCTGGGCAGCATCGGTTTTGTCAAATTTCTGCATCACCTCGTCCATACTGTCGTGCTCGGTAAGAACGGCAGAAGGCTGCATCATCAGCTGGCGCACAGTGAAATGCTGATACAGTTCGGTGCGGAAGATGATGTGGCGAATCTTCGTAATATCTACCACGCCCAGCAGCACGCCCGCCTTATCTAATACCGGCAGGAAGTTGTTGTTGCTGCGGCTTATCTCGCTCACAAGCTTGCTCATCGGCAGATCAGGACCCACCGGATGATAATCTTTCTCAATGACATCCTGCATGCCCAGCAGCGTGAGTGCAGCCTTGTCAATATGGTGGGTGAGCAGCTTGCCCTCCCTAGCCAGACGCAGGGCGTAGATGCTGTGGCTCTCGAAGATGCTGATGGTGAGCAGCGAAGAGATGCACACGATCATCAGCGGCATGAAGAGCTGGTAGCCGCCCGTGAGTTCGGCGATGAGGAAGATGCCCGTAAGCGGGGCATGCATCACGCCCGTAATGAGGCCCGCCATGCCCATGAGTGTAAAGTTTTGCTCAGGAACGTAGACGCCCACCTGGTTCACATTCCAGAGGCGCGCAAAGAGGAAACCGGCAAAACCGCCAATGATGAGCGAAGGGGCAAAGGTACCACCGCATCCGCCACTGCCGTTGGTTGCCGAGGTGGCAAAAACCTTGGTAAAGGTTACCAGAGCGATGTAGAGGATGAGCAGCTGGTTGTGCCCGTAGAAGAGCGAACGGCTCATCACCTGCCCCCAGTCTTCCACATTCTGTCCCTTCAGCAGCACGTTGACTGCCGAATAGCCCTCGCCGTAGAGCGAAGGGAAGAGGAAGATGAGCGAACTCAGAATCAGTCCGCCAAACAGCAGTTTTACGTATGGATAAGGCGAAAGCTTGGCAAAGAAGCCCTCGCACGCCGACATGGTGCGCATGAAATAAAGGCTCACCAAGCCGCAGAAAATGCCCAGCAAAAGGCAGGCTGGCACGCGGTCGAGCGCCCACGGACTGGTAAGCGTAAAATCGAAAAGACTCTTGGAGCCCATCAGGATGTAGGTAAAGCAAGTGGCTGTTACACAACTGATAAGGATAGGCAGCAAGGAAGCCATGCTCAGGTCTACCATCAGCACCTCAAGCGTAAATACGAGTCCGGCAATGGGCGCCTTGAAGATGCCGGCAATGGCTGCAGAAGCACCGCAGCCCACCAGCAGAATCATGGTTTTCTTGTCCATGCGGAAGATTTGCCCCAGGTTTGACCCGATGGCCGAGCCCGTAAGCACAATAGGTGCCTCGGCTCCCACAGAACCACCGAAACCGATGGTGATGCCTGATGCCACCACCGACGACCAGCAGTTGTGGGCCTTGAGCTTGGAATTTTTGGTAGAGATGGCGTAAAGCACACGGGTGATACCGTGGGAAATGTTATCTCTGACCACATATTTGATAAAGAGCATGGTGAGGTAGATGCCCACAATCGGGAAGAGCAGGAAGAGCAGGTTGTAGGTGCTCTGGTTGAATCCCGAAGTGAGCAGCAGCTGTATTTCGTGCACGATGCCGTGCAGGAAATATCCTGCCACCGACGCCAGAAGGCCGATGACGAAAGCCAGGATAAGGGTCATCTGGCGGTCGGAAATATGCTTTTTCTGCCAATCCACCATCCGGCTTACCCATCCCTCTTTCTGCCCGTTGTAATCTAGAATTTCTTCATCCATCTTTGTTTATTTTGATTTTCAATTTTTTCACAAGTATGCTCCACACGCCCTGAAAGGGCAAAAGCTCCTAGCCCAGGGCAGCGCCCTGGGTTATTACGGATGCAAACCTGTCGCCCTGTAAGGGCAAAAGCTTTCAAATACCAGGCAACTAACAAAGCTTTTGCCCTTACAGGGCGCCTTGCTAATTGCTATTATACCCAGGGCGCTGCCCTGGGCTAGGAGCTTCTGCCCTTTCAGGGCGTACTGCTTCTAGAGCTTCAGCCCGTTATTGAACACATACGAAACTTCAGTGATTTAGAATTCCGATGTAAAATGGAACTTGATGTGCTCAAAATCCTGCTGCGCCATGCTCAGCACGTAGCCCGAATCGGCGAGGAACACGTCGCGGCCCTCAATATCCTTGGCCATGTACTGGTACTTGCGCTTCTTAAAGCTTTCGAGTTCCTTCTCGTCATCTGCCTCTATCCAGCAAGCCTTGTGGAGATGCACAGGCTCCCAGCGGCACTTGGCGTTGTACTCGTTCTCCAGGCGGTACTGGATAACCTCGAACTGCAGCTGACCAACCGTGCCCACGATGCGGCGGCCGTTGAACTGGTTGACGAAGAGCTGCGCCACACCCTCGTTCATGAGCTGCTCCAATCCCTTCTGGAACTGCTTGCTCTTCATCGGGTCATCATTCTCGATGTACTTGAAAAGGAGTGGAGAGAAGCTTGGCAAACCGCGAAAATGCATCTTCTCTCCCTCCGTCAACGTATCTCCAATCTTGAAGATGCCGTTGTCTGGCAAACCAACAATGTCGCCCGGATAAGCCTCGTCAATGGTACTCTTGCGCTGCGCCATGAACTGGGTAGGCGAAGAGAAACGCACGTTCTTATCCAAGCGCACGTGGTAATATGGCTGATTTCTCACAAACTTGCCCGAGCATATCTTGCAGAAAGCGATGCACGAGCGGTGGTTTGGATCAATATTGGCTGTAATCTTAAAGATGAAACCGCTGAACTTTGGTTCTTCCGGCTCCACCAGTCGCTCCTCTGCCTGGGTTGGTCGTGGAGATGGGGCAATACGAACGAAACAGTCGAGGAGTTCCTGAACACCGAAATTGTTCAGCGCCGAACCGAAGAACACTGGAGCTACCTCGGCTGAGCGGTAGGTTTCTTCCTCAAACTCAGGGTAAACGCCGTCTACCAATTCCAACTCCTCGCGCAGCTGTGCAGCCTCGCGCTCTCCTACCCGCTCATCCAGCTCAGCGCTCTGGATGTCTACCTCTACCTTCTCGGTAACGCGCTGTTTGTTAGGGGTAAAGAGGTTGAGCTGATGCTCGTAGATGTTGTAAACACCCTTGAAACGGGCGCCCTGACCGATAGGCCAGCTCAGCGGACGAACTTTGATTTTGAGCTCTTCTTCCAACTCGTCGAGCACATCAAACGGGTCGCGTCCCTCGCGGTCCATCTTGTTGATGAAGATGATTACCGGCGTATTTCTCATGCGGCACACCTCCATGAGCTTGCGGGTTTGTGCCTCCACACCCTTGGCTGAGTCAACCACGATGATGGCTGAATCTACGGCAGTAAGTGTGCGGTAAGTATCCTCGCAGAAGTCCTGGTGACCTGGGGTATCCAGGATATTCACCTTATAAGGTTCTCCCTCCTGTCCGGCAGGGAGATAATCAAATTCCATTACAGATGTAGATACCGAGATACCACGCTGTTTCTCAATATCCATCCAGTCAGAAGTCGCAGTTTTGCGAATCTTGTTATTTTTTACGGCACCTGCCACCTGAATCTGTCCACCGAAAAGCAGAAACTTCTCGGTCAATGTTGTCTTACCAGCATCCGGGTGAGAGATAATGGCAAATGTTCTTCTTCTTTCTATTTCGTTCATCCTGTTGTATATATATATAATAATGTATATTCTTAAAAAAAGTAATCAATAATCACTACATGTCTTCATCATCAAACTTGAGTCCCTCGGTGCGGTCTTTGATGTAATAATCGCTGAGCAGACCTATGAAGACGGTAATCTCCTTGATGGCCCTTTCGGTTTCGGGCGTGATTTCCTTCTTCTGCAGGCGCAGCATCATCACGCCGTAGAGGGCGTCGAGGCAGGTTTCAATCTCGTTGAGGTCCTTGTCGCCCCGCTGGCGCAGCTCTACGATGAAAGGCAGCACCTTGTAATATTCGGCATTGTAGATAGGAAACTTGGTGCTCTGCAGCAGCATGCCGTGCAGGTCAATGACGTCCTTGAGTATCACCTTATTAATATTAAGGTGTCCTCCCTCGCGCTTTCCCTCCTCGTTCATCATGCGAATCAGGTTGCCAAACCAGTCGAGTTCTTCCTCGCGCTGCTCAGGTGTAAAGTCGAACCGGTCTACATAATTTTTCTTGATGACAGGCAGCGAGCATCCGTAAGCTCGGATGATGTCCTCAATCTGCCACATATATAATAAGTATTCTGCGATACTTTTCTTTCTTAATTCTTGTGCTACAAACATTTTTCTGTATAATTTGTATAAGAAGAAACGAGCTAAAGCCCCTATAAACTATAAACTATTAACTATAAACTCTTTAAAATTCCGGCAGATGATACAGATTGAAAATCGTGCCGAAGAGAGCGATGATGGAGAAGATGATGACCACGCTGCCTATTACCTTATTGATAATGACGATGCCGTTGGTATCAAACTTGTTTCTGATTTTATCGATGAGCCAGGTGAGGCCGAACCACCACATCAGGGCTCCGAAGACGATGCTGAGGTAACCCACGCCCATTTCTACCGGCATATCAGGCACCACGAAGGCAAACTGCGCGAAGGTGGCCATGAAGAGGAACACGATGAGCGGATTGGAGAGCGTTACGAGAAACGCCGTTATGCCGTTGTGCATCAGTGTGCCCTGCTTGTTGCTCGACTTGTGCATGTTCTTCATCGGGTCGCTCTTGAAGCAGTAGATTCCAAACACGAGGAGCATCAGGCTTCCGAAAATCTGAAGATAGAACTTGTTCTCGGAGTTGCTCACAAAATCCATCACAAAACTCATGCCCAAGCCTGTGAATAAGGCATATACGATGTCGCTGCATGCTGCACCCACACCTGTTACAAAACCATACCAGCGGCCCTTGTTGAGCGTGCGCTGGATGCATAGGATGCCTACCGGACCCATAGGGGCTGAGGCAAGAACACCGATGACGATTCCTTTGAAAATGAAGTCAAGGATGTTTATCTCAATTGGAAATGCTAAATTCATCTTATTAGTATCGTTACAATTTCTAACAGGCGGCAAAGTTACAAAATTTCGGGCACAAAGCACAATTTTTTCGCCTAAAAGTTCATTTTATTCCCGTTTTTTATATTTTCGGGCATGGATTACACGGATTACACGGATGTTCTACCTATATTATAAACTGAACTTTCGCAGTCTCGCAGAAAAAAAATCAGGAAATTATAATTTTTTATACATAGAAATAAAGGAGATTCCAAAGTTTTTCTGTATCTTTGCCGTGGTAAAAAATAATTCTAACTAATTTTTAAGATAACATGACAGATAATACACTTAAACCGTACGTAATAGGCCTTGACCTCGGTGGTACAAATTCAGTTTTCGGCATCGTAGATGCACGTGGCGAGATTAAAGCTACCACAGCCATCAAGACTGGCGGTTACCAAAAAGTTGAAGACTACGTAAAGGCAGCCGTAGAAGCCCTCCAGCCTATCATTGATACAGTAGGCGGCATTGACAAAATCAAGGCAATGGGTATCGGTGCACCAAATGCAAACTATTATAATGGAACCATAGAGTTCGCTCCAAATCTTCCTTGGGCACACGACGGAGTTGTGCCACTGGCTGACATGTTCAGCAAATCATTAGGCGGTCTGCCTGTAGGTATGACCAATGATGCCAACGCCGCAGCGCTCGGTGAGATGACTTACGGTGTGGCAAGAGGTATGAAAAACTTCATCGACGTTACACTCGGTACAGGCGTAGGTTCTGGTATCGTTATCAACGGACAGATGGTTTACGGCTGCGACGGATTCGCAGGCGAATTGGGTCACGTTACCATGGTACGTGGCAAAGAAGGCCGTACATGCGGATGCGGCCGTACAGGATGTCTCGAAGCTTACTGCTCTGCCACAGGTGTGGCTCGCACAGCTCGCGAGTATCTCGAGAAGAGCGATGAGCCTTCATTGCTCCGCGAGTTGAATCCTGAGGACATTACATCTTATGATGTGAGCGTTGCTGCAGGCAAGGGCGACAAGCTGGCACTGCGTGTATACGAGTTTACCGGCAAGATGCTCGGTGAGGCTTGTGCTGATTTCGCAGCCTTCTCTTCACCAGAGGCTTTCGTCTTCTTCGGTGGTCTGACCAAGGCTGGCGACCTCATCATGAAACCTATCCAGAAGGCTTATGATGAGCACGTGCTCCGCATCTTCAAGGGCAAGGCTAAATTCCTTGTTTCTACCCTTGATGGCAGTTCTGCTGCCGTACTCGGTGCGAGTGCAGTGGCTTGGGATATGTAAAAAGGTTTTATGAAAATACAATGAATTTTCATTTTTCCCATTTTTGGGAAGATTAGTTTTTAAGTTTTACAACTCGCGAAACTCGTGAGAGGATTGTAGCGAGGGTTAAAATTGTTAGGAAAAGCCTGGCACTCGAGAGAGCGTCAGGCTTTGCTTTTTTTATCATAAAACAAAAAACCTCAACAACCACCATGCGGTCATGGTGGTCATTAAGGTCATTGGTCATTAAGGTCATTAAGCTTTTTCCAACCAGTTTCTCACCATCTTCTTGCCGTCTGGCGTCAGCACGCTTTCCGGATGAAACTGGATACCATGAATATCATAGTTCTTATGCTTCAGACCCATGATGCAACCATCATCGCTTACCGCCGTAACGTCCAGGCAGTCAGGGAATCCCGAGCGGTCTACCACCCAAGAGTGGTATCTGCCAATCTCTATGCGCTTGTCCAACCCGTCGAAAATAACATCGTTGCCAAACTGGGTACAGGGGGTTGCCACTCCATGATACACCTCAGAAAGATTGGTAAGCTTGGCTCCAAACGCCTCGCCTATAGCCTGATGACCCAGACATACGCCCACCATTGGCTTGCGGCCTGCATACTTGCGGATAACATCCATCAGCAGTCCCGCCTCCGACGGAATGCCCGGCCCCGGACTCAGAATGATCTTGTCGAAGCGTTCCAGCTCCGGCAACTGGAACTGGTCGTTGCGGAACACCGTAACGTCAGCTCCCAACTCCTTTACCAGATGGGCAAGATTATAGGTAAAGGAATCGTAATTATCTATGATTACTACTTTCATCTTTTGTCATTTATTATTGATTAGTGATTACAACTCTTCAGCAATGTGAATCGCCTTGGTCAGCGCACCGAGCTTGTTGTTACACTCTTCCAGCTCATACTCATCATTGCTCTTTGCCACTACTCCACTACCCGCCTGGAACCAGAGTTCGCCGTTTCGGCTAATGAAGGTTCGTATCACGATGGCCTGATTCAGGTCGCCGTTCAGACCGATAAAACCGATACAGCCTCCGTAGGCACCGCGGTTGTGAGGCTCCAGCTCTGAGATAATCTGCATCGCTCTCACCTTAGGCGCACCGCTCAGCGTGCCGGCAGGGAAGGTATCAATAAACTCCTTGATGTGGTCGGCATGCTCATCCAGCTCTCCGCTCACACGGCTCACGAGATGGATGACATGACTGTAGAACTGCATGTCCTTGTAGAAATCTACCTTCACCCCATGGCAGTTGCGGCTCAAATCATTGCGTGCCAGGTCTACCAGCATCACGTGCTCAGCATTCTCCTTCGGGTCGTTGCGCAGGAATTCGGCAGCCTTGCGGTCTTGCTCCATATCTCCTGTGCGTCGGGTGGTTCCGGCAATCGGGTCGATGAACGCCTTGTTGCCCACGATGCGGTTGTGGGTTTCAGGCGAAGAACCGAAGATGCGGAATCCGCCGAAGTCGAAATAGAAGAGGTAAGGCGAAGGATTGATGCTGCGCAGCGCACGGTAGAGTTTGAAATCATCGCCCTCATATTTCTGTACGAAGCGGCGGCTCACCACAATCTGGAATACGTCTCCGCGCAGGCAGTGCTGTATGCAGCGGCGTATGTTGGCCTTGTGCTCCTCATCGGTGAGCGTAGAGGTGGTTTCGCCCACAGGGTGGAAATCGTAAGGCTTCACATTGGCCTTGTTTACCGCCTTGAGCAGTTCGTCGAGCTCTTCACTCTTCACTCTTCGTTCTTCACTCTCTTCACTCTCCTGGAGCGCAATGAACTCCATGGTGTTGTTGAAATGTTCGAAGACGATGATGTCCTTATACATGATGTAATAGATGTCGGGCGCATCATTCTTCTCCATGGTGGTATCCTTGACTGGGATGTTCTCAAAATATCTCACCGCATTGAAGGTGGTGAATCCGTAGAGTCCGCAGAACTCCTTGCTCTCGCCCTCAACATGGAAGGAAGAGATGAAGTCGTTGATACTCTTTGAGATGGCGAGTTTGCACTCCTCGCCCTGACCGGCACCGAAGGCAGGAAGCTGCTCTTTCTCTACTCTTCCGTCGGGATAGGTCTTGATGACCTCACCATGACTCACGGCGATGCTTGCCAGCGGATGCACACCGATGAAGGAGCGCGAATTCTCGGAGCCATGATAGTCGGAACTCTCCATCAGAGCCGACTGCGGATAAATATCTCTCAGTCGCATGTAGACTCCCACCGGCGTATAGAGGTCGGCGAGAATCTTGCGGGTAACTGTCTTGTAACTAAACTTTGCCATTTAATTTATAATTTACAGTTTATAGTTTATAGCATGAACCGCTTTGACAATCTTGCTCAACGGCGCAGCCTCTATAAACTATAAACTATTAACTATTTAAAAATTGCCGTACTCTCCTGCCATTTCCTTATGGCTCAAATACGTTTCTACATCCTTGTCGCCACGGCCTGACACGGTGAGCACCACCACATCATCCTTCTTGAACTTCATCTTCTTCAGGGCTGCCACGGCGTGTGCACTCTCAATAGCCGGAATGATGCCCTCCATGCGGGTGAGCTCGTAACCGGCGTAGATGGCCTCATCGTCCTTGATGGCGAGCACATGACTCCTGCCCGATGTGGCAAGGTCGGCGTGCATAGGGCCGATGCCCGGATAGTCGAGACCGGCACTGATGGTGAAGGCTTCCTCAATCTGTCCGTCCTCGGTCTGCATCACGAGGGTGCGTGCTCCGTGGATGATGCCTTCTGTGCCGCAGTGCATAGTGGCAGCGGTATAATCGGTATCTATTCCGTGTCCGGCAGCCTCAGCCAGATATATCTTCACGCGGTCATCATCAATGTAGTGGTAGATGGTTCCGGCAGCATTGCTTCCGCCACCCACACAGGCGATGAGGTAATCAGGATAGTCGCGGCCTATCTTCTCCTCCAACTGCCATTTCAGTTCTTCGCTGATGACGCTCTGCATCTTGGCAACAATGTCTGGATAAGGGTGCGGACCCATGGTAGAACCTACGATGTAGAAGGTATCCTGCGGGTGGCAGCACCAGTCGCGTATGGCCTCAGAGCAGGCATCGCTCAGCGTCATGTTGCCGGTGCGCACAGGGTTCACCTTGGCTCCCAGCATCTTCATGCGCTCTACGTTGGTATGCTGGCGCTCTACATCGGTGGCACCCATGAAAATCTCACACTTCATGTTCATCAGGGCGCATACCGTAGCGGTAGCCACACCGTGCTGTCCGGCTCCGGTTTCGGCAATGATGCGGGTCTTGCCCATCTTCTTGGCCATGAGAATCTGACCGATGGTGTTGTTGATTTTGTGTGCACCGGTATGGTTCAGGTCCTCGCGCTTCAGATAGAGCTGGCATCCGTACTTCTCGCTCATGCGCTTGGCATAATAAAGAGGTGAAGGACGGCCCACATAATCTTTGAGCAGCGCGCGGTATTCCTTCTTGAACTCCTCGCTCTCAATGATTGGCTTGTAAGCCTGCTGCAACTCGGTTACACATTTATATAATATCTCAGGAACATAAGCTCCTCCGAATTTTCCAAAAAATCCTTTTTCGTCAACTTGATACATAATACTTAGTTTATAATTTATAATTTATAGTTTATAGGGCAAGCCTGCTATACGGCGAAGCCGCTGTTAACTATCAACTGTCAACTACTTTTCGAGGCACTCGAAAAGTTCATCCAGTGCCTTATCCGGATCACCGGTTTCATTGAGCAGGGTTACAAACTTGCTGCCGATGATGGCTCCCGCCGCATTGTCCTGCGCACTGGTAAGCGTCTGCTTGTTGCTGATGCCGAAACCTATCATGCGAGGGTTGCGCAGATTCATGCCGTTGATGTGGTTGAAATAAGCCAGCTTGGCATCACCGAAACTGCTCTGGGCGCCCGTGATGCTCGCGGAGCTGACCATGTAGATGAAACCATCGGTATGCTCATCGATGAAACGGATGCGCTCCTCGCTAGTTTCTGGCGTAATCATCATGATGACACGGATGTCATACTTGTCGGCAATGGGTTTCACCACCTTCAGATAATCATCAAAAGGAAGGTCTGGGATGATGGTGCCGCTCACTCCACTCTCTACGCAGCTCTTGAAGAAAGCCTCAATGCCGTAGTGCATGATTGGATTCAGATAACCCATCAGCACGAGTGGAAGCTGAACTTCATCCTTGATTTTCTTCAACTGGGCGAAGAGTTTCTTCACCGTCATTCCGTTCTTCAGAGCCACGGTTCCGGCACTCTGGATAACAGGACCATCTGCCAACGGATCACTGAAAGGGATTCCTACCTCAATCATATCTATCCCCTTGCGCTCCATCGCCTTAATTACATCACCGGTACCTTCTAAAGTTGGGCATCCGGCGCAGAAATACAAGCTCAAAAGCTTGCGGTCTTTATTGTTTGCAAATAATGCATTTATCTTATTCATTTTTATTTATTTTTTACTTATTGTTTTTTACCTTTTTACCCTTTTACCTTTTTACCTTTAAATAGCCTTTTTACTTTTTTACCTTTAAAAGTAATTCCTTGAGTTTCTCTACATCCTTCAGTCCCGGTTCTGTCTCAAACCTGGAGTTGAGGTCGATTCCTACGCACCGAGGATGGTGGAAAGACAGGATGCGGGAAGCATCTTCTGGACCGATGCCGCCACTCAGCAGGAATGGAACATCGCCATCATATTCATCCAGAACCTGCCAGTCAAACTGCTGACCACTTCCGCCCACCGTCTTACATTTGGTGTCGAAAAGAAAGTAGTCAACAGCGCCTACATACTCCTTATATTTCTGAATGTCCCCGGCAGTGGAAACACTGATGGCCTTGATTATCTTCATATCCCCCCTTGCTTCACGCAGCTGCTCACACTGTTGCCTGCTCTCGTTTCCATGCATCTGCACCGCATTCAGGGAGAATGAATGAATCTTATCCAATATCGTGGAAACGAAATCATTCACGAAGACTCCCACTCTGCACACATTGCGGTCAGCATCAGAGCGAGCTACCACCTGACTGGCATACCGTGGAGACTTAGGATAGAAGATGAAACCCATCATATCTACGCCGAGTTGCGCAACCTGCTTTACATTATCAGGTTCTCGCATTCCACAAACCTTTACTAACATTTTCTTTATTGTTTATTGAACTTTCGCATGTGGGGAAGTTAAGGGAAGTTAGGGAAGTTAGAGGGAAGTTAAGGGACAAATGTCCTAAGTTTAAGCTAGAAGACTATTGTCTCTTAACTTCCCGAACGACCGTAGGGAGTGATAACTTCTTTAACTCCTTTAACTTCTGAACTTGCGAATCTTCCTATAATTTAGAAATAAATTCTGCAAGCGCTACACCCGGGTCAGCCTGTTTCATGAACTGTTCGCCCATCAGGAAACCTCTGAATCCGCCTTCTTCTCTCAACCGGAGAACCGTCTGCGGGTTGGAGATACCACTCTCGCTCACCCTGCACACATCCTTCGGAAGTTTCTCTGCCAATCTGAAACTGTTCTCTACATCCGTAAAGAAGGTTCCGAGATTCCGGTTGTTGATGCCGTACATATCCGGTTCCAGTTCAGCATACTCGAAGTCGTGCTCATTATGCATCTCGAGCAGCACCTCCATGCCCAGCTGGTGAGCCATGTTCATGAGTTGCTTACACTCCTCCTTGGTCAGGCAGGCCGCAATGAGCAGCACGGCAGAAGCTCCGCAGTATCTCGCCTGCAGCAGCTGGTATTCCTCTACCACGAAGTTCTTATATAAGATAGGTAGGGTAACGCCCACATGGCGCGCCTCCTGAATATACTCATCATATCCTCCGAAGTAATCAATGTCGGTGAGGATGCTGAGCGCGGAGGCTCCGTTCTGCTGGTAAGCGAGCGGGATGATGCTCGGCTTGCCTTCCTGCTTGATCCAGCCCTTGGAAGGCGATTTGCGCTTGAACTCAGCGATGATTCCCGTCTCCGAGTTCATCAGCGCCTCCTTCATGCTTCCGCCCGGCACCCGTCCCCCATCCTCCTGCATCTTCTGCTCGGTGAGGGTTATCATCTGCCGCGGCTGGATGAAGCGCTTGCGCTGCTCAATCTCTATTCTTTTATGAGCAACAATTTCCTCTAATATATCAGCCATTTTTTTACTTTGAACTTTAAACTTTGAACTTTGAACTTTATGATTACCTTTGCTTCCTAAAAACGGGAGCCAAAAGCCAGGAGCAAAGAACCATGTCCCCCTCCGGTCCCCGTTCCCTGCGATTCCATCGCAGGTCCCCCTCTCCTCAGCAGTCTTTCGCCTTGCCCTTTATCTGTTTATCTCTACGAACTTCTTAAAGGTAGCGAGCGCCTTACCCGAGTCGATGCTCTCTCTAGCTATTTCCACGCATTCCTCAATGCTCTTCTGACCCTTCTCCATTACCTGGATTCCGAAGGCTGCATTGGCGAGAACGATGTTCTTCTGGGCTGGGAGCGCACGGTTTTCAAGCACCGCATCAAAGATATCCTTAGCCTCTTCCTCTGTGGCTCCACCTCTCACCTCTTCTGGCTTGGCTATCTCGAAACCGAGATCCTGAGGCTTGAAAATCTTCTCATAGCTGTTGGTGGTTACCTTGAAGTCACTGGTGAGCGAAATCTCATCATATCCATCGATGCTGTTCACAATGCCGTAGTCAATGCCCAACTTCTGGTAAACCTGATTCCAGAGGCGCATCTGGTCGAGATTGGCTACACCCAGCAACTGGCACTTAGGCTGACTAGGATTGACAAGAGGACCTAACAGGTTGAACACGGTAGGAAACTGCAAAGCCTTGCGGATAGGACCTACAAACTTCATTGCCTTGGCGAAGAGCTGGGCATGAAGATAAACGATGCCTGCCTCGTTGATGCTGCGGTTCAGCTTGTCTATATCATCGGTAAACTGGACACCGTGGTTCTTGATGACGTTGCTGGCACCGCTCACCGAAGTAGCCGCATAGTTGCCGTGCTTTGCCACCTTGTAACCCGCACCCGCAATAACGAAGCAGGAAGTAGTAGAAATGTTAAAGGTGTTCTTGCGGTCGCCACCGGTTCCCACCACGTCAATGTAGCGGTCGCAATCCAGGATGGCTGGCACGCCTGTTGCAAGAATTCCGTCACGGAAACCGAGCAGTTCATCTACCGTTACGCCTCTCATCTGCAAACCGGTGAGCAGGGCTGTAATCTGTTCCTCAGGAAATTCACTCTTGGTGATTCCTACAATGATGTCTCGGGTTTCCTCACGAGAAAGTTCCTCGTGGTTCAACATTCTGTTCAAAATGTCCTTCATTTCCATAGTTAATATCTCCTATATTTTTATTTTTCGCTGTAAAAAGAAAAAGGGACCTGTCGTAAGTTACGGCAGGCCCCTAGTATATTATGTTGTTCACATCTACATACGGCGTCTCGACTCACGACTTTTGGAATCTTGAGTTACGCCACCACCATGATGTAGATACGAATGTATTCATATTGCTTTTTTCTTTAAATTGTTTGTTACTACTAAAACGAGGCGTTTCTTTCTTTTTAACGAAAAGATTCTCCTTCGTTCTTCATTTCTACTGCAAAAGTACAGTTTTTCTTTTAAACTACAAACTTTTTGTCGAGAAATTTTAGGATTTAACACTATTTTATCATCTAAATCACCATTTCGCCCACCTTTCCTTCCCCTTCTCTCCCCTATACCTTATTATATATAGGGAGGAAAGAAAAAAAATATTTCATTATTTTAGGGAGAAAAGAAAAAAATATTTCGCCGAAATGTAATAATCTGCCAGACATGCCGTTATTTATCTAGAGGACAGGTAACAGGCGGAGGAAAACTCCACAGAAAGTAATGCCCGTTCTTGAAAGCAACAGATAAAAGTAGTATTCATTCAAAAAAAGATTCATGCCTATGAAGCAAGTTTTTACACCAAAGAAAATGAGACCTTCGGCTCAGACCATCTACTTCATCAAGCAGATAGCCTACTCCTATCATACCATGGTGCAAAATGGTAAGCTAAAGGTGTGCTATCCTAACTAAAAGAAGAAGAAAGATGAAAACAATGATATCCCCTTCGTTGCTCTCAGCCAACTTCATTGACCTGAAGAGCGACATAGAAATGATTAACAAGAGTGAGGCCGACTGGCTCCACCTCGACGTGATGGACGGCGTCTTCGTGCCCAACATCTCGTTCGGATTCCCTGTGCTCGAAGCCGTGAGCAAGGTGTGCACCAAGCCCCTTGACGTACACTTCATGATTCAGCATCCGGAAAATTACATTGAGCAGACAGCCAAGCTCGGCGCCATGATGATGAATGTGCACTACGAGGCTTGCACCCATCTGCACCGCACCATCCAGCAGATTCACGCAGCAGGCATGAAGGCAGGTGTCACCCTCAACCCTTCTACCCCGGTATGCGTGCTGGAAGACATCATCTGCGATGTGGACATGGTACTGCTGATGAGCGTAAACCCAGGCTTCGGCGGACAGAAATTCATCGAAAACACCATCAAGAAGGTAGGCCGTCTGCGCCAGCTCATCAAAGAGAGCGGCAGTCAGGCACTCATCGAGGTTGACGGAGGTGTGCAGGCAGAAACTGCCCCAAGACTGGTGAAAGCCGGAGTAAACGTGCTGGTAAGCGGAAGTTATGTGTTCAAGAGCACAGACCCTTATGCTACCATCCATGCCCTGAAAGAACTCCACTAACCGAGATCCAGGTAAATATTGTGCTCCTTAGCCATCTTACGGAGGTTAAGGAGCGCATAACGCATTCTTCCCAGACTCGTATTGATGCTCACATTGGTGCACTCAGCAATTTCCTTGAAAGACATCTGCTGATAATAACGCATGAAAACCACTTCGCGTTGTGGAGCCGGCAAGAAATCTACCAGTTTCTTCACATCACAGAGAATCTGCTTGCGTATCATCTCCTGCTCGGCACAATCTGCCTGGAAATCTTCACCACGCAAACACGAAAGATCATTATCATTAGCCTGTTCTACCATGCGGAATACACAATGACTACGGTAACCGTCAATGATTACATTATGGGCAATGCGGATTAACCACGAGATAAATTTGCCCGAACAGGAATACTGGCCAGCATGCAAACGACTGATTGCCTTCACAAATGTCTCCTGGAAGATATCATTCGCCAGATCCTCATCGTGAACCACGAAAAGAATATAAGAGAACAATTTCTCCTCGTTGCGGGAAAGCAACAGGTCAAAAGCTCTGTTGTCGCCCCCGACATAAGCCAAGGCCAACTCTTCGTCTGTCATATTATTGAGTTTTCTCATTTTCTTAATCTATTTATGTTAAGTAAATGTCTAAATCAATAGGCTTCCTAGATTTTATTGTGTTAATAATATTAAATATCGTTGCAAAGGTAACATTTTATTTTGAAAACACCAAACTTTTTGGCAAAAACATTTATTTTTAACATTACCCGTACTTGTTTTCCAAATAAAATTCGTAACTTTGCACCGATGTGTTAAGCATCAAACCCAACAAACGAATAAACTGATTCATACAAACGAATAAATACATTTAAAAATCATAAAACTAGAACAAAGACAATGAAGAAATTCTTTAAGACCCTACTCGTTGCTCTGCTCCTCATCCCTACCTGCGCTTGGGCAGATAATGGATGGAACGATGCTGAATATCAGCGCATTGAACAGAGCATACAGTTGCCTAACATCAAGCAGGCAACCAAGAAGTATGTAATTTCTGCCTATGGAGCCAAGCAGAAAGCTTCGGCTGCACAGAACCAGAAGGCAATCAACAAACTCATCGCCCTCGTCTCTAAGAAAGGTGGCGGTACCGTAGTCATACCGAAGGGTACCTGGCGAACAGGAGCCATTGAGATGAAGAGCTTCGTAGAACTGAATCTCGAAGAAGGTGCCGTACTGCAGTTTGCCTTTGAGCCAAAGCTCTATCCGCTGGTTCGCACCGCATGGGAAGGACTGGCATGCTGGAACTACTCTCCATGCATCTACGCCTACAAGGTTTCCGACATCGCCATTACCGGTAAAGGTACCATCGACGGAGGAGGCAACAATGATACATGGTGGCAGTGGAACGGCAACCCTTACTTCGGATACAAGGAGGGCGTAACCAAGGAACACCAGAAGATGGGCTCCCGCGCCAGACTGCAGAAAATGGCAGAAGACGGCGTGCCTTTTGATGAGCGTAAGTTCGGTATGGGACAGGGCCTCCGTCCTCAGCTCGTCAACTTCGTACGCTCTGAGCGCATCCTCATCAAGGACGTAAAGATGATCAACTCGCCTTTCTGGGTGATGCACCCTCTGCTCTGCAAGGACATCACGGTAGACGGCGTAACTGTTTGGAACGAAGGACCTAACGGAGACGGATGCGACCCTGAGGCATGCGAGAATGTACTCATCCAGAACTGTATCTTCCACACCGGCGATGACTGCATCGCCATCAAGAGCGGACGAAACAACGACGGTCGTCTCTGGAACAAACCATCCAAGAATATCATCATCCGCAACTGCCGCATGGAAGACGGACACGGTGGCGTAGTCATCGGTTCTGAGATTTCAGGCGGATGCGAGAATGTATACGCCGAGAACTGCGAGATGGACTCTCCTCATCTGGAGCGCATCCTCCGCATCAAGACCAACAACTGCCGCGGCGGACTCATCCAGAACATCCACATGCGCAAGGTTACCGTAGGACAGTGTAAGGAAGCCGTGCTCAAAATCAACCTCGACTATGAGCCAAGGGAGGCTTGCTACCGCGGATTTGAACCTACCGTGCGCAACGTGAGCATGGAAGATGTTACCTGCCAGAAGAGCAACTACGGTGTGCTCATCATCGGTGGAAACAAGGTAGAAAACGTATACGACATCCATGTAAAGAACTGTAAGTTCGACGGTGTCATCAAGCAGCCTACCAAGGTTACCGGCAAGACAAGAAACGTGAAGTTCGACAACCTCATCATCAATGGTTCACTGGTTCTCAACAAGGAAGACCGTCCTTACCAGACCTACTCAGAGTGGCTCACTCACAGCGAGATGCAGCGCGTGCCTCAGTCTTACCTGCTCGACTTCAGCAAGAAGCCAAAGTGGAGCTACGTAATGGGCATTGAGATGGAAGGTATGCTCGACACCTACCTCCATTACAAAGGCGGAAAGAGCACCTTCAAGGGAGCTGATGCCGAAGCCAACAACGAGGCAATCATCAACTACCTGAAAGAATATCCAGCCAAGATGATTGACGAAAAGGGAAACATCACAGGCTACAAATATGAGGATTTCAACCTCGACAATGTGCGCACCGCGAAGTTTATCCTCCGCATGCACAACCTCTTCCCTAGCAAGAGCAGCGAACTGGCACTGAAGACGCTCTTCAAGCAGCTGCAGAACCAGCCTCGCACCAAGGAAGGCGTTTACTGGCACAAGGCTATTTACGCCAACCAGGTATGGCTCGACGGCATCTTTATGGGTTTGCCTTTCTACTGCAACTACGCCGTTCAGAACCTCAAGCCTAAGAAGGCGAAGAAGATTCTCGACGATGCGGTAGACCAGATTGTGAAGACCGACCTGCGTACCTACGATGAGAAGACCCAACTCTGGAAACATGCATGGGACGAAACCCACAGCCAGTTCTGGGCAAACAAAGAAGACGGAAAGAGCCAGCATACCTGGGCAAGAGCCCTCGGATGGTACGTCATGGCGATGACCGAATGCCTCGATGCCATGCCTGAAGATTATGCTCGCCGCGGCGAAATCATCACCTTATTAAATAAGGCAATGAAGAGCGTGGTGAAATATCAGGATAAGAAGACGGGCGTATGGTACGACGTGATGGATGTAAAGGATCCTCGCAACTACCTCGAGAGCACCGCTTCAAGCATGTTTGCCTATGTTCTCCTCAAAGGTTACCGCAAGGGATACCTCGGCAAGGAATATCAGGAAGCAGGCATCAAGGCTTATGAGGGAATCCTGAACAACTTCATCAAGGTAAACCCAGACAAGACCATCAGCCTTACACGCTGCTGCGCTGTAAGCGGACTCGGCCCTGGCCCTGGTCCATACGTTAAAAAGCCAAACTACAAGCGTGACGGCAGCTTCAACTACTACATGAGCGAGCCTATCCGCGACAATGATGCCAAGGGCGTAGGTCCTTTCATCTGGGCTAGTCTGGAAATGGAAATGCAGGGACTGAATAAGTAAACTGCTAAGATTTGAATACATCATTAAAAAAAATGAATAACAAGAAGATATTCACAAGTATGGCAGCAGCACTCATGAGTGCTGCTGCTTTGGCACAAACCCCAGCCTTTCCGGGCGCAGAAGGTCACGGAAGATATGTAACGGGCGGAAGAGGCGGAAAAGTAGTACACGTAACCAATCTCAACGACAGCGGAACAGGTTCTTTCAGAGAGGCTGTAAAGTCTAGTAAGAGAATCATCGTCTTCGATGTGGCTGGCGTCATCGCCCTGAAGTCTGATCTCAAGTTTGCTGACAACATCACCATCCTCGGACAGACTGCTCCATCTCCGGGCATCACCCTCAGATATTACACCGTTCAACCGGGCAACAACAACATCGTCCGTTTCCTCCGCATACGCCGCGGAGAGGAAAAGAACATCAATGACGGTGCGGATGCTACCTGGCAGCGCAACAAGACCGGCATCATCTTCGACCACTGTTCCTTCAGTTGGAGCATCGATGAGGTGGCTTCATTCTACGACAACAACAATTTCACCATGCAGTGGTGTACCATTGCCGAGAGTCTTACAAATCCGGGCCACTCTAAGGGAGCACATGGTTACGGAGGCATCTGGGGCGGTAAGCTTGCCAGCTTCCACCACAACTTCATAGGTCATCTCATGAACCGCGGTCCGCGTTTTAATGGTGCAAGATACGGATGGACAGGCTACGACAGCAACAAGAATTATTCTACCTACCAGTGGAAGAACACAGTGCAGGCTGAAAACGTAGACTTCCGCAACTGCGTAATGTATAATGCGCAGGGCACCTGCTACGGAGGTCCGGGCGGCGGACAGATTAACATCGTGAACAATTACTACAAGGCTGGACCTAGTCACAGTTTGAGTAGTACAACCCTGAACGGCATCAAGGTAGATGTAAGCAGTGGTAAGGAAAGAGGAAACCAAGAGCGAATTACCCTGGTAACCGTATCAACCAGCAGTAATTCTGACAAGAATCATCCTGAGTTTTACGAAATGACCAGCAGATACTTTATCAATGGCAACACCACGGAAACCACCAAAGGATCTGTTACAAAGAACAAAGACTGGAAGGGCGTAAGCTACGACAAGGGTACTTATACTTTAAATGATGAGATTTATTCAGCCGACAAGAAGAATCTTTATGGTGATGCGGTAGAACATAAGACCATCAACGGAGTTTCCTGTGTCAAGATCAAGATGGACGCTCCAGCTCCTACAGGAGAGGTTACCACCCACTCTGCTGCCGAATCATTCAGCAAGGTACTGGCATACAGCGGAGCCTCACTCTACCGCGATGAGATTGATGCGCGCTACATGGAAGAGGCTAAGACCGGAACAGCCAAGTATAAGGGAAGCATTACCCAATCACCTGGCATCATTGACAAGGTGGCAGATGTAAACGGCTACACCGAGGCTAACTTCGGCACCGCTTCTCGCCCTGCCGACTTCGACACAGATAAGGACGGAATCCCAGATTCATGGGAGACAGCCAATGGTCTGGATCCAAACGACGCCACAGATGCCCTCACCTACTCGCTTGACAGCAAGGAGTACTACACCAACCTTGAGGTTTACGCCAATTCGCTGGTTGAGGACATCATGAAGCAGGGCAATGCTGATGCCGAGAACAAGGTAGATGAATACTATCCTGCATGGAAGAATCCTACAGGCATCTTGCAAATCACCGGTTCAAATCCTAGTGAGTTGGTAAAAGTAACGTATTACAGCCTCAACGGAACCCTCCTTTCTGCTCCTCAAAAAGGAATCAACGTCCGTAAGATGTTGTTTAAGAACGGAAAGACCGTAGTGGATAAGGTAATAAAGGAATAAAACAAAACCTCTTATAAACAAAAAGGGCATCCCCTCCATTTGGGAATGCCCTTTTTGTTTTATCTGTTTACACAATCTGTTACTTTACATACTTCTTACCGTTCTTGATAATCAAGCCCTTTGCAGAAGAAGAAACCTCCTGACCAGCGAGGTTGTAGGTCTTACCATTCTTCTTGGCTGCAGCAGCGTTTACTGAAGAGATGCCGGTAGATGTACCAGCCTTATACTTAAAGCCATAGAAACCCATTTTAGTACCTGCAGCAAGCACATAGTAAGTACCACCAGCAGCAACATCGAAGGTAACAATACCATTAGACTTAGTAACAATCACGTTCTCACCACCATCATTCTTAGTGAATTCCTGAGATGCACCATTCTTGCCATCTGGTAAATTATAAGAAGTAGGGGTCACCTCTGCAAAATTAGCATCCAGAATATGGAAACCCTTGTCTGCATTCAACTGAACAGCTACTGTTACAGAACCTGCCTTTACTGTCTCGAACTTATAAGCGCAGCCAGTAGGCTCTGCATCAGAATGCAACTTACCACTGTTCTTACCACATACGTAAGCAGTAAAATCAGCATCAGCCCAGTTAACCGTAGACTTACCAGCAGCAAAAGCAACACCAGCATTTTCCATATAAGTCAAAGTGATATTTTCTACTGATGTAATCTTATCACCAGCATTTACCTTGTCACCCACCTGCACTGCATAAGTGCCTTGAGCGTTCATACTTGCTGCCATGGCGACAGCTGCAATAAGAGTAAAGAATTTCTTCATAATCGTTTATTTTTAAGTTTATAAATTAAATTTAGTTGATGAATAACTGTATTATAGTTTAATTCATTTGCTAGTTCTTTTCGGTGGCAAAAATAACAAATCATTTTGAGAATCTCAGAAAAACATGAACCAAAATGAACTAAAACTACGAAAACGATTACGTAACTTTTACATCGAAACCGAAACAAAAATACCTTAAATAAAAATAATAAGTGTATTTTTGCACCAACAAACTTAAAATGTAAACTGGAAATAATAAGTATAATAACCTAAAAAGGCAAACAAATGAAAAAGAATCTACTCAGATTTGGGCTTCTCAGCCTGTTGCTTGTCTTTGCTTTCATCGCAAAGGCGCAAAATGTCACTGCTGTTTGGGACTTTCAGAACAATCTTCCTGAAGGTATCAACACTGCAGCTAACTTTCAAGGTAAGGAGGGCGACCTCGCTTCTACTGTAGAAGGCATCACCATGCACGTCAACGCTACACAGGGTAAGTTGAAGGGCAGAACAACTGATGCACAGTTTAACGCAGGAACCATCCTGCAGATTCCGGTAAAATCAGCCAATGATGTGGTTACCGTAACAACTTATCCTAACTACCACAACCTCACTGTAGGCGGAAAGACTGCTACTGAAGACGTAACAGAATACAACGCCACATCTGCCGAAGTGGCTAAGGGATATGTAGAAGTTGTTGCTACAGGCGGCTGCTACCTCTATCAGGTTAAGGTGGTACACGTAAGCGCCATCCAGGAGAAGGCACTCTACACTACCGACTTCACCAACTGGGAGAAAATAGACAACACAAAAGCTACAGATGTAAAGGTAAATCTCAAAACCCTTTACAGCAAGGAGGCTTTTACCTTTACATTCAACGGAGTGGGTGTTGACCCTACGGGAAATCAGGCTAAGTTCTCTGACCGTACTGGATATATGATTACAGCTAAGTATCCAAACCAATACACAACAGCTGAACCAAGCGCAGTAACCTCTCCATTGGCTAGCATCACAAAGATTACCCTCCATCAGGCAGCTACAGGTGGCAAACGTGGTATCAAGGTATCCGTAAAGGGCGACGGCGATGCTGACTGGGTAACCATCCACAACGTATCAATTGTAACCGCAAGCGGTGAAGATCTGGCACTCGACGTAAACCGCACCAACTGCCAGATCAAGTTCGAAAACTTCGCCCTCAACCAGAACGCTTACGTTACCGACCTCGCCATCTACGGAAACGTAGATATGAGCAAAACTCCAATGCTCGGCACTTTCAGCCTCAACGGCACCAAGTATTCAGCCGTTGACATCTTCAATGAAGACGCATCAGGCAAGCAGCTCGCTACCCTCCTCGTTTCAAAGAAGGCAAACCTCATCAGCGAGACCAATCCACTGAAAGATCTCGTTGCTGCAAACGGAACCATCAAGAGCACAACATACACTACCACCGGCGAAGGTGCAGACCAGAAGACTGTGGTAACCATCGTTGTAGAATCTAAGGGAGATGAAGTAACTTACGAACTCACCGTAGGCTTCAAGCCAGACTTCACCCTCACCTATTATAATATAGACGGCACAACAGTGCTCGGAACCCAGAAGGTGGAGCAGGATGCCAACATAGAGAAATTCCAGGAAGGCATGGAAGAGAAGGTAACCGTAGCCGAAGGTAAGAAATTCCGTGGCTGGGCCAGCAACCAGAAGAAAGACAGCAAGAAGTTCACTACCTCTTCTGTCATCGAAGCAGATGCTAACCTCTATGCACTCGTTACAGATATTGAGACCGCAAACGGAACAGCCCGTTACGACTACGACTTCCAGAAGGAAGGTTTCGACATCAACGACCACGAGGCAATCTCGGTAGAAGGCAACGGCAAGTGGCATGATACCACACACGGCTGGAGCTTCGAAGCTACCGACAAACTCAAGGTTAAGATGGGCGGTAAGGGTTACATCAAGATGAATCTCTGCCAGTATTCTAAGTCGGGCAAGATTACCCTCCTCGACCCTCAGGGAAAGGAAGTAAGTTCTATTGAAGCCAAGGCAACCAAGGACGGCAACCTTGGCGTTCTCCAGAACGAATCTACCGAAAGCGGTGAGTACACCATCACATTTGATGCTGACACTTACATCCACAGCCTCAGCATCGTAAACATGACAACACCTGCTTACACACAGAACGGCAACTGGATGGAGGTAAAGGCTGGCGATGTACAGAGCTTCATCACAGCCCTCGAAATTGCGAACGGCAACAATGCTGCAGCCAACGCTGCCCGTACATACATCTTCTTGCCTAACGGCACATACGACCTCGGCGACAAGTGTCTTACCTCAATCAGCGGTAACAATATCTCTATCATCGGCGAGAGCATGGACAACACCATCATCGTCAACAAGCCAGAGGTAGAAGGTATCGGCGTAACTGCAACATTGTATAACACAAGTACAGGTCTCTACATGCAGGACCTCACACTGAAGAATGCTTATCCATTCAACAATAGTACCGGTCGTGCAGTCTGCCTACAGGACAAAGGTACACAGACCATCTGCAAGAATGTGAAGATGCTTTCTTATCAGGACACTTACTACAGCAACAATAATAAGGGTCAGTACTACTTCGAAGGTTCAAATATCCACGGAATCGTAGACTTCATCTGCGGCGGTGGTGATGCATTCTTCAACAAGTGTACACTCACATTGGAACCAGGTAAAGGTTCATACATTACTGCCCCTTATACAGACGGCACCAAGTATGGTTACGTATTCGACGGCTGCAAGATTGTAGGTTCAGCTACAGACAGCTTTACTTTCGGTCGCTCTTGGGGCGGTACAGCCAACTGTGCATTCCTCAACACCATTCTCGACAAGAATGCAGCAGCCAAGATTACTTCTACCCGCTGGACAACAGGTGGTATGAACGTAGTTGCCAAGAACTTCTTCGAGTACAACACTCTTGATGAAGACGGTAAGGTGATTTCTCCAGCCGAGAACATCGTGAAGTTTACCAAGGATAAGGAAGTAAGCGAGTACAACACCATCATCACTGCAGAGAAGGCAGCCGAGTTCAGCCTCGACAAGGTATTTACCAACTGGAAGCCTGCCGACCTCGCTTCTCAGACCACAGCGACAGCGGCTACATTGAGCAACGACAAGCTTTCATGGACAGGTGATGCCCAGATGTATCTCGTGGCAAAAGACGGCAAGTTCTTTGCCCTGACCACAGAGAAGTCAGTAAACCTCAACGGCGAGAAGGGTTCATTCACCGTACGTGCAGCCAACCAGATGGGTGGTTTCGGTGCAACAGCCAATTCGGTAAGCACCGGTATTAAAAACATCGCTTCAGCTACAGATGCTGCAGTCATCAAGACCATCATCTTCGCAGCCGACGGCACCCAGCTCTCAAATCTTCAGAAGGGTATCAACATCATTGTGAAGACCCTGGCAGATGGCAGCAAGAAGACAAGTAAGGTCATCGTAAAGTAAAGAAACAGAGACCATAAGTAATTAGATTGACAGATAACTTTCGGAGTGCAATATCCCCATCCTCTTACAGAAGGGTGCCGGATATTGCACTTTTTTGTTCCCTCAACTCCCGAAACAATAGAAACGGGAACTGAGAAAACAGACCGTCGAAATGTAAAAAACAGAGTATTTACGCAAAAATCTGTAAACGTTTACGTGTTTTTTTACCCCCAACATACCCCGATTCTCATATTTTTTATCTAATTTTGCAGCAAGAAAACCAAGACTTAGCTTACGCTACGCATCCAGGCTGCCCCACCGGAGCCTTCGGCCTCCGAAAGAAACAGCCTTCAGCAAACAACTGCAGAGGATTGGGATTCTACTTAAAAACATTAAGAAAAAACATTAGAAAATTAGTAATTTAGAATAAGTTTTATCTAAACCTAAAGTGTATGTCTGGTAATTTTAGAAAAAAGAAAATTGCTTTGGCAGGCGCACTGATGTTCGTAGTAACAAGTGTATCTGCACAAACAGTAAAAGGCGTTGTTACTGACAATACGGGTGAGCCTATTATCGGCGCCTCTGTCATGGAGGTTGGTCAAGCAGGTAATGGTGGTATCACTGATATTGATGGTAACTTCACCGTTAATTTGAAAGGCAGCAGTAAGAAACTGAAGATTTCATACATCGGTATGAAAGCAAAGGAGATTAATGTTGCAGGTAAAACAACCATCGCAGTAAAGCTCGAGGATGAAGCTAACTCCCTCAACGATGTCGTTGTCATCGGTTACGGTACAGTAAAAAAGAAGGACTTGACCGGTGCCGTTGCTACCGTAAAGGGTGAAGACCTGACCAAGGTTCCTGTTACAAATGCAGCAGAAGCTTTGACAGGTAAGTTGCCTGGTGTGCAGATTACAACTACCGACGGTTCACCTGATGCAGAAATGATCATCAAGGTGCGTGGTGGTGGTTCTATCACTGGTGACAACTCTCCTCTCTACATCGTAGACGGATTTCCAGTATCCAGCATCGGTGACATTGCTCCTTCTGACATTGAGGACATTACCGTATTGAAGGATGCTGCTTCTACAGCTATCTATGGTTCTCAGGGTGCAAATGGTGTAATCCTGGTTACTACAAAGGGCGCTAAGTCTGGTAAGACAGTTGTTTCTTACAATGGCTACGTTCAGGGCAAGAGCATAGCCAAGACTCTTGACACCATGACTCCTTATCAGTACGTTATGTACAACTATGAGCGTGCTGCTCTCCGCGGTACATCTGATATCAGCAGCTTCGAAAAGCGTTTCGGTTCTTTCGGAGACCTCGACCTGTATCAGTATCAGCAGGGTCATGACTGGCAGAACGAGATGTTCGGCAACCACGATCTCTCACAGTCTCACAACGTAAGTGTTAGCGGTGGTTCTGAAAAGACCAAGTTCAACCTCAGCGGTACTTACACCAACGACAACAGTTTGATGAAGACCAACGGTTACGACCGTTTCAATGTAAACTTCAAGTTGAATCATGAGATTTGCAAGAACTTGAAGCTCGACTTCGGTATGCGTCTGGCTGATGTTACAACCAAGGGTGTTGGTACAGGTGGTGGTACTTATAAGATCCGTTCTTATGAGGCTATTACCAAGGGTCCTGTTAATGGTCTCTACGATCAGCTCGACATCGATCCTTCAACTCTTCCAGACGATGAGTATGATGAGTACATCTCTATTACCCGCAGTCTGCAGGATAAGGTAAATGACTACTGGAGAAGAAAGAATGAACGCCGTTACAACTATAATGGTGCCATTACATGGAAGTTCCTCAAGAACTTTACATATCGTGCAGAGGCTGGTTACGACTACAGCTTCTTCCAGCAGAAAGATTATTATGCAGCTTTGAGTGACAAGGCTGTAAAGGATGGCGGTAGTCTTCCTATGGGTGAATGGACCAAGAAAGATACTTGGAAGCTCCGTTTGACCCATACCTTGACTTACAACAAGACATTTAACAAGGTACACAATCTGAACGCCATGATTGGCCAGGAATATGTAGCAACAAACAATGAGAGCCTCAGTGTTATCGCTAAATACTTCCAGAAGGACATTGCTCCTGAGAAGATGTTTGCAAGTCTTGCATCAAACTCTGGTGCAACAGGTTCCCGTACCATCAACTCTTCATTGGGCCAGGAAGATCGTACTCTTTCTTTCTTCGGTCGTTTGAACTACTCTTATGCAGACCGCTATTTGCTGACATTCACTATGCGTGCCGATGGTTCTTCTAAGTTCGTGAAGGACAACCGTTGGGGCTACTTCCCTGCTGCCGCATTGGGTTGGCGTATCGCAGAGGAGCCTTGGATGATAAATACAAAGGACTGGTTGTCTAACCTGAAACTCCGTTTCTCTTATGGTACAGCAGGTAACAACCGTATCAGCTCTTCCATGTATGAGACAACTTACAAGGCTTATGGTAGCGGAAAATATTATGGTGCAGGTAACCAGCAGAACCCTCACTATACATTGAACAATTCTCAGTTGGCTAACCCAGAATTGAAGTGGGAAACCACCATTACACGTAACGTTGGTTTGGACTTTGGTTTCTTCGATGAGCGTATCTCAGGTAGCTTGGATTACTACTGGAACACCACAAAGGACCTGCTCCTCGATGCTCCTGTAACAGCAATCGGCTATACTTCTATGCAGCAGAACATCGGTCAGACATCTAACCGTGGTGTTGAGTTGAACTTGAATGCAGCTATCCTCCGCAAAAAGGATTACTCTTTGAACTTCAACTTCAACGTTGGTTTCAATAAGAACAAGGTTGACAAGTTGGCTGGTGGTCAGACTTACCAGTCTTACAACTCTGGTGCCTTCTCTACCGACATGCGCGGTTACGACGACTACCGAGTTGTTGTAGGTCAGCCTCTCGGATTGGTATATGGTTTCGTTTGCGACGGTTTCTACACTGTTGATGACTTCCAGACCACAACCGATGAGAACGGCAAGACTCAGTTCGTATTTGACAAGAGCGGTAACTATATCCTGAAGGAAGGTGTAGTAGATGGTTCATTCATTACTGCAGGTTCTAAGGCAGGTCTCCGTCCAGGTGCAATGAAGGTAAGAGACCTTGATGGTGACAAGAAGATTTCAGAGTCAGACCGTACCATCATCGGTAAGACTCAGCCTAAATTCCAGGGTGGTTTCGGCCTCAACGCCACATACAAGTGGTTTGACCTGACTGCCAACTTCAACTTCGTAGTAGGTAATGACGTTTACAACCTCGACAAGATGGTTACATCACAGTCATACCGTAATACATACGCAAGTCTCCGTCAGGAAATGACTCCTGTAACTTTGGGTGGTAAGGCATGGACTTACATGGATCAGGCTACAGGTGAAATTGTAACAGATTACGAGACATTGAAGAATATGAATGCAAATGCTTCTATTTGGAGTGCAGCAACTTTGTCAGATAACAACCCTGTACCTTCATCATGGGCTGTTGAGGATGGTTCATTCCTCCGTTTGCAGAACTTGACAGTAGGTTTCACATTCCCTAAGGAGTGGACCAAGAAGTTCGCTTGCAACTCACTGCGCATGTACTGCACATTGACAAACTTGTTCTGCTTGACCAACTACTCAGGTTATGACCCAGAGGTTAACTCATCAATCCGTGGCAGCAAGACCAGCGGTTTGACTCCAGGTGCCGACTTCTCATCATATCCTAAGTCATTCTCTTGGACAGCAGGTGTAAACATTTCATTCTAATAGAAAACAAGATACAAATTATGAAACGTATATTTCTATATATATCAATGTTCATTGCAGGAGCAAGTTTTAACTCTTGTAGTGACTTATTGGACACAGAGACTTTGTCTACAGACAATTTGAACTACCTGTGTTCAAACGCAACTGATGCCCGCAAGATGGTAGACCACGTATATGCCTACTTCTGCGAGGATACTTATACATCACGTATGAGCACCAACTGGATGCAGAATACCGATGTTGAAATTGGTTTCGTCAAGAAGGCTCAAGCTTCTGAGACTACCCGTCGTGGTATTTGGGCACTGAACCCATCATACTTCGGTGATATCAAGAACTGCTGGAACAACACCCAGAAAGCCATTGATTTCGCCAACCAGTGCATTCAGGGAATTGAGGCAAGCGATGCATATAAAAATGGAGATGCAGATATGAAGCAACTTCATGGTGAGGCTATTTGTCTTCGTGCATACTGGTATTTTCTGATGTGTAACTTCTGGGGTGACGTGCCATTTGCAACAACTCCTACATCAAAGGACGATATGCACAATGATCCACGTACAGATAAAAACATCATCTATACCCACTTGATTCAAGACCTCATCAACAACGAGGGTGAGATGCAGTGGAGCAGCAAAGCTACAGTAGAGCGTATGAACCGTGAGTTCGCTCTCGGTTTCATAACCAAGTTGGCTATGTTCCGCGCAGGTTACTCTATGCAGGCTGATGGTACCATGGCTCGCAGCACTGGTACAGGTGAAGAATATACTGTACATTATGTAGATGAGAATGGCAACGAGGCTACTGCAACTTCTGCAGACGATTACTACAAGGTTGCTAAAGCTTATGCTAAGAAGTTGATTTCCTTGAAGGACCGTCAGCTCAACAGTAACTTTAAGCAGATCTTTGATAACGAAATCAATGGTTGCAACCCTGCTAATGGTGATGTTTTGTTCGAGATGGGTTATGTACCAAACTCAGGTGGCGACATCGGTTGGTGCCTTGGTTTGAGCGTAGTTTCAAGTTCTAAGGGTGCCGGTACTACTTATACCAACCTCACTCCAAGCTATGCATGCTCATTCAATGCACAAGACCAGCGTCTGAAGGCTACATGTGCTAACTACCGTTGGTTGTACGACAACAAGCAGGCTGCAGTGGATGGCGTCAACATCCAGCCAGCTAAATGGTGCCGCATGGATTTGAGTGTCAACAACGTTGAATCTAAGGGTACAGGTATCAACTTCCCTATCCTGCGATATGCTGACGTATTGTTACTCCTCGCTGAAGCTGATAACGAAATCAACAATGGACCTACTGCTGAGGCAAAGGAGATGTTGAAGCGAGTTCGTAACCGTGCCTTTGCAAATGCAACCAACAAGAACGAGATGGTGAATGAATATGTTGATAATCTCAACGATCACGACTCTTTCAAGAAAGCTATCATCAACGAACGTGCTTGGGAGTTTGGTGGCGAGTGTATCCGTAAGTTCGACCTCATTCGTTGGAACTACTACTCTGATGCCATCGTTAATACTTTGGAGTGGGTTCGCGACGTAACTATGAACTATAACCAGCTTCGTCTGGAGAATGGAGAATTCATCTACGACAAGACTAAAGAAATTGTTGATATGGGCATCGCACCACGCCTCTACTACAACTATGTAAATGGCGAGATTCAGTTCGAGAACAACTATTTCACTTATCGTGATAACAGCGCAAGCCCATACAAAGAGGCAACAACACTTGCAGATGATGACATCAAGACTTCAGGAGCTACTTTCGATGGTTTAAAATACATCCAGTTCTTGGATACCTATATGTCTGTTAGCGATACAGATCCTACTACAAAAACAGAGTATGGAAAAGATGCTGATGGCAATAAGATCAAGAAGGGAATCATGAATGAGGCTTTCTTATACTCATGGTTTGGTCTGACAGACGGAGTTGTGACAACAGGTGCAGAAGACATGGAGCCTCTCCGCAAAAAGGTAACTCCATATATCTTGCCTATCCCTAAGGACAACATTGCTTCTTCAAACGGTGTATTGTCTAACGAAGGTTATGCTATTCGCAACAAGTAAATCGAGTTATGTAGTCCATAACAAATAAAAGTAAGTAATTATGAAATACAATAAATATATATTGTCTATGCTTTTCGCTGCTACAGTTGGTACCACAATGGTAAGCTGTAGCGACGATGACAACTTGGGCGATGCACCTCGTTTGTTCCGTCCAATTGCAAGCGCAACTGTCAACTCAAATGCCTTGAAGGTAGAATGGGATAAAATCCAGGGTGCCACCAGTTATGAGTTGGAATTGGGACTTGTGACATCTACAGATGAGGATGGCACAAATCACCTGAAAGTAATCAAGAAAGCCACAACAGAGGATGATACCTATACTTTCGATGATTTAGGATGGGACGAGAAGTATGGTGTAAGAATCAAGTGTATTGGCGACAACAAGGAATCAGAGTATTATGAGGTAAAGGCCCAGAGCATCAACTACCCTACTAAGGTTTCAGGTGCCAAGGCTATTGATAACGCAGCTCGTGTATCTTGGGATGAAGGTGGCCAGAAAATCAAGTATGTAATGGCTTGCCCTGCTGAAGACGCAGAAAACCATGATACCATCTCAGTCAAAGTAAGCGATGCTGACTATGCTCAGGGATATGTAGATATCTATGGCTTGCAGCCAGAAACATCATACACATTCAAGACATACGACAGTTCTTCTGACTTCAACAATACTACCTATGCAGGTAAAACTACAGCTACAACCAAAGCTAGCGTCAACTTCGACGAGAAGTATGGAGAAGGCATGTGGCTCGATACCCGCAACTGGGATGCTAAGGAAGCTAAGGATACATTGAAGACTGCTGAGTTCTGGAATATGGTAAAGGACGGTATGACTATCATCCTCCGTGGTGAACAGGAATACAAGATCAACAACTCTATCAGTCTCGACCGCAATGTAACCTTCATAACCGGTATGACATTGGGCGGTAACGCTCAGTTCACCTTCTCCGGTGGTATGAACGTCAAGAAGGGTGTTAATATCGATAAGGTGAAGTTCGAAAGCATCGATATGATTAGCGATAAGCAAGCTGATAAGGATGCGTTCCTCGCAGGTACAGACAAGAGCTTTGGTGGCCGTCAGGTTATCAATGTCAGCGGTACTGGCTCTACCATCAGTGAACTCATCTTCAACGATTGCTACATCCGCGGTTTCCGTGGTGTAGTAAGAGGTCAGAAGAACAGCGACAACTTCCTGAACATTACTTTCAAGGGTTGTACAATTGATGGTGTCGGCGATCAGGGTGTTGTAACCATCGCAGATAAGGGTGGAGATTTCCGCAACGTAACATTCGATGATTGTACTATTACAAACATTATTATGCTTTGCGACTTACGTAAGACTGCCCAGGCTCCTACTGTAAATGTAAACAACTGTACATTCTGCTATGCTCCAATGGAGACTACAGCAAATGCTAACACACCATTGTTCCGTTTTGCTACAAATGCAGCAAACTTGAACATCAACAACAGCATCTTTGGTCCTTCTATGGCTACAGACGGAAGTGCAGGAGCAAAACTTCAGCTTTACACACCAGGCGCTAAGGGAAGTGTTCTTCTGAATGGTGCAAGCACAGTGCTTTCTGTTGCAGGTTCATACAAGACTAACTTTGCTTACACACCAATCGGTGCAGACGCTAAAACATACGGCATAGAAGGTCTCATCGACTTCAAGGGTTCTGAGACAGATCTTTGGACAAATCCAGCAAAGGGTGAATTCAAGTTCAACGCAAATCTTGACAGTGAAGCAGGTGCTTCTAAGTGGAAGTAATCCTATTATCAATCAATATAAAAGTGCAATGCCCACACCGGGCGTTGCACTTTTTTTGTTATCTCTCCCTCTCCCCCACCACTAACAAAAACTTTTTTTGTTAATTTCTTGGAAGTTACGAAAGAAAAGCGTATCTTTGCAGCGTGATATTAAGAAATAAAAGAAAAGAGAATGAACGGAGAAAACTATATAAGATTTGACTGGGCGATGAAACGCCTGCTGCGCAACAAGGCTAACTATGTTGTGCTCGAGGGTTTCCTGTCTTCATTACTTGGAAAGAAATTTAAGATTCACCGCTTCCTGGAGAGCGAAAGTAACCAAGAAGACGAAGACGATAAATATAACCGAGTAGATATTCTGGCAGAAAGCGAGGATGAACAGCTATGCATCATTGAAGTACAAAATAGTCGTGAGCATACTTATTTCCATCGCATGCTCTATGGTGTATCTAAGGCAATAACAGAGTATATTGGTCTTGGGAAACCATACGAAGCGGTTCGCAAGGTGTATTCCATTAACATCGTCTATTTCGAACTAGGACAAGGAAAAGATTATGTGTACCATGGTAAAACCGAATTCATCGGCGAACACGAACCACACGACATTCTGAAACTCTCCATCCGACAGAACGAGAAATTCTTTGGCATCAAGGATAAAGATTTAAAACTTAGAAAGAGCCCTGGCGACTTGTTCCCTGAGTACTACATACTACGTGTCAATGATTTTGACAAGATAGCAACTACCCCTCTTGACGAATGGATAGAATTTCTGAAAACAGGCTCAATCAGCTCCGAAGCCACTGCTGCAGGATTACCAGAAGCACGTGAGCGACTTCGTGTGGATTCACTCTCACAAGAAGACAAGCAAGCTTATTACCGACATCTAGAAGCTGTTAGACATATGAAAAGCCTATTCGACACTAGCCGTGACGAGGGATATCAAGATGGCTTAATGGAAGGAAGAGCAGAAGGAAGAGCAGAAGGGGAAAAAGAAAAAGCCCTAAACATCGCTCTCAAACTTCTTGCTTTCAACACACCAATCGACATCATTTCCCAATCCACTGGATTAACTGTTGAAGAGATTAAAAAATTGAAACAATAATACTATACGAATAATAGAGAGGGTGTGTCATAAGTGGGATGACATACCCTCTTTTTTCGCTACTTCAGCCACTTCAGGCAGCTAACTCAGTCACTTCATTCAGCTAACACAATCACTTCTGCCAGCTAACTCAGCCACTTCATTCTGCTAACACAGCCACTTCATTCTGCTAACAAATCCGTCTCATTCTGCTTACGAATTCGAATCTTCGAGACAACGAAGTCATATCTTCAAGCCAGCGCTGTCGGATCTTTAAGCCAGCGCAGTCGAATCTACAAGCCAGCTGAAGCCTCTGACTTTTTACAAATAACTGATTAGTCAATCCTCTTTATGCTATTTCTAACTTGTTTTCTTGTGGTGAAAGACTTCTGCAGAAGTTTTTTTCTCAAATATAATGCCACTAATATCACACTTAGACTTAACCATCTGATTATAAGCGAATAACGCGTAGCAATAAGGGGTGTTTTTATTGTCACCTTATTGCCACCTGTTACCACGCCCCTGGGTAAGCGTCTCCGCGTTTATACCTTGCCCTTTATCGTAAAAGTTCTTACCTTTGC
>ERZ1673741.678-NODE-678-length-34179-cov-129.865725_pt1 | contig 34179 bp, 18 predicted proteins | sample MGYA00580209_ERZ1673741 | MGnify/ENA primary metagenome ERZ1673741 (study PRJEB41218, sample SAMN15661754) | gut metagenome | host: Homo sapiens | place: Canada: London | collected 2015-08-20/2019-03-30 | study: EMG produced TPA metagenomics assembly of... | reverse complement strand
AGAACTTCTCTACGCCAGCCAATCCCTGGCATTTCTACATCTCCATCGCCCTCTTTTTTGCCACCTTTATCGGCGTAAAAGTGATGAAGATCAATCCTATCCGCATGATACTCTACTCGGCTTTTGCCGGATTAGTATTACTATATTAAACAAAATCTTTCGATTTTATTTGGTAGTAATAAATAAAAATCGTACATTTGCAACAAAAAGGAGATAGACCATGACATACTCACAGGCAGATATTACCGTTCCATACGCTGTGGCGAACTTTGCAGAGATTCGCCACAAGGGATATTATTATGTGGACAAGACCAACTATATTCCACTGCTTGAGCGTTACAAAGCACCAGTTTTTCTCCGTCCTCGCAGATTCGGAAAGAGTCTGCTCGTTTCCATGTTGGCTCACTATTACGACCGTAACATGGCAACACAATTCAAAGATTTGTTTGGTGGAACTTGGATTGGCGAACACCCAACAAACGAGCACAACCAATATCTCGTTGTAAGATATGACTTTTCCACAACTTCCGTTGCCAGCAAGAAGGAAGACATCGAGAAGAACTTCAACGCCGTGAATTGCAGTCCACTCCGTACATTGGTGGAACGCAACAGAGACCTTTTTGGAGGTTTCAGGTTCAGAGAGGATGGCAATGCCTCCAACATGCTGGTTGAAGTATGCGAGTTTATCTCTTCCCATAATCTTCCACCTCTTTATATATTAATAGATGAATACGACAACTTTACCAACCAGCTACTAGTTGTCTATAAGGACTCGCTGTACCAGGACCTGACCACAGGGGAAAGTTTCCTACGAACATTCTTCAAGGTTATCAAGGCAGGCATTGGCGAAGGTACCATCCGCACCTGCTTCTGCACAGGAGTACTGCCTGTCACCATGGATGACTTAACCAGTGGCTATAACATCGCAGAGATGTTGACTCTGAAGCCGGAATTTACCAATCTATTGGGCTTTACCCATGAGGAAGCAGCCCAATATCTGAAGTATGTCATCAATAAATATGGCCCTCAAGCCTCTTTCGAGGAATTATGGACTCTGATACTCAACAATTATGACGGTTACCACTTTTTACCAAATGCAGAACCATTATTTAACTCTACCATTCTGACTTACTTCCTCAAGAACTTTGCTGAACTGAAAGGCGGCATCCCTACGGAAATGGTAGATGAGAACCTGCGCACTGACACTAGTTGGATAAGAAGATTGACCATCACGCTTGACAATGCCAAAGAAATGCTCGACAGCCTGTTGATGGATGGAGAATTGTACTATTCACAAGCCGATTTACGCAGCAAGTTCAACAAGCAAAAGTTCTTCTCCCCAGAGTTCTACCCTATCAGCCTCTACTACTTGGGTATGACCACCCTGAAGGACAATTACAAAATGGCTTTGCCAAACTTGACGACCAAGAGTGTATATATGAGTTACTACAACGAATTGAATAGTATCAGCGACAATGCCCGTAAGTTTGTTCCTGCATACGAGGCATTTGTCAGAGACAGAGAACTAGAGCCATTATTCCATAACTATGTTAAGGAATACTTAGGTCAGCTTCCAGCCCAAGCCTTTGACAAGATGAACGAGAATTTCATTCGCTGTTCTTTTTTCGAGTTACTGAGCCGCTACTTGAGCAATTGCTATACATTCGCCATCGAACAGAACTTGCCATCAGGTCGTGCTGACTTAGTGCTGACCGGCATTCCTGGCACATCATTCCATAACGACTGCCGCATCATTGAGTTTAAATATTACAAGTCTAAAGACGCAGGCATTGTTGATAATTTGGAAGAGGCACGCTTAGAAGACGGCAAACAAGTGAAGGCTTATGCCGCAGATATGCAGAAAGCCTTTCCTCACTATCAGACAAAAGCATACGTAGCTTATATTGTAGGGAACAAGACTTGCAAGATTTTTAAAGAGAATAGTAATGATTGATTATAGCAACCAATAAGAACGCACTGTTCTTTCGCAAAGTCTAATATATCCAAAGTTAATCGGCAAAAAGGTGGATTTTCATCAGAAAATCCACCTTTTACACTATATTTCGCATTTTGTCCACCTGTTTCTTGTGCATTTTGTGTACTTTTGCAACTGTGTATTAATAGCGGAATGGATTCAGGCTAAGCTTGATTTCATGCCATCAACAAGAAACAAAATAAACAAACCTAAGAATAAAGAATAAACAAATGAATAAGAAAAGACAGATTTTGCTTTCGGCTGTGCTCGCCTCTGCTTTGGCTGCCAACGCACAGGTTACCATCAATGTAGATGCCTCAAATCCAGGCATCAAGGTATCTCCTAACCTCTATGGTATCTTCTTCGAGGATATCAACCATGCTGCAGATGGCGGTCTCTATGCCGAACTCATCAGCAACCGTTCTTTCGAAGACGATGACAAGAATATTCCTACCTGGAAAACTGCCGCTCAGGAAGGTGCAAAAATCAATGCACAACTCATCAATAAGGGTTTGCTCAACAATGCACAGGGCAAGGCACTCCAGCTTACCATCGCTGCCAAGCCTGCAGCTACAGCCTCTCTCATCAATGAGGGTTTCTGGGGAATCAACGCCGTGCAGGGCAGAACCTATAAACTCTCTTTCTGGGCTAAGGGTAGCTACAAGGGCGGATTGAAGGCTCGCCTCACCAACGCCAAGGGCGATAAGGTTTACGCAGAAACCGCACTCAATGCCAAGGTTGGCAAGAAGTGGACCAAATATACGGCAGAGTTGACTGCCAACGGAAACGACGCCAAGGCTCAGTTTGAACTCGTAGCCGACGGAAAGGGTACCATCGTTCTCGATGTGGTAAGCCTCTTCCCTCCTACTTTCAAGAATCGCGAGAATGGCTTGCGCCCTGACCTGGCTCAGCTTATTTATAACATCCATCCTAAGTTCGTCCGTTTCCCTGGCGGTTGCTACGTAGAGGGACAGGAGTCTCCTGAGAATGCATTCCACTGGGAGAAGACCATCGGTCCTATCGAGGAGCGTCCGGGTCATAAGAACGTAAACTGGCGCTATCGCACCAGCGACGGTATGGGATTCGATGAATATCTGCAGCTTGCCGAGGATTTGAACGCCAAGCCTCTCTATGTTGTAAACGTAGGTTTGTGGCACGGCGGTATGACTCCTGTAGACAGCATCCAGCCTTGGATTGACGAGTGCATGAATGCCCTGGAGTATGCCAATGGTCCTGTTACCTCCAAGTATGGTGCGCTGCGTGCCAAGAACGGTCATCCGGAACCATACAACATCGAGTATCTGGAGATTGGTAATGAGAACAACCAGCCGGATCCTGCGGCTCAGAGCGACCATTACTACGAGCGCTTCAAGAAGTTCAAGGATGCTGTATTGGCGAAATATCCTAAGATGCACCTCATCGGTAACGTGGTGGCTTGGGGCGATGACAATCCTAAGTGGGAAAGCAACGAAAGCGTAGAACTCCTCGACGAGCACTACTACAGAAATCCTGCCTGGTTTGCCGAGAACTTCAACAAGTATGATAACTACGACCGTAAGGGCAGCGAAATTTATGTAGGTGAATATGCCGTAACCCAGGGCTTCGGCAATATGGGTTCGCTCGATGCAGCACTCGGTGAGGCAGTCTATATGATGGGCATCGAGAACAACTCTGACATCGTGACCATGGCATCCTACGCTCCTATCTTCGCCAACCTCAACAACCGTATGTGGGCACCGGATATGATTCAGTATACATCAGACAAGGTATTCGGAACTCCATCTTACTACGTTCAGAACGTGATGGCAAACAACATCGGTACCCGTGTACTGAAGGTGAACCAGAAGAATCCATACAAATATGAGCAGACTCAGGTGAAGCCAGCTATCTGCCGTGTAGGTATGGGAACATGGGGCACTCAGGTTTCTTTCGAGGACAAGGGCTACAGCGATGAGAACGGAAAGGCGCTGCCGATGACCTTGCAGGAGTTGCCTACCGATATCCGTGGACAGTGGAAGACTGAGGGTAGCCTCATCAAGCAGACCAGCAACGAAGAGAGCTGCATCCGTCTGAACCCAGGTGAGATTACCAGCAACGGCTATATATATAAGGTACGCGCGAAGAAGGATGCCGGAAACGAAGGCTTCCTCATCATCTTCAACTACGTGGATAAGAACAACTACTGCTGGTTGAACCTCGGTGGCTGGAACAACACCCAGCACGGAGTAGAGTCTATCGTGAATGGTGCCAAGAGTCAGATAGCTACTACCCCAGGCAGCATCGAGACTGGCAAGTGGTATGACATCGAACTGAAAGTAGTAGGCGACAGCATCTTCGCCAAGTTGGATGGCAAGGAAATATTCTCTACCAAGTTGAAGGCAAACACCCTTCCTGGCATCTTCTCTACAGCAACACTTGATGAACAGACGGGCGAGGTAATCCTGAAGATTGCCAACACCAGCACCGAGCACACCACAGCGAAGATTAATCTTCAGGGCAAGGAAATCAAGAATGGCAAGCTCATCCGCCTCTCTGCCAAGAACGGTCTGGAGGAGAACACCATCGACAATCCTACCAATATCTATCCTGTAGAAAACTACGTAACTACAGAGAAGAACGGTGCAACGGTAGAGATTCCAGCCAGCTCGCTGAATATCATCCGTTTGAAATAACAGACTACATCCAGAGCAGGATGCCCTGGGATCCATATATAGGTAATAACATTTTGAATAGTTGATAAGAAAGTTAGTTAGAAAAGAGAAGGCGGCAACCTGCGTGATGCAGTTTGCCGCCTCGTTTTTTATGATTGTCTATCACCTTAAAACTTATTTTACTGTCAACTCATAAGTTTTGCGCACAAGATTTTGGTAATTGAAAATAAAAGTTGTATTTTTGCACGATATTAATAGTAAATTATATTGAGACAATGCAAAAATACAAGAATTTGAGTAAATGCTTAATGGTCATTCTTGGCTTGACCATAGCATTTTTTATTGGAAACTTGATTATCGATACCATATTCAATGATAGTATTGAATGGAAGACATCGTTATTCAAAGCTATTATAGCTGTATGTATCATTTATATCCTCAAATACTTTGAAAAAGTGTTTCTAAGGAAATAAAAACGTGCAAAATATCATAAAAGATACGGAGAATGGCTACACCCGTAGCCATTTTTTCGTACTTTTGCTAGCGTTATCGTTCTTTAGACGCCATTATGACAAATGACCTATCGGACTATATATTAACATTACAAGATAGATAATTATGAAGAAAAGTTTAATTCTAATCATGGGTGCCGCTACTTTGGCGATGCCTATGCACGCCCAAGAGGAAAGCAATACCTCACATTACTCCATCTTAGACCATCTGACGTTTGATCTCGATGCTACAGTGGGAATGGAGAACAAAGGTATGACACCTACTACTTTGAACTTCGCCCTTGGCTATCAACTTACCCCACGCTTCTTCGCCTTCGCCAAAACTGAAGGTAGCATCAACCTCTACAAGAAAGATGATGTGAAGACTTATTTCAAGAGCCAAACTTTAGGTGGTGGACTGGGCTTCAAACTCTTCAACCCTAAGACTACCGCACAAGGGGTAGATCTTCGTCTCTCCGTAACCAATACTATCGGAAATGCCGACTGGAAATACACCTCCTATAATGCAGATCTCATCCTCTATCCGAACTGCAAGAAGAGTAGAAGTGTTCCCTATATCGGACTAGGTTTCAGACACATTAATTCTCACACCTCAGGATTATCCAATTGGAATGGCATCACTGGAACCATCGGTTTCAGATTCTAGAGATTACGCCTTCAATACAATATAAAAGTAAGTTGGCGTTTTTTGCGAAAGAGGGTGCGTCATGGACTTATGGCACACCCTCTATTCCTGCACTATCGTCTATTTAAAAGATCACCAATCAAAACAATTTTGAAAAATGATGGAGACATCCTATGGTGTTACCATTTTCAGTGCAAAGATACAACTTTTATCCAAAAGTCAAGGCTAAGCACCGTCACATGAGAAAGATTTTATTTCATACGGTGTCTTCTACGCTGAAATTCTATGGCATATTGTATCGGAGTCAGGATAACGCATGATAGAATTCGGCTTTGAGTCGATTTAAAAGGCTAAAAAAGAAGTGTCTACTATTTCAGTTTTATAAAAACTTTAGCGTCTACTTTTTCAGGATGTAAAGATTGTCAATATAAACTAGGAATAAGAGGAAAGTTTGACAAGTAGAATTAGGAATAGAGAAAATAATTGTCAACTTACAATAGGAATAAGGAACTATGTAGTCAACTAAATATAGGAAACCACATAGAAACAAATGCACATAAGGTGGTCTGTCAGAGCACATTAAGCGGTCTGTCCGTGCCCGTCAAGTGGGCACTCAGGGACCAAGTGATGGGCATCGACAGACCAAGTTACGGGCACTCATTGCCCGTACTGTGGGCATCGAGTGCCCAAAGTGTTGGACGTTTTTTGGGCACTTTTTGCGGGTCGGCGGCTTCGCTATTATGCATGATGCTTTATGAGGATTTCGTGATGCTTTTATGCTGATTTGGTGATACTACTATGCCAATTTCATGATACTTCGATGATACTTTGAGACTTTTTTCACGAAAAAACTTTTTTCGTATGCGTATAAACTCGACGGAAAATCTAAAAAGTATCTGATATGAAACCTTATAGATTCCCCAAAAATTACGCCCCGACGTAGCCTTTACTACATGGCGGCGTAATCTTTCCTACGTCCTGACGCAGAGTTTTCTACATCGCCATGTAACTTCAAGGGCGTCAGGAGAAAAAAACAAAAGTGTAGTTTTAGAACCTGATAAATTCATCATATAAACAAATCATCCAGAGTTACTGATGCTCTGAATATATCGGAGTATTCATTACTCACCAGCTCAGAATTTCCCACATAATCATACCCAATTGGTTCGCTGCAAATATACGACTAATTTCGGAAATAGCGAAAGAAAATAGCGGTTATTTCGCTACAAAACCGATTTTTTACCGTTCGTAGCGGAATAAACGCTATTTTAACTCTATTTTAACACTAAGCTAATATATCTTATTCCAGCGTCAGCCACCCATCTTCCGTCCAGTTGATTCGCTTCTGAACCAGGATGCTGGCACCATTCTTTGGCACGCTGTAACCATGGCAGAAGAAGAAATCGCCATCAGGGAAAGAGTAGGCAGAACAATGGCCCATCGCCTCATATTCCTTCTTGTCACCTTCAAGCAGCAGGGTGCCACCGCCCTCTCGCATATCCTTACCCGTCTTGTCCAGATAAGGACCGGAAACCTTCTTGCTTCTGCCTACGGCAACACGATAAGTACTCTTCATCCCCTGGCAGCAGTAATCCCAACTGACGAAGAGATAGTAATAACCACCATGCTTCATGATGAAAGGAGCCTCGATGGCATTGGTGCCGGCATCCTTGGAAGTAGGATTGGTAGGCACATCAATCTGATTGAGTGCATAACGGCGGGCAATGGTCTGAGGCTTGGCGCCCTTCTTCACATGCATCGTCTTCTTGTCCAGCGGAATAAGCTGGATGCCATCCCAGAAAGAACCCCAGGTAAGCCAAGGCTTGCCCTTCTCATCTATCACGAAATTAGGATCGATGGCATTCCAATTCACTTTTCCACCCTTTGAGGCAATGAGACAACCCTCGTCTTTCCAACCATCGGTATCGGCTAAAGAAACATTGCTGAGCAATCCGATGGCAGAGGTGTTCTTGCCGAAGGTAGAACAGGAATAAGCCATATACCACTTGTTCTTATACTTGATGACATCAGGTGCCCAGGTATGACTCTCATAACCCGGCACACTATCATGGGTCCAGGCTGGGAAAGCACCACGCGCCTCGTCTTTCAACACACCCTGCGGATTCAAGGTCCAATGCTTGCGGTCGGTAGAAGTCATCTGCGCAATGCCATGACCCGTGCAGTAGAGATAGTACTTGCCGTTCTCATAAGCCATCACGGGGTCGTGAACCATCGGAGTATCTACCACGACAGGCTCCTGAGGAGCATTCTGTGCCATCATCTGGCAACCGCCTTTTACAGCAGGAGCAGCAATCATCATTGCTGCTCCCAATAGTATTTTAGATAAATTCATCTTCTTTGTATTATACCTTATTATAATATATAAGAGAATTACTTGTTCACAAACTTTCTTCCATTTACTATCACTACACCCTTGTAGTTCTTGTCTACCAGCTGACCTGCAAGATTGTACCACTTGCCGTCATTCTGCTTCTTCTGGATGATAACCGGTGCTGCGATACCTGTATCTACAAGACTAGAACCATCGATGTAAGAGCCCTCGTTTACGAAGAACAGGTTAATCAGGCTAGGCTTGCTGGCGATGGTGGTTGAGAATGAGTAGTTATATACCTTCTTGCTGGTAGTTGTGATTGTGGCTGTCATCTTGAAGGTGCCATTAGCGGCATACTCCACAGTCATGTCAACCAAAGACCCGTTCATATCATTCTTGAAGGTATCCCAAACATAATTGCTTACACACCCAGTGTTAGAATTTGTGGTATTGTTCCAATTATCACAACGGATACCGAAATACTCGGTATAGCCAGTCACACCATGTGTCTTGTTGGCACCATACAAAGCCCAGTTGCACCAGTTGTTTGTAGCATTACTATAGTTATAGAACTTAAACTGAGCCTTCTTACCAGCCTGCAACTTATAATCTGCCGAGAAGTTGGTCCACCAAGCAGAAGTTGTATTCTTCTGTGCTGAAACAGGATAGTAAACTGGAGTTGTTTCCTCAGCCTCAGCATCGATGTTCAGGGAATAATCCTTCACATACTCATACTCATCCTTGCTGATGGTCATGGTCATAGTTACCTTGCCTTTGCCCTTCACCTTGCCGTCATCGGTCAGGATAGAAGTATCGCTCGATGTCCATGAAATGTTAGCACCCATCTTGCCCTGAGTAGGCAGAGAAGGAGCCGCATTCAAGGTTGCTCCATTAGAGAATGGCACTGTCAGGTTGTTGAGGGTGTATTTGATGGCTGCCTTGGCATCTGCCTTTACTGCCCAAACTTCCTGCTGATAGGTGAAGTTGTTCTGTCCCAGTGCCACGCTACCGCTTGATGATGATAGAGCAGAAATGGCGATGGCTGGGATATTGGTATAGTCGATGGTCTGCTTAACCAGTACGCCACGATATACGACATCATTGATAGTCAGATGGATGTAATCAGTACCTGCAATACGCTTCCAGGTTCCATTCTCGGCACCAGTGATGGTTCCATCGGCATGGAGAGTGATGTTCATAGGAGTCTCGAAAGCCTTTGCCTTGGTGTTCTGACCATACTGATGACGCATGAACTGATAGTCGCCTGCAATGTCAGCATCTGCGATAGATGCCTGGGAAGCGATAGCTGCATCGGTGATGGTCTCGCCGTCAAACTCGAATGGAGCTGCCATCAACCAACCCTCGTCATTGAGGAAGAGCTGATGAACACGAACCTGATGACCTTCGCCACCATTGCTGAAACGGGTATGATAAACCACGAAAGAACGGTTCTGCTTGTCTACGAACGCAGAGTTGTGACCCTGTGCTATTTCAGCACCGCTCATCGCATCCCACTGGTAACCGCCAAAGAGCAATACGCCACGGTTGTCGGCTGTGGTAGCACTATAGTTCATCTTATAACTCTTGAAGAGTGCAGATGTGCCATAACAATCTACGTAAGGTCCGTCAGGATTCTCTGAACGGAAGATGCGCATCTGATAACCGCCATCGCTGGTCAAGCCACCATAGCTCATGAAGAGGAAGTAGTACTTGCCTATCTTCTGAATATAGCTTGCCTCACCCGATACGTAATATCCGCCGGCAATCTTCTTACCGAAGTAAGGGTCGCTGGTACAGTTGGCACTGGCAGCACCCGGAGTAGTGGTCTTGTCATTCACCTCGTAAGGGAAGGTATAGGTATAGTCGCGGAGACCGTTGGTCTTATCCAACTTAATCATAAAGATACCACCCGACCAGGAGCCGTAGCTCATCCAGAGGTTGTCGTTGTCATCATAGAAGACGCATGGGTCGATACAGTTTGGCCAATAGGTTCCCCAGTTATCGCCCACCTTATAACGGGAAGGAAGAGCGGTTTCGCCTGTGGCAATGGCAAAGTCGGTATGTTTCCAGTCATCCGCTGCTGCATATGAGTTGTGAGCGTATGAGCCCTGGAAACCGGAGAATACTACAGGTCCCTGATAAGTCCAAGGTCCTTCGATATTATCTGAAACAAAGCATACGATGGAAGAGCACCAATGGTCTCCATTCAGACTCATATACATACACCATTTCTTCATGGTCTTGTTGTATACGATGTCTGGTGCCCACTGATTGCCCTGCACATTATAGCCTTTATACTGCCAGCCGTGGGCATTGAAGTTGCCGAACTTCACCTTCTCGCCCTTACAGTTCTTCACTTCGGTGACAACATGCGACTGATAGGCAATGGAATAATTAACCAATGTGCCCTGCTTGTTGGCAAAGAGACTGTTCACATTGCCGGTAGCTTCCTCGCCAGCCTTGAACGAAGTCCATTCCTGGTAGTTGCTTGCCGCAGTGGTCTTGCCTCTACCCAGATGAGAACCATATATATAATAGGTAGGCGAGCTAGGGTTGGTGATGTCATCCACCACGATAGATGGGTCGTGGCAAACCACACGCTTACTATATGATCTCGACGTATAAGCATTCGTCAGGTCGTTATCGCTGACCTGAGTCTGGGCACTTGCACCGATGGCAGCAAGCCCCAACATAGAGAGTATTAATTTCTTCATGAATGATACTTGTTAATTGATTGCTTTTATTCTAAGACTAAGAAAGCCTTGAAAATTAAGCAAAAAGGCAGACCTACGTGGAAACGTGTTTTCACATAAGTCATGCCTTTTATACTATTTCAGAAAAATCTTATCTGCGATGAGCACGTGTATAGTGCTTGCGGGCAGCAGCTGAACCGAACTTCAAATGGCTGCTATCAACGGTGAATGCCACATTCAGGTCACTAGGGTCGATGGTGTTGATACCCAAGTAATTCTGTACTGTTACGCTGCCATCATTACCCGTTACGATAGCCTGAACATCTGCAGTACCATTGTTACAGTTGGTTACAAACATCTTTACCTTTGCACCGTTCATGGTTGCGAGCCAGGTAGCCCAATCACCCTGTGTTCCGATAGGAGTACAAGCAGCATAACCATTACCCCAACCATAGTTATCGGCACGAACCACAGCGTATTCTGCCAAATCAGCCTTGCGGAGGATGAGCACATAGTTGTTCCAGTTGCCTGCACCGCTAGAATAGTTGGTGAAGTTGAACTCGAATGTCTCACCAGCAGGAATCTTCATATCCTTTGTAAATTCTGTCCACCAGGCAGTAGAGCAATCCTCAGCACCGAGAGAAACCGGAGTAGGAGTAACCGCCTTGACAGCAGACTCAGCCACATTTACTTCTACAGTAGCAGTACGGCCGTTTTCTGTAGTGATAGTCACCTCGTGCTTACCCGCAGTAGCAGGGATTCTTGAGAAAGTCAACTTAGAGTTGTCAATGACACCAGGTTCACCCTCTACGTATGTAGCATAAACCACCATACCTGTTGGGTCGAAAGCCAAAGTATGATTTACTCCATCAACTGCAGCTGAGTTATAATAGTAGTAGTTGGTGCGGGTTGGTGCCTGAGTAACAGTAATAGTCTTGATACCTGCCACTACATTAAACTTAGCATTGGCAACGATAGGAGTAGCCGCATTCTCACCCTTGAAAGTCTTGTTATAGATAGCGATGAGCGTCTTTTCACCCACCTCATCCATATCATTGATGGCAGAGAAGAGCAGTTCGCTGGCAGGAATCACCTTGGTCACACCCTCTTCGAAGGTAACCGTAGCAGAAACATTCTGCATCGCCTCTTCAAGCGTTGTACCCTTGTCAACCTCGGCAGGAACATTGTTCAACACCATAGAAACCGGAGCCTTATCCTGGGCAGATGTATATCCGCCGATAGGTTCTACGTTGCTCTGCTGGAAATCGATGAATGATCCCTCAGGAACCAGGAAGCAGCGGATGTTGGTATTGCTCTCGTCTGCATTCAGATTGGCAATCTTAGATGGCTGAATGTAGGTCTTGGTAACAGTACCATTGGTAATCTTCACCATGAAAGTATCTACACGGGAACGGTCAACCGTCAATGTTACCTTACCACCCAATTTATCTACACCCTTGTCTTTATCAGTTTCAAAGGTGAGATTACTCTGCACGCAGCTTCTGTCGATATGGTCACCCCACTCAGAGTTACCGCTTGGCTGGTTATCAAAACGGATAGCACCATACTCGGTATAACCTGTTCCGCCACGATCCACATCATTGGTGATGATGAGGGCGAAGTTCTTATAGGTGTTAGTTGCAGAAGGATTGATGTTCAGATTGAACACAGCATTCCACTTCTGGTTGTCTTGAACCACATAATACTTTGAGAAGGAAGTCCAGAATCCTGAAGAGAAATCTGTGTTACCCACAGTATAAACATCCTCGTTCATACCCACGAGCACCTCCTCAGTTGAAACCTTTGACTTTTCGATTGAGTCAATTTTTTCAGAAAGCCAATCAGGAGAGTTAACACTGAACATGTCACTTCCCTCGCATCCAGTCATCGCTGTCAATGCCATTGCTGCTACGCAGAAGACAGATGCTAATTTATTTAGGTGTTTCATATTATATTCTATATTATAAATATGTGAATTGTTTAGTTTTATCTCATGAGGCAGGTAATCCTGCCCCTTGAGATAATGAATATTGTTACTTGCTCAAGTCTACTACTGGATGAACTGTCCAACCTCTTCCGAAGAAATCAGATGAGTTATCCGTATTCGTATTAGCTGAGTTACCTGTCAGGTTAGGGTTATCATTCAACAAGCCCTGATAGATAGGCAGGAACTCATGACCTGGTACGTATGTATCGTAAGAGCTCTTCACCTCTGAATCAACACCTACCAAAGAGTAGCTTACCGGCTCCTTTGCCTTGTATGGAGAACGACGGAAGGTTCCGTGCTCCTTCAACTGAGCCAAACGACCCTGATCATAGAAGAATCCCCAACGAATCAGGTCGTAACCACGACCGTACTCGCAACCGAACTCCTTAGGACGCTCTACATTGGCAATCTGCTCGAAGAGCTTATCCTTGCTATTGAAGTCTGAAAGCTTCAAGTCCTTCAGGTTGGCACGCTCACGAACCTGGTTAATCCAGTCGATAGCCTGCTGTGTAGGACCGTTCACCTCGTTCTCGCACTCTGCAGCACGAAGCAAAACGTCAGAGTAACGCATCATGCGGAGGTTGATACCGCAATGAAGACCGGTTGTCACCTTATCATAAAGGTTGGTACGGAAATTGGTCCACTTAGCGATAGGAAGACCACCATAGTTGTTGTTGGTTATGATGGTATCAGAAGCTGTCATCTCGCTCTTGTAAGCTACGTTACCATTCTCAAAACCAACCCAGTCTGTCTCGTAGGTACCGATGGTCCAGTAGAGACGTGGATCCAACTTACCAGCTGTGGTACGCTCCTGCTTGAAGAGGTTGTACAACCATGGAGAAGCAGAGAGGTCAGCCCATCCACCGAATCTACCTGGAGCGAAGTTAGACTCTACGGCATGACCCTGTGTAGCGTTAGGGCTTGTATTGACTGGAGTCCACTCATCATCCACACCCTGTGAACCGTAGTCGAGATACTGAATCTCGAAGAGGCTCTCGTCATTGTTCTCGTAAGCAGAACCCTCACGGAAGTTGTCGCCATAGTTGGCCATCAGCTTGTAAGAGCCATACTTCTTGTTCATGATGTCCTTGAGTACGGTAAGTGCTTCGCTGTACTTATGACGCTGCATCAGAGTGCGGGCATAGTAACCGGCAGCAGCACCGCAGGTAGCACGGCCCTTAGCCCACTGACCACCTGCATCGCGAGATGGGAGGAGAGTCATTGCCTCAGCGAAATCCTTCTCTACCTGATCGAGCACCTCGTCGTAGGTACTGTTCTTGCCATAGAGACCATCCAGAGAAGAATAGTTGGCGTAATCAGTAATCAAAGTAGGATTCTGATAGTATCCAGCCAATGTATAGTAAGAATAACCACGAAGGAAGAGAGCCTGTCCCTTGATCTTCTTCATGGTCTCTGAGAGCGAAGCATCATCGCCTGTGGTACGTGAAAGGATGAAGTTACATACATTAATAGTATAGTAAGCCTCACGCCAAGGCCACATAGAGATTTCATCTGTCACAGGGTCGTCCATGTCATCGAATGGCATGTACCAAACCTGTGATGAGTTCCATACCTCATCGCCACGTGTTACATCGAGGGTATAACCCACACGTGCCGAAGAACCTTCCATACGAATATGGTTGTATGCTGCAATAACGCACTCTTCCAGATCATCAGCATTGAAACCGAAGGTTCCAGTGGTCTGCAGGTTAGGATTGGTAACATCCAACTTGTCCTCGCATGAGGTGGTAGCCATAGCACCGAGGCCAAGGAAGAGAGCTAATGATAATTTATATAGTTTCATATCAAATGTCCTTTTAAATAATAATGAATCTTATTCTTGTCTATTCTCATTATTAGAATGTGAAATGGAGACCGCACATAAACGTTCTGGCACTTGGGAAAGAGCAGAAGTTGTAACCTGGGGTAAAGGTACCGCCAGCATAGTCTACATTATATCCATGATAGCCTGTGAAGGTGTAGAGGTTCTGTGCTGATACATAGAGACGTACACCACTTACATATCCACCAAACCACTTGTCTGGGAAGTTGTAGCCCAACTCTACGTTGGCTATCTTCCAGTAAGCAGCATTCTGAATCTTGCGAGAGCTGAAGAGGTCGTTCCATGGCAATGTTGCATTGTTGGCTGCGTAGGTACGTGGAACACTTGAAAGGTAGGTACCATCCTCTGACCAACGGTTGGCATCCAGCATGCCTACCTCCTTGTTACCATAGCCGTAACAAGAGTTCAAACTGTTATAGATATCATCTGATACGTGATAATTCAATACTCCGTATGTAGAGATGTTGAGGTCGAAACCCTTATACTCCAAGTGAGTGCTCAAACCGAAGTTTACCTTTGGAAGACCACTGCCCAATACGGTCTGGTCGTAAGCATCGATTACGCCATCAGGAGTTCCGTCAGGACCTGAGATATCCTCATAGAGGCAGTCACCGACATTGGCACCCTGCTGAACAGCATTGTTGTCCAAATCTTCCTGAGTACGGGCGATTCCCTTGTAAACCCAACCGTAGAACTGCCCAATCTCCTGACCTACGTAAGTAGCGTATGCACCAGAAATGTATGAATCCTTACCGATACCCAGAGAGGTTACCTTGTTCTTCAGGGTACTTACGTTGGCGCTGATATCATACTTGAGGGCATGATCGCGGTTGCGATAGGTTGCGCTGAACTCGAAACCACTGTTCTCCATAGAGGCTGCGTTCATGTATACAGAAGTGTTGGAAACACCGGTCTGTGCTGGCACAGGAACTTGGTAAAGCAGGTCTTCTGACTTGTTCTTATACCACTCGGCAGTGAACTCCAAACGGTTGTTGAACATTGCCAGGTCGATACCCACGTTGGTGGTCTTCTTCTTCTCCCAGGCGATATCGTTGTTCACGAAGGTAGAAACGGCAGAACCGGTTACAGGACTGTTGCCGAAGCTGTAAGTCATGTTGTTACGGTTCATGGTAGCCATATACTGGTACTCACCGATGTTCTCGTTACCGAGCTCACCGTAGCTGGCACGAATCTTGAACATGTTAACGATGTCGCGGCTGATAGGGAAGAACTTCTCCTTATCGAAACGCCAACCTAAAGATACAGATGGGAAGGTTGCCCAACGGATGTTCTTGCTCAAGCGAGAGCTACCATCACGACGTACTACTGCAGAAAGCAGGTACTTCTCATCATAGTTGTAGTTCAAACGACCTACGTAAGAAGCCAGACTATGCTTGTACTCGTATGACTCTGAGTAAGTGTTCTTGGCATTCTGGAGCTGGAGGAAGTATGGCTCTGTGAAGTTGATACCCCAACCTGTCAGGAGGTTGGTATTCTCCTCTTCGTATGTCATACCGGCAAGCAGGTTGATGTTGTGCTTGCCAATCTTGCCATCATAAGTTATGGTATTCTCAACCAGGGCATCGCTGTAGTTGCGTGAACCCTTGGTGAGGCGCTCATTCTCCTTGGCGAGATATACACGGTTGCTCTGAATCCAGGAAGGAATCCAGGTCTTATCCTTAGCCTCTGTCTTGCTGTAAGAGAGGTTTACATTATAGTGAAGACCATGGTTCTTGCTCTTGATGCCTACCATACCCAACAGGTCAACATCAGCAGAAGCTGTACCTACGAAGCGGTCAACCAATGTATTGCGCTGCAACATATTGTTAACCAACAATGGGTTAGAAGCAGAGATATCACCATGTACGCCATCATAGTAAACACCATAACCGTAAGCATCATAGCGATAACCGTTAGCTGCACCAACCTTATCATCGAGAACCCATGTAGAGTTATCGTAAGCCTTGATGGTAGGCTGCATCAGAAGTGTACCACGGAGCACGTTGGTTACATCACCATAAAGACCCTGGACATACTCTGAGGCATTGGAAAGACCCATGTTATCCTGGTTAGAGTGAGAGTAAACCATGCTGGTACGGAACTTCACGAACTTGGTGTCCATAGTGTTGTTGACACGGGCAGTATAACGCTCGTAGTTAGGGCCTGCACCTTCCAAGGTACCCTTCTGGTTATAGTAATCGAGAGATACATTATAAGTACTGTGAGAGCTACCACCGCTGAGGGCTACGTTGTGGTTCTGGCGGATACCGGTCTTGAATACCTCGTCAAACCAATCTGTGTTGGTTTCGTCCTGGAAATGATACATTCCATCCTCGCCCATCTTGTAACCGCCAGGCAGAGGAGTGTTGGAATTCTTGCAAGCCTGACCCAGATAGTTGCTATACTGGTCAGCGTTCATTACATCATATACATCGCCAGGAATCTGGTCAACACCAAAGTAACCGGAGTAGTTCACCTTCAGAGGCTGGTCTTTCTTACCATTCTTGGTAGTGATGATAACGACACCATTGGCAGCACGAGAACCGTAGATGGCACCCGCAGAAGCATCCTTCAGAATCTGGATGGTCTCGATATCATTAGGAGAGAAGTCACGGATAGTGGTACCCATTGGCACACCATCGATGACATAAAGAGGAGCTGTGCTACCGAAAGAACCGATACCACGAATTCTCACACTAGGATCTGCACCAGGCTGACCGTCTGATGTAATCTGTACACCGGCAACCTTACCCTCAAGCATGGTAGAGATGTTGGAATTAGATACCTTCTTCATCTCCTCAGCATTGACGATAGATACGGAACCGGTAAGGTCTGCCTTCTTCTGGGTACCATAACCTACGACAACCACCTGGTCGAGTATATGGTCATCAGAAGAGAGCTGGATAGCATCAATAATGGCACGACCGCGTACTGCAATCTCACGCTCCTTGTAGCCAAGATAGCTTACAAAAAGAGTGGCGTTCGCCTTCACACGGATTTCAAAATTACCATCCAAGTCGGTAACTGTACCTGTCTTGGCATCCTTAGTCTTGACTGTTGCGCCAATCAGAGGTTCACCCTGATCATCTACAACTTGTCCCTTGACTGTGATCACCTGGTCCTGTGCAACAGCAGCCATTGCGGGCATTGGGGCAACAAAAGAAGCGCCACCAACAGCACCAAGGCATAGCATCATAGAGAATAATTGTTTCCTCATTGCTTATCAATTTTTAGGTTTGTATTTTTGTTTATTCTAATTTCTATAGTTTGCAGTTGCTTTCGTCCGTTTACTCATTTTAGGGGTTGCGGATGGAAGTAAGTAGCGCAGGGCAAAGCCATACGCATCACAAATTTTCGGTGGCAAAAGTACAATTAATCAGTAATTATAGGGTGGACAAATGAAAAATATAGGTGGACAAAACGCATAAATATCTTATTTTTAGCTGATTTACATACTTATCCACCCTCTGTGTTCCCACACATACAAAAATAGGAATCACTTGACCTATATCAAGCAATTCCTATTTTCTGGGATTCTATTTTTAAATTTACTAATTTGATTTTTCCTCTTTATCCGGTTTCTCGTCTGCTATCTTCTCCACTTTTTCATCTTCTTGGGCATCCCTGAAAGATGTAGGTGAAACTCCATACTGCTTGGTAAAACAGCGGGTGAAATACTTCGGATCATTGAAACCTACCCTATAGGCTATCTCGGTAATGTTGCGATTGGCACCATTATCAACTATCATCTTCTTGGCAATATCCAGACGATAGTTTCGAATGAACTGAGCAGTAGGCAAGCCTGTTTCTGCAGTCAACTTCTTGCTCAGTACACTTCGGTTCATGCCCATCGCATCGGAAAGTTCCTGAACTCCAAACTCGGAATTATCATAATTCTTCTCCATCACCTCCATGACGCCTTCCATGAACGGATGCATATTCTCCACAACCTGTTTCTTGTCAGCTTCGATACTCTTCTTCTGACTTTCCTGATAACGCTGCTGATTTTGCAGAATCATCTGTATGCGGCTCTGGAGCTTTTCCGGTTCATCACTGTCCTTGAGTGCCGCTTCGATAGGTCGATACAGCGCCTCTACCTCCCGTTCACGCATCTTGTTAAGACGGCGTACATAAGCATATTGGAGCAGAGCTATGATACCTATTACTATAAGTGTAACGAACCACCAGCTCTTCCAGAAATAAGGAGTCACTGTAACATCAATAGAGATAACCTGCTCCTTATCGGAATTGATAGAAGGCGTATATTTCACTTCAAACTTATAATTACCGGCAGGCAAAGTAGAATACCGGACACTATGCTGCCCCGGTTTGAGCTGTACCCATTCATTCTCATACCCCGTCATTCGATAGAGATAAACTCCCTGAGTTCCACTGCCATAGTTGAGTGCTGAGAAATTGATGGTAAAAGACTTATCGCTCTCATGGATACTCAACTTCCTGGCAATAGAGATATCCTCATCCAGATAATCACTGCCGGCAAAAACCGGCTGGTTATCTACCAGAAGTTCGGTAAAACGCAGTTTTCCCGCATAAAGAGCAGAAAGATTGAGTCCCTGCACCGCCATCATTCCCTGATCCGTTCCCAGGAAGATTTCTCCCTTGGCATTGCGAATGGCTCCATTGAAATAGAACTGGGAACTGAGCAGACCATCCTCCCGATAGAAACTGCTGAAGGTTTCCGTCTTCGGATTAAAGACAGACAGTCCGTTGTCTGTGGCTATCCACAACATGCCCTGATTATCTTCCACAATGCCCTTGACGGTATTATTCGCCAATCCATTATTGGTAGTAAACGACTTCACGTGGGTCTTACCATCCTTATCATAGTTATAGCAATATAAGCCATAACCATTACTGCCGAGCCAGATTTTACCATTCTTGGCAAGACAGAAGGACAGAATCTTATCTATCACCCCACTCTTCGGGTCATCGAGCTTATACTGATGATACTTAACCGCAAAATCACCCTTTCCATGAGGACGAGACTTCAAGTCTACTTCTACCATACCTTGCACGCAACCCATCAGGAGTTTACCTTGAGGAGTTATCAAGCTACCGATGCAACCACGCACATTCAAGCTACCCTTGAACGGTTCGATGATTTGCTGGCGCTTGAAGTCATAGAAGAAAAGACCGTCATTGGTTCCCAGCCACATACCATCATTCACGGAATCGTAAACCGAGACACCAGCAAACAGAAGCAGACGCTGATACTTGCTATCCACCACAAAAGGAGTAATCTTGCCAGGCTGCTTCAGATTCATCACCGCAAAACCTGCCCCCCAGGTTCCAATCCACAGATTACCACGATTATCGGCTGCAAGCGTAGAAACACTGTTATGAGGCAAACCGGAATTGGCGGTCGTATAATGCGTAAAGGTCTTGGAATGAGGAGCCAAGGCATTGAGACCTCCCTCCACGGTACCAACCCATAGCGTACCATCGGCAGCTGCATACATGGCATTGACCGCATTAGGAGAAATACTAGATGCATCAGCCGGGTCATGGCGATAGAATTCCAACTGCAACTGGCGTGGAGCCAACTTGGTTACACCACCGGTTTCAGTACCCACCCATATCTGTCCGTCATTAGAGAACAGACTGTTCACAAAGTTACTACTCAATGGATTCACCGCACTGTTACAATTCCAATGCTCAATATCCCCAGTCTTATCATCTATGATATCCACACCACAGAGAGTACCCACCAGAAGCTTATCATCTGGAGAAACGGCGAGACTCGTCACTACCTCATGCTGGAGGGAATGATCGGTTGCCGAACAGTGGAATTCCTGCTTGGCACTATTAAACAAACCACGGTTGGTAGCCAACCAGATTTTTCCATGATAAGAAATGACGGCTCCCGCATATCGGTAATCAAGCGGTAAGAACATAGAACTGATGTTCTTTGCCACCAATCTGTTGTTTTGAACAGAGAATTCATTCACCACTCCATTATTGCACATCACCACCGTGCCATTGCGATACACATCGCAAAGACCGAGGTCAGGCGCATTGAATGGACAATCGATAGATAAGACACTACTTACCTCTCCCTTTTCATTGAAAGCGAAACGGGTAAGGATATTGATGGATACCATCCATATATTGCCCTTTGCATCACAATACATTCGGGTGCAAAGGTTCTTGAGTGCTTTGTTAAGCTGAGCCTCTATCTTTTCATTCTCACAAGGTGGAATGATAGGCTGCATCGTTTTGAGGTCGAGCACCTGCGGACCTTCCTCGAAGGCTATCCAAAGGCGCTTGAAATGATCTTCATAGACATTGCGGCAGCTATTGCTTCGCAGACTGATACCGGATGAACCCAGATTGAAGTTCATATAATTGAATCCGTCATAACGTACCAGTCCACCACCATGTGTACTGATCCAGACGAAGCCGTATGAATCCTGGAAAATATCATCCGCAAAATTATTAGGCATTCCTGCCGCCATATTGAGATAGCTTACATTATAGCGACTAGGAAGGCTACCTTGCGCAAAACTGCTCAAGGTTATGAAAAAAATGCTTATTATGGAAAGAATGTATCTAATCATCATTTATTGCTCTTGTTGCTGGTGCTTATCTTCCCATTTTGAATAGATTAAAGAACCAGCAATAATTAAAGCCAAAAAGACATACATCACCAATAATCCATTACTCATTTTACTTCCCTTTCTTATTATCTTCAATTTTGGAAAATACTATCATTCCTAAGCCTAAAAGCATAAGAGCGATATACATACTTAACAATCCTGCATCCATACTTATTTCTCCTTCTCCTTATCTTTTTTTTCGTTATCATTATCTTTATGCAAGAAATAGACACCTATGGCAAACATTATCACCATGATGACTATTGCCCCTAATGCAGCAAAGATTGAATCAACCTTTACAAACATTGTGGTCAAAACGTATGCTGTTACTATATACTTCGCAACATCCAAGAACCATTTGCCTATTTCCTTATACATTTTTATTAAGTTTTTATACTTCTGCATGCAAAAATACGAAGAAAAAATGAAACCAAAGAATTTTTATCAAGAAAAAAACGTTCCTAGAAGTGTAAAAACACAATTCCAGGAACGTTCATATAGGAATATACTTGCGTTGGCAATCGCAACTACTTGCGTCTGCCATCGCACCTACTTGCGTTTTAGAACTCAAGTATCATAGTCTGGCGAGGACGGAGCTTCACGTTCTTGTTGATCAGAACGGTGCGACCGTTTGTAACATCCGTAGCCTTGTCATGAGAACCGATAATCTCTGCATAACGGGAAACATTCAGCTCGTTTGCCTCGTTCTTGCCGTTAATAACCGTCATCACATTCTTACCCTTATACTGGCGGGCAATTACGTAAACACCCTTCTGAGGACAGAACTGGGTCTGCTTGCCCTTGGTAATCACTTCATTGCCCTGACGCCAATGCAACAGGTTGCTGAGCCAGTTGAACATCTGGTTCTCTGCCTGTGTTCTACCCTCTGCTGTAAAGGCATTGTGCTTATCACCAGCCCAACCGCCAGGGAAGTCCTTGCGTACATTGCCATCGGTCACGCTCTTGGTACCATTCATCAGCACCTCTGTACCATAATAGAGCTGAGGAGTGCGATTGATGGTCAGAAGCAATGACAGCGCCTGCTTCAAAGCCAGAGTATCCTTGCCTTCACCCAGGAAGCGGTCGGTATCATGATTCTCGATGAATGCCATTACGCTCTTTGGATTAGGATAGAGATAGTCGTAGCAGAACACGTTGTAGAGACGGTTCATGCCGTTCCACCAGTCATCGGTCTCCTCTTTCTTTGCACTGTTGATGCGGTCGAAGAAGGCGAAATCCATAACGGTTGGCAGATAGCTGTTCTTCTCTGACAACTTGCTGTCTTTCTGCCAAGCAGCGGTATAGGCTGGTTCGGTTACCCAGGTCTCACCCACGGTATTGAAGTGAGGATACTCTTCGCCAAGTACCTTCATCCAGTGTGCCATCGCATCACGGTCGGCGTATGGATAGGTATCCATGCGGATACCGTCGATACCTACAGTCTCTATCCACCACTCGCTGTTCTGAATGAGATATTTGATGACGTGCGGATTGCGCTGGTTCAAATCCGGCATAGATGGAACAAACCATCCATCCACAGTTTCTGTGAGATCAACCTTGCTGGCGTATGGGTCGAGTACAGGAGTCAGCTTATAATTGGTCTGGAGATACTTGTCATTTACCTTGGCAGCACCATCCATGGTTCCGATGTTCTTCTGATGCTCTGGAGTCTGGTTTTCAGGAGCAAGCCACTCCGGAGTATTGAACCAATCCTTTGTTGGCATATCGGCTACCCAAGGATGATCGAAACCGCAGTGGTTGAAAATCATATCCATCACAATCTTCAGACCCTTCTTGTGAGCCTCATCAATGAGTTGCTTATACTCTGCATTGGTTCCGAAGCGTGGATCCACACGATAGTAGTTGGTGGTGGCATAACCATGATAGGTACTGTTCTTGCCATCATTAGGACTATCGTTCTCCAAAACCGGAGTAAACCACAGGGCAGTTACGCCTAACTGGCTGAAATAATCCAGGTGCTGGCGGATTCCCTCCAGGTCACCACCATGACGAAGACTAGGTGCCGTGCGGTCGCAGGTCTTGTCACGCATGTTCTTGAATGCATCGTTCTTCAGATTTCCATTGGCAAAACGGTCAGGCATCAGCATGTAGAGCACATCCTTGTTAGAGAAGCCGATGCGCTTGTCTCCCGCCATCTCGCGGTTTTTCAACACATACTTCACCTTCTTCGACTGCTTGCCCTGCTTGAAATTGAGGGTCATCTCTCCTGCCTTGGCGCCATCGAGATTGAGATAAACAAGGAGATAGTTAGGAGAATCGAGGCGGGCGATGCTATCCACCTTCACACCAGGATAATCTACCGTAACATCGGCATTCTTGATATCCTTGCCATACACCATCAGCTGGAGCGAAGCATCCTTCATGCCCACATACCAGTCAGTTGGTTCTATGCGGCTTACGTTGACCGCTGCGTTCATACTTATTGCGCTACCCATAAGCAATAATGAAGCTATTATCTTTTTCATAATTTACACCTTATTATATATATATAGACTATTTCTGATAAAGAATCAAGGCAGACTGAGGGGCAACCTCTACTTCCTTGCCGGAGATAAAGCCCAGGCCTTCCTCGTTGATGACTCCGTTGCAGCAAGCCACGGTATAGTTGCCTTCAGGAATCTGCATCTTCTTAGTCTGCTTGTTGAAATTATAGATGACTACGATATGCTTCCAGGCATCAATACCTTCCAGGTTCTTGAGCTGGAAACCTACGAGACAGCTCTGTTCCTTGCCGTTGGCATCCTGATTAGACAAAAACTCCAGATGCTCACGTACCTTATCGCCTGTAGAAAGACGGAAGGCTGGATGGTTCTTGCGGAGCTGGATCAGATTCTTATAGAATGTGAATGCCTGTGGATACTTCTGCAAATTGGTCCAGGTAAACTGGTTGATGCTGTCTGGAGAGTTGAAGCTGTTGTGAACCCCCTTCTTGTCGCGGAGCATCTCCTCACCGGCAAGGATGAAAGGTACACCCTGCGAAGTGAAGACGCAGGTCTGTGCAAGCTGGTCGATGCGGAGCAACTCGGCAGTACGCATCTCCTCTGGGATATTCTTATCTGTCAGGGATGGGATACTTGCCTTCAATCTATCAACCAGACACATATCGTCGTGGCAGCTTACATAACTGATCTGCTCGGTTGGGTTGTTGGTCCAAGGCTTCTTGTCATAGTTCACCTTGGTCATATCCACCTGCGGATGAGCGATGCCACCCACGATACCGAACTTCAGACTCTCCTCCTCGCCAGGAAGACCAGCCAGGAGCGCACCCTTATGGTCATCAGAGAAAGGACCACGAAGAGCATCACGCATATCATCGCTGAATGCACCGATACCATTGAGCTGGTGGGTATTCGCCTTCATGGCAAGTTTCTCCGTAGGATAAGCACAGCTGCCTGCGCTCCATCCCTCACCATAGATATAGATGCTAGGATCTATACGGTTCACCATCTCACGGACAGCCTGCATGGTCTCGATATCATGCACACCCATCAGGTCAAAACGGAAACCGTCGATATGATATTCATCTATCCAATACTTCACGCTCTCCAGCATAAACTGGCGCATCAAAGTCTTTTCTGAAGCAGTCTCGTTTCCACAGCCGGAGCCGTCAGAGTACTTGCCATCCTTGGTCTTGCGATAATAATAATCAGGATAAGTACGCTGGAAGTTGCTGCCGTTGATATCGAATGTATGGTTGTATACGGCATCGAAAATCACTCGGATGCCTGCCTTGTGAAGCGCCATCACCATCTCCTTGAACTCCTTGATGCGGGTTCCCGGAGAATATGGGTCGGTACTGTAACTGCCTTCCGGCACATTATAATTCTTTGGATCATAACCCCAGTTGAACTGTGGCTTATTGAGCTGGGTCTCATCTACTGATGCGTAATCAAATACCGGCTGGAAATGGATGGCATTGATGCCGAGGTTCTTGAGATATTCGATGGCACCAGGCTCTGTAAGGGCAAGATACTTACCCTTATACTTCAAATCAGATGTAGGAGAAATGGAGAAATCACGTACGTGGAGCTCGTAAATGACGAGATCGGCTGGTGATTTCAAGGCAGGACGCACATCCTTATCCCATCCAGATGGATCGGTATCGTACAAATCAACGATGGCACCACGATTTCCGTTCACACCTACTGCTTTGGCAAATGTTCCCGGAGTTTCACCCTTGCCGATATCAAAGGTATAGAACTTTCCCTTGAGGTCGCCCTTCACGGTAGCTTCCCAGCGCTCATCACCCATCTTCTTCATTTTCAGCGCTTTATAAGCCTTTCCCTTTTGTCCGTCCTTATAAAGACGGATGGTAACAGAAGACTTGCCGGCTGTAGGGGCATTGAGTACAAACATGGTTTTCTCCTTGGAATACATCATCTCATTGAATGTCTGCTGAGCACTCAATGAAGTAGGTAATATCGATGCTGTCAATGCTGCAATTATTAGTTTTTGGACTTTCATACTGTTAAGTTGCTATTATACAGGACATTAACGTGAGCAAAACGTAGAATAAGTGTCCCAGATTATCTACACTCATTTTTAGCGTATTTCCGTCCAACCCGACAGTTGGACGGAAATACGGAAATTATAGACTTATTTAGCGAGCAATGAGATGGCGAAACCACCACCACGTGCTTCTTTAATCTTCAAGACATCACCCTTCTTCACAGTCTTGTGGATGATCTGGTAAGATTTAGGATTCTTCTCGTAATCGGCATTCTTGCCGTCCTGATAGATAGCGCAAGCATACTTCTTGCCCTTATCCAGGAAGTCGAGCTTTACTACGGCTGTGCGGGCTGCATCAGTCTTACCACCAACAAACCAGTTGTCGGTTCCCTTTGCCTTGCGGGCTACGGTGATATACTTAGCAGGCTCAGCCTCCAGATACTTGGAGTCATCCCAGTCGCAAGCTACATCACGGATAAACTGGAAGGCATCATCATACTTCTCATAATGCTCTGGAAGATCGGCTGCCATCTGCAAAGGACTGTACATCACGAGATAGAGCGAAAGCTGACCACAGAGAGTGGTATGAACATAACTCTTATTGTTGCTCCACTCAGAAAGCTTGGTCTCGAAGATACCAGGGGTATAATCCATCGGACCACCCTGCAGACGGGTGAATGGCAACATCACGGTATGATAAGATACAGAACCGCCAAATGCTTCGTACTCTGTACCACGTGCACTCTCGTTACCAACCAGGTTAGGCCAGGTGCGGCAGATACCAGTAGGACGGGTTGCCTCATGAGCATTCACCATGATATGATGCTTGGCTGCAGTCTCGATGACACGCTGGTAGTGATTGTTCATCAACTGACTGTAGTGATACTCACCTCTTGGGATGATATCGCCGACATAACCGGTCTTCACGGCATCATAACCATATTTGTTCATCAGGTTGAAGGCATCTTCCAGGTGGCGCTCGTAGTTGAGAGCTGCAGAAGATGTCTCGTGGTGCATCATCAGCTTCACGCCCTTAGAGTGAGCATATTCGTTGAGCATCTTGATATCGAAGTCAGGATATGGAGTCACGAAGTCGAAGACATCGAGCTTCTGATGACCGAACCAGTCTTCCCAACCTTCGTTCCAGCCTTCTACCAATACTTCCTGCAAACCGTTCTTGGCTGCAAAGTCGATGTAGCGCTTCACTTCCTCGTTGGTTGCACCATGAGTACCATTAGGCTTGCACTTGCTGTAATCGGTTACACCGAGACGCACAGATGGCAGATCGTTGGTATAGCTCCAGGTCTTGGTACCCACAATCATGTTCCACCATACACCGCAGTACTTGGTAGGATGAATCCAGGATGTATCCTTAATCTTGCAAGGCTCGTTGAGATTCAATGTCAACTTGCATGAAAGCATATCACGTGCATCATCACTTACCATCACGGTACGCCAAGGGGTATTGAATGGTGTCTGGATGAAGCCCTTTCTGCCTACAGCATCAGGAGTGAGCCAAGACTCGAAGGTCAATGTTTTCTCGTCCAGATTGAGGTGCATGGTAGGATAATCCAGACAGGCTGCCTCATGGATGTTGATGTAGAGCCCATCCTTGGTCTTCATCTGGAGAGAGGTCTGAACACCGGTATCAGAGAAGACGGTGGTAGATGAATTGCTCTTGTAAGCTTCACGGTTTTTCGCAATAATTGGGCGAATGCCTGTCAATGGAGTAATGTTGTAATCATACTCCTGTGTATCATAATCACCAGGAATCCAGTAAGCGGTATGATCGCCTGCCATGGCAAACTGGGTATGCTCCTCCTGAATCACGAAATAGTTCAGGCTTTCCTGCTGAGGGAACTCATAGCGCAAACCCATACCATAATCATATACACGGAAGCGGATGGTGATGTTACGCTTGGATGAAGCCTGGTTCAGGTTTACCTCCATCTCGTTGTAGTTATTACGGATGGTAGCGGTCTCACCCCATACAGGCTTCCAGGTTTCATCGAAGGTCGATGTCTTGCTGCCTGTTTCTGTAAAACCATCCATCAGGCTGGTTTCCTCCATACCCTTAGAGGCATGCTTATCCTTCGCCAACTCCAATCCGAGATGGGATGGCTTACATACAGTCTTTCCCTTATAGCTCATCTCATAGGTAGGCTGTCCCTTTTCTGTCAAAGAGAAAGTTACTGAGACGTTGCCGTTAGGCGACTTAACGGTCTGGGCTGCTGCCAACATCGGGAGCAAGAGACCCATCACTAATAAATTCAGTTTCTTCATATTGTTCAGATATTGCTTATTCTTGTTTTTTGTTTCCTTGCTAGTTCATCTTAATCATATTCAGTTTATTCTTAAGACAGTGCAAAGATACAAAAAACAAAAATACCCTCCGCAAATTGGGAGGGTATTTTTCTGTATATCAGGGTGCAAACGTTTGCACGCACATGCATTCTCTATTGCTTTTGCACTCACTTTTGCTATTACTTTCGCAAAACCTTAGATTCTTCCACCTTGAGCTATCAACTCGGTGATGTTCTCCATAAACTCCTTGCTGGCAGCCAATTCCTCCAGACTGAGGTGCATGCGATAGCGCCAGTAGTGCTTTGGATTGGCAGGGATGTTGATGCGCTCGGCATCGGCATCCGGCAGACGGAGTCTCTCATCGATGGCAAGCCAGTCCTGGACACTCAATATGCAGAGCATGGATGGAGAGGCCAGGTGGCGGGCGATGATATCTCTTGCCAACCAACCTGGGAGCGGATGAGGAGCTGATCCCTCACGATAGAGCATCGTGTTGTAATACTCCTGGGTACGGGAGATGTTCTCGTCCCACCACATACGCAAGGTTGGCATATCATGGCTGGTGATGGTGCAGACAGAGCGGTATGGGTTGCGGCTCAGATGACCGAACTTAACCGTTGGATCCTTTGGCATGCTCTGGAGTTCTAGGCTCAATATCTTCAACTCGTCCATCACCCATGGCACGCAATCAGGTACCATACCGAGGTCTTCGGCACAAACCAGCATGCGGGTAGCCTGAACCAGCTTAGGCAGTTTCTTCATAGCCTCGCCATACCAGAACTGGTTGTGGCGGCGGTAGAAGTAGTCATTGTAAAGGCGGTTGAACACAACCTTATCACTATCATACAGCGACTCGTAGATGAAATCGAGCTGCGCAGAGATACGTGGATGGAAGAGTTCCGGATTCTTGCGGTCACGAACGAAGAGAACATCGCTTATCAAGGCATACAAGCCGTCACGCAACCAGATTTCCTTCTCATCTGTTACATCAGCGAAGAGAGCTTCTACCTTGCGCTGGGTATCTACCTCTGGCTTCATCTGATAACGCTCATCGTCGAGACGGTCGAGATATTTCTCCTTCACCTCGTCAGCACGCTCATGGAACATGCGGTCCAAGACCCAGTCGGTGATGAACGGACGGGTAAAGCGATCCTCCTGGAAGTTCAAGCCGTAGCCCTGAATCTCCTCACGGGTCATGCCGAGGGATGGAGCAAACTGTCCGAGCAAACCATGTACGCTATCTACCGGAATTTCCCAGATACGGAAGAAGCCGAGCACGTGGTCGATACGGTAAGCATCAAAGTACTTAGACATATTCAGGAATCTGCGGGTCCACCACTGGCAACCGTCCTTCAACATCTCATCCCAGTTATAAGTAGGGAATCCCCAGTTCTGACCATTCACAGAGAAGTCATCCGGTGGAGCACCTGCCTGACCGTTCATGTTGAAGTACTTAGGCTCCATCCAGACATCACAACTGTGACGATGCACACCGATAGGAATATCACCCTTCAGGATGACCCCCTTAGCCTTGGCATGCTCGTGTGCCTCCTGCATCTGCTTGTTCAGAATGAACTGCACGAAGTAGAAGAACTCAACGTTCTTGTACGCCTCGGTTTCAGGGTTGGTCAAATCCTTGCGCTCAGCCTCATCCCAGACATTATGGTCTGGCCACTGAGTGAAGTCGGCAGTACCATTCTTGTCGCGCAGGTAAGAATACTGTGCGTAAGGCACGAGCCACTGTTGTGTTTCCAGAATGAAAGCCTTGAAATCGGCTCCCGACATTATCTTTTTACCTTCCTGTTCGAATATCTGGTGCAAGTAATTGATCTTGAAATCATTTACCTGTTCATAATCTATCTGGGACAAGCTGTTCAGCTGTTCACGTTTCTTCTCTGCCGCAGCACGAGCCTTGGCATCCTTCAACTCTGGAAGTGCATGAAGATCGGCATACATCGGATGGATGGCGAAGACGCTGATGCAGCTATATGGATAACTGTCCGTCCAGGTATGGGTGATGGTGGTATCATTGATTGGCAGAAGTTGAAGAACTTTCTGACCGGTAGATGCCACAAGATCAATCATGGTCTTGAGATCACCGAAATCGCCCACTCCGGCACTCTTCTTGCTGCGCAAGGAGAATACTGGCACCTGCGTTCCGGCAAGCTTGCGGTTGTAAAGGGCGAAGAATGCCTGGTCTAAATCATAGACTACGACTTCTCCTGCCTCCATCTCCGGCAAGTCAATGGTACGGTTCATTCCTGTCTCCCAAAGAACCTGTGACTTCTTCTTATCAACAGCCACAAACTTCAGTTCCAAATGAGAACTCTGCAACTGGGTAGCATCCAAATCTACCGCCCATTCATTATAGATATGCTGAGTCATTGGTACCACGTTCTGAAGATTCCAGTTACCCAATACCTGACCAGCGCCCAACAATCCGAGGCTCTCACCATCACGCAACTGAGGAGCGCGAACGATGATACGGACTGTCTTAGCATAGTTGCATGGCTTCATCTCCTGAGGAGCCTGGTGGTTGATGCAGTCAGTAAAGGCACTACTATACAAGTAGGAATCCTGAGGTATCACCTTCCAGTGATCGTAGAGCGTATATTCCGCTGCCTTCTTCGCTGTCATATCCAGGCGATGCTTCACCAGAAGCCATTCAGTCTTCAGAACAACGCCCTCACGTACTACACTATAATAATAGGTGTAAGCCTGCTGAGTAGGTTCTACACACCAATCATACGACCAGCGCTCACCATCGAGTGTGGTCAAAGGAAACTTCAGTTCCTCATTATCTTTCTGAATGTTGACGACAATCTGCTCGCCGAACATTGTCTTATACGAAATATGAAAATGTATAATCATAAGACCCAAAAAGGTTATTTTGTTATTATTTACGGTGCGAAATTAAGAAAAATATCCGTTATATTCAACTTTCATTTGCACAAAAGAACCAAAAAACGATGCAAACGTTTGCATTGGTTTCGGTTTCACACCTATTTCTTTAACTCTTTTGCATTCTCTTTCTGATGGTCCTTGATGATACTGACCGATAAAGCTCCACAGATAAGCAAAATACCAGCCACAATCATCATATCGCTCTGATGAGAACCTACCAGACTCAAGACGCCACCACCACAGATGGCTGCTACAATCTGAGGAATACAGATGGTTCCATTGAACAAGCCCAGATAAGCTCCCATGTGACCATAGCCCTGCAAGGCATTGGTAACGAAGGTGAAAGGCATTGCCAACATGGCTGCCCAACCGGCACCAATCATCAGGAATGAGATAAACTGCAAGTACTGGTCGTGAAGGAATGGAATGAGAGCAAAGCCCACACCACCGATAATCAAGCTGACTGCGTATGCCATCTTGGTATTCTTGAACTGAGGAAGAACCACTGCCCAAAGCACACTACCAACTGCCTGAACAGCGAAGAGAATACCTACCCAGTTACCAGCCTCCTGGAACTCAGCCGATTTTGGATCGGTAGTATTCCAAACTGTCTCGGCGATGGCACCGGTAGAATAGTTCCAGAGATAAAGGAAACCAGCCCAACAGAAGAACTGAACCAGTCCCACCTTCCAGAAAGTAGAAGGTGCGTTTTTCAAGAGGGTAATCCAGTCTGCCTTGCCCTCTTCTTCCTTTTCTACCTCGCCAGCTACACCATTATAGGCAGCATACTGCTGAGGATTCCACTCTTTCACCTTCATCGTTGTATAGATGACGCAGAGAATGAGGATGGCAGCACCCACATAGAACGACCAGATAACAGAATCCGGTACTACGCCCTGTTCAGCTACATTCTTGATTCCCAGGAAGGTAAAAAGGAAAGGGAAGATATATCCAGCCACAGAGCCGGCATTGCAGAGGAAACTCTGGATAGAGTAAGCCTTTGCCTTCTGCTTCTCGTTCACCATGTCGCCCACCAGCATCTTGAATGGCTGCATCGCCATATTGATGCTCGTATCCAGGAACATCAGGGCAATCAGTCCGAAGAGCATCGCTCCACTCACGGTCAAGCCCAGCGAACCGGCATTCGGCAGCAGGCACATCACGAGGACGGCTATCGTGGCTCCCACGAAGAGATAAGGGATGCGGCGACCGAATCGGCACCAGGTCTTATCGCTCAGTGTTCCTACGATAGGCTGTACCAGGATTCCCATCAATGGAGGGAGAATCCAGAAATAACTCAAGTTGTGTGGGTCAGCACCCAACGTTGCAAAGATTCGGGAGATATTGGCGCTCTGAAGGGCGTAGGCAATCTGTACCCCGAAGAATCCGAAGCTCAAATTCCAGAGCTTCCAGAAACTTAAATCAGGTTTTTGTGTCATATTGTTATACTTTGAATTTTTATCTGGTAGTTCCTCTTACCACGAGTCGGGTTCTCACAACCCTTTTCTCTACATCATCTTTCGGGATGGAGCCTTCCACCTGTCCGATAAGGATATTTGCCGCTTCCTCGCCTACAGCCACACCTCTCTGTTCCACAGTGGTAAGCATCGGATCACTCGCCTTGGCACGGTCACCATTGGTAAAGCCACAGATGCTGATATCATCCGGCACACAGAATCCCATACGCTTAGCGGTATAGAGGATGCCGATTGCGGTATCATCGTTGATGGCAAAGAAAGCATCAGGAACATCATCCTGCTCCAGGATTTCCGGTGTGATAGCCTCAGCCTGCGCACGGTTGTCACAAACCTTCACCCAATTTGGATTTTCCGTCAATCCATGCTTCACGAGGGCATCATGATAACCATTATACCGGTTCTTGGAAATCTCCATGTTCATCGGCGAACCATAGAAGGCAATCTTCTTACAGCCCGTATCTATGAGATGAGTCACTGCGGTGAAGGCGCCCATGTAGTCATCCACCACCACTCTGGAGCAGTTGACGCCCGTACATATTCTATCATAGAAGACCAGCGGCACGCCATTGTTCATCAACTTCTCGAAGTGAGCATACTGCTTGGTGTCCTTTGCCTGCGAAACGATGATGCCGCACACCTTATTCTTATAGAAGTCATCGCAGATGGCAACCTCTCGGTCATATCTTTCCCTGCTCTGTGCCACCATCACACGATAGCCTCTGGCTCTCGCTTCCTCCTCAATACCCGAAAGAACGGACATAAAATAATAATGTACCAACTCCGGAATGATAACTCCTATCACCTTCATCGGCTGCACCTTGCTATGTCGCAAAGCCTCTCCGATGACGTTGGGATAGAAATTATGTTCCCGTGCATACGCCTGTATACGTTCTTTCTGGGCAGCACTGATTCTAGGGCTGTCCTTCAAAGCTCTACTCACCGTGGCAATACTTACCCCCAGGTCGCGAGCTATATCTTTCATTGTTATAATATTATTTTCGTTCATGATATCTTTCCTCACGCTGCAAAATTAGACAAATATCCGTTAAGTTGCATCATTTCCATTGATTTAAATCAAGCAAAAGGTATGCAAACGATTGCGCATAAGAAATAACGGAATTAACTAAAAAATAGTACATCGTATTGAAAAAGACCTTAATTTTGCACCCAGAAAGAATAAACAGCGCAACTCTTCGACCTATTTTTATATATAAAACAAGGCCAAAGACTAAAAACGTGATATTCATCACAAAACAAGCAGAATATTCATAAAGAATAAACAATAAATATAAACATAAACTTAAAAATCAGACAAAATGATGAAGCAGGTAAAATTTAAATTGCCTCTCAGAGCATTGACCCTCGCAAGTGGTCTGCTTCTGACAGCAAGTTCCTTTGCGCAGACTAATGCGATTAAGGGACACGTGAAGGATGCTTCCGGTGAGCCAGTCATGGGTGCTACCATTACAGTGAACGGTAAGGCAGTAGGTATTACCGACATGGATGGTAACTTCTCTGTTGACGCAGCTCCAGGTTCTAACATTACTTTCACTTATCTGGGATTGACTCCACAGACAGTGAAGGCTGCCAACAACATGACCATCACCTTGCAGGATGACTCTAAGTCTTTGAACGAAGTCGTAGTCATCGGTTATGGTGTAGCAAAAAAGAACGACTTGACAGGTTCTGTTACTGCGATCAAGCCTGATGAGAAAAACCATGGTATCATTACTTCTGCACAGGATATGATCCAGGGTAAAATTGCCGGTGTAAATGTCAACTCATCAA
>ERZ1673741.677-NODE-677-length-34189-cov-65.853782_pt1 | contig 34189 bp, 25 predicted proteins | sample MGYA00580209_ERZ1673741 | MGnify/ENA primary metagenome ERZ1673741 (study PRJEB41218, sample SAMN15661754) | gut metagenome | host: Homo sapiens | place: Canada: London | collected 2015-08-20/2019-03-30 | study: EMG produced TPA metagenomics assembly of... | reverse complement strand
ACGGGCTGAAGGCCCAGAAGCTCCTAGCCCAGGGTAACACCCTGGGTATAAGCGCGATCCGCCTTGCGCCCTGTAAGGGCAAAAGCTTTATGTTTTGTCTGGAGTTTTAAATCTTTTGCCCTTACAGACCGAAAAGATTTACGTATTTTCTAATATTTCCGCTAAAAAGATTTGCGTATTTTCTAGTATTTTTATATTTTTGCACCGCCAAAAGGCATAAAATCAAGAAGTTAAAGATTTCGTAAACAATAGAAAATAAGATGAATAGATTTTTTAAACGAAAACTATATGATAGACTCCTGCAATGGAAGAATACGAGAAAGGGAAAATCAGTATCACTAAAAATACGAAGAGCATTACCATTCCTAGTGAAGAGGAAAGAGTCGCCATGTACCCGTTGGATTACGAAGAATTTCGTTGGGCGATGGGAGATACGGCATCAATTCCTTTACTCAAGCAATTCTTTGATAAACGGCTGATGCTAGGCCAAGCTCATCGAACAAAGATGAGAGAACTTCGTCTATATATGCTTGTTGGTGGTATGCCTCAAGCTGTAAATGAGTATTTGGAGACAAATAATCTCAGTATGGTAGATTTGGTAAAGCGGGATATCATTCGTTTGTATCTAGATGATTTTCAAAAGATAGATTCCTCTCGCAGAATAGAACAGTTATTCTTGAATATTCCTGCCCAGTTGAATCAGAATAGTAATCGATATAAACCTTATTCTGTTGTGGGAAGTGTGGATACGGACAAACTCCAAGGACTACTTCGAGAGATGGAAGATAGTAAGACTGTTTTGTTTGCTTATCATTCCAATGATCCCAATGTAGGGATGTCATTGCATCAAGACAATTCAAAGTTTAAACTGTTTTGTGCAGATACAGGTTTGTTTGTGACTTTGGCGTTTTGGGATAAGTCGTTTACGGAGAACGTGATTTATGAGAAACTGTTGAGTGACAAACTTTCTGCCAATCTGGGCTATATTTACGAGAATCTGGTAGCCCAAATGTTGACGGCGAATGGTAACAAGTTGTTTTATTATTCGTGGGCTAAAGATGCAACGCATAATTACGAGATTGATTTCCTTTTGTCTCGAGGAGCCAAGATTTGTCCGATAGAGGTGAAGTCATCTGGCTATAAAACTCATGCGTCGCTAGATGCCTTTTGCGATAAATACTCTAAGGTGGTGTCACAACGCTACTTGTTGTATACTAAGGATTTGACGAACGATGGCAATACCTTATTGCTGCCATTCTATATGATTCCACTCATTTGATGGTAATATTCTTACGAAGATTTTTGGCAATAGGCCCACTCCATAGAAGATCTTCCAGAGGATTATCTCCCTACCGAAGATTCTTATTATGAATTTGAGCCAGAAGATGTGAACAAAGAGAACTTATCCATAGCAGAAATGAGCGGTAAGAAACTCGACTGGTTTCGCAAAGTCTGTGCAGCGGTACTTTAGCCAAATAAAGACAAAGAAACAAAGAATCCCCTGATGATACCTCCCCCATCGGAGTTCATCAGGGGATTTTTGTATTAGAAGGGTATTAATCACGATGCCTTGGATCCGGTTCCGCTACCATTGCCGGCTTTTCTTCCGGCAATTCATACCTCCTGATATGATGATCTTCCAGGAAGATATGGTTCAGCGTAAAGGCCAGGGACTCCAGGGTTTTCTCCCTGACAGCCGGCTTCAGTTCGCATTCCCATATCACGATGGTATGCCATCCCATTTCAGCCAGCCGGTGCAGCACCTCATGGTCCCTTTCCCGGTTTCTCCTGATCTTCTCCATCCAGAACTCTGTGTTCGATTTCGGCACCACATAATACTTGCATCCTTCATGTCCATGCCAGAAGCACCCATTCACTAGAATGCAGGTACGATACTTTCTGAGCACGATATCCGGTTTTCCCGGCAACCGTGGATGATTGAGCCTATACATGAATCCTCTAGCCCACAAGAACTTCCTGACAAGAATCTCCGGTTTGGTATCCTTGCCCTTGATTGCCGCCATATTATGGTGGCGCTGTTCTATGGTCATTTTATCTGGCATACGCTTTATTTATTAAGACATCTTTTTTCTAATCTAATCCCCCTATCGATACAAAATTAATCTTTTCTCATGAAAACACAAAAGAAAAAGCTTAAAAACTTGCATAAAAGAGAAATATTGCTTATTTTTGCAGCAAATAAAAAGAACGATGGCAAAGGAAAATATAAGCTTATCAGTAGTCCTTCATGATGATAGCGACTATAAGGACTGGCTCGTAGAACTCAAGGAACGATTCTACAGCCATCGCCTAAAGGCTTCTTGCGCTACTAATGGCTACCTATTAGACTTCTATTGGAAGCTGGGACGAGACATTGAAGCTAAGCAATATACCAACAATTATGGTTCTGGCTTTTACAAGAATCTTAGCCAGGACTTGAAGAAAGAAATGCCGGGGGTGAAGGGATTCTCGCCCATAAACTTGCGCTATATGAGTAAGTTTTTCAAACTATATGCTCCACTATGTGAAAAAGTTCCGCAGGCTGCGGAACTTTTCTCGGATTCATTGTCAGACTCAAATGTTCCGCAAGCTGCGGACGATTTCAAGATGCTTTTTCTCATTCCTTGGGATCATCATCGCCGTATCATCGATAAATGTAAGAATGATATGGACAAAGCCTTGTTCTTCGTAAGAAAGACTTGGGAGAACAATTGGGGACGTGACACTCTTCTCAACTGGCTTGATACCGACCTTTATGAGCGTGACGGCAAAGCCATCACAAACTTCCAATCCACGCTCCCAGCTGTGCAGAGTGACTTAGCGCAACAGATAACAAAAGACCCTTATCAGTTGGATTTCCTTAATCTTAGGGAGAAATATGACGAGCGTGACATTGAAAATGAATTGGTGAACAACGTTACACGTTTTCTTTTGGAACTTGGAAAGGGATTTTCCTATATGGGCAGACAATTTCGTTTGGAAGTAGGTCAACAGGAGTTCTTCCCCGATTTGCTTTTTTACAATACCCACCTCCACGCCTATGTGGTCGTTGAGCTAAAAGCCCAGTCATTCCATCCATCGTTCTTGGGGCAACTGAGTTTCTATGTATCTGCCATTAACCATCAGTTCAAGACCGATATAGACAACCCGACCATCGGCTTGCTCATCTGCAAGGACAAAGACAATGTGGTGGCGAAATACGCCTTGGAATCATACAAGGAACCGATGGGAATATCAGAATATCAACTATCCAAACTCTTTCCGAAAGACTTTAAGACTTCTATGCCGACTATAGAGGAATTGGAAAAGAGATTAAAAGATAATCAAGAATAGCTTTGATAAAAGAGAAATATTTCTTACGTTGTCACACTACGTTACCAACAAGGGTGACAACTATCTCCTCTATTGGATAGACCAAGATGATACAAACAATCGTTGGATGTTCATCAGAACCGATTACGACAATATACAAAAGTACACGAATAAAAAGCAAACATTGCGTAACGTATTAAGTTCGCCATTAGACGACATAGTATATACTGTCGATATTGATGAAGAAGGCAATCATCACAATTTCCAGGCCCACTCCATAGAAGATCTTCCAGAGGATTATCTCCCTACCGAAGATTCTTATTATGAATTTGAGCCAGAAGATGTGAACAAAGAGAACTTATCCATAGCAGAAATGAGCGGTAAGAAACTCGACTGGTTTCGCAAAGTCTGTGCTGCTATGCTATAGCCACCTTGCCCCCCGCACGCTTGTAAGGGCAAAAGCTTTCATTCACTAGAATGCAGGTACCATACTTCTTCTGCACTATATCCGGTTTCCCAGCAACTACCTTGCCAACTTATCCCTTTGAAATATTTTGCTTATCATATCAAACACATCGAAAATACTTTCTGAACTTTTCTTTTCAGAATCGCTCATTTCCTGCAATTTATTAATATTTACAACATCAGTAATCTTTATATTAGCAAGCATCGCTGCAAAAGTAATGATTGACTGAAGTTTTATATTACCTTCTAACTCTTGCAGATTTTGTTTAGCATCTTCTGTAAACTCGACTTTTTTTATAGCTTCATCATACTCAAAAACGCAGTTTCCTACACAATCAGTAACCTTTCCTCTTTTTTTTATAAACGGATATATTTTAAATCGTTTGCGATGACCTATAATAAGGTAATAATCGCATAACGATACATCTTGTATGATAGGCATTTTCTTTTGTTCTTGGCACTCTTGCTTACTATTTGACATTGACGTTGTGGCTCCTCTAACCACAACCATCTGCTCATCATCTTCACTAAACTTACTTTCAGCAAATTCAAACTCAGCCATTCCTAACGAATCTCTATCTTGTGAACTACGACTGATATGTTCAACATCCTCATGACCTTCAAAATGATACTGCCATTTTCTATTTGCATCAGGAAGTCCAAAATAATTATACAGGCCAACATTATCCAATATTATCGTTTTCTCCTTTCCTTCTACTATACGCAATCCTCTTCCTACTTGTTGCAAATATAGAGACAGCGATTTAGTGGGTCTTGCTAACTGAATAAAATTCACATCAGGACAATCAAATCCTTCCGTAAATATATCAACATTCACTAATACAGATATTTCTCCATTTTTAAATGCAGTTATCATTTCCTGACGCACATCCCTAGGAGTATCGCAGTCAATAGCCATAGCTTTAACGCCATGACTACTATATAATTCTGCAATCATAGCTGCATGACATTTATTGATAGCATAGATAATCCCCTTTCGCCCATTAGCAAACTGTAGATAAGACTCATATAGTTTCGACCTAATACGCTGGTTATTAAACGTATTATCAAGATCGGCATTAGAAAAATCACCAGTACTAACCACCTCTGATCTATCAACAAGTCTCTGAACTTCAGAATCTTGTTTTATGGAAACATAGTCAAAGTCGGACAAGAGATTATTGTTAATGAACCAAGAAATCTGGGGCGAAACTATTAAATATTGATATAACGAAAGGAACGATTCGTGATTCAATCGCCAAGGCGTTGCTGTAACTCCCAATTTCTTCGCATTTGGGAATAATTCAAAAAGTCTGACATAGGTGTCAGCAAGAGAATGATGAGCCTCATCTACAATAATATAGTCAAACTTCTGCCTGCAAACATTATAATAATTCTTATCTGTTAGTAATGACATAATGCTCCCTACCTGAACTCTTTTCCAAAGATATTGCTCTCTAGCTCCTTGTATAAAACCATGAGCTATACCAAACTTATTCAAAGTAGCAGATATCTGATCCAGCAGTTCTGTTCTATGGGCTACAATCAAGATTTTAATATCTTTATGAGCAGTCTTATAAGTATTGATGATATCATTAATAAGCGATGTGAACAGATATGTCTTACCAGTTCCCGTCGGCATCTGAAGCATGACAGAATCATAATTATTCCACGCTTCAAATATTTTAGCTTTAGCTTCTATTTGATGCGGACGGAGTGCAGTATTATCTTGTATAAACGAGGCGAAATCCATCATATTACATTTATATCCATCTTAACATGAAGCATAGCTCCAATGACACGTAACAACTTAACTTTTTCTTTTGTGGTATTAGGTACAATAATCCATCTATCATTATCAATTTGCACCTGGTTATAGACCATTTTCTTACTCGTTATAAGAGGATTACCACTCCAAGACAAATCTTTTTTTCTAATGTCTTCAATACCTAAATTCCATATAACCTCCAGAAACGTTTCCAAGGCACTATCGTTGGCAATGAACTCTCCATCGGGCATTTTAACCAACAATTTATCTCTACCTCTGGTTTTTCTTTCTTTTTCAGGCTCTTCCAAAGTTTTAAAATCTGCCCCCAATTCTATTTTTAGTCCTAATTCAAGTTGCTCATTGATTGCCTTTAGTTGAAGGAACTTAGTATCAGAATTAGATTGAGCATTCAGATACCACCCCTCACAAATAGGCTTCATATCTTTTTGATACTTCGGATATATTTCCTTTGAAAGAAGAGGCAAATGGCACAAATCCAACTTGATTGAAGAAAACCGGTCTTCCCCAATCTCATTCAACACAGCTATCATTGTTGATGTTGCATTGTTATAACATATTACTTTCCCATTAGGAAATGTCACTCTCAAGAGTTTCTTCTTGGCTCTTGATCTTTTGACTTCTTCATCCATATTATATACAGTTTAGTTCGTGTACATCTTGATTGTATAGTTCAAAGAGATCAACTCACCTGGTTGCATCTTAACACCATATATCTGCACCCATTTATCTCCCAAACTATGATATTCTCCCAGTCTTAAGCGTAAAGCTGGCTTATTATCTTTTTCAGTAAAGCCAATTCTTACAACATCATAATAGCCATCAATTTTACCGCCAACCATTGGTAAAAGGTATTTAATACTCATCAAGTTGAATGATGGTATTTTTTCTACGATAAACACCTTACCCTTATGCTGGGCAAAAGCTATGAAGTCGTGATCAGTCTTGCGAACTACACAAGTAAAGATGTCCTTTTCATCACTGCCAGTTGTAATAACTGGAACATGACTTTCTTCAGGCAAGACATCATGTGGATCGGTACCAAGACTACACTCCTTCACGATAAAACTTTTCCTCAATTCAGCAAGCAGCGCTTCGTTGTCTTTTTCGTATTTTTTATCTAGAGCAAGTGAGAAGATATTTTCTTCTTCGAATGGTGTATATACCTTACCTAGCACTTGTCTGAAATGAGTTTCAACATATTCTTTCACATTTACAGATGGAAGCGGACGCATTGCATAGAAATTAAAGTCCTGCTGAAGCCAGTTTCGTATCTCTATACAGAATTTGGCTCTGATATTCTCCTTCCATAAATTCTGTTCTCCCTTGTTGTTTCTTGCATAAAGCGAAAGTACGAACAAAAAGTTAACGTCATAATGGAACAGAAGCAGAGTATCACGATCAAACAACCTATTTTGAAAATGCTTCGACATATATCGATTGTTCTTTCTGTCGGTTTCCTTAATACCGTCTATGGCATAGCGATACTTTTCATCCATTGTAGCCGAGATGAAGAAGTTAGGAATAATGTTATAACCTTCTGTTTCATCATCACGAAGCTTAATGCCGGATGCAGGCTTTTTGCCGCTGTTGAAGATATCCAGGTTCCACTGTATCACGTTTCTCGCATAGGTGTATTGCTTATAAATGGACTCCTTCCCGAGTTCGTTGCCCATCTTATAATACTTACTGTCACCGATATAATAAGTATTGCTTGATTCGTCATTAATCAAGCTCTTCGCCGTAAAGAGGTGGTCAACTATCTTACCGTCTTCCTGCTTCTTTTCCATTTCGTCAGGCAGCGGATTATCGCCCACCAAGGCATCAATTATCGCCTCAAACACGATATGAAAACTCTTAACAAGCAGATACTCTTTCTGACTGGTATTTACATATATCTGATGTGACTTGTCGAAGAAAGCATAGCACAACTTCCAAAGCTGCAACGCCTTGTCTGAGAAATACTTATACTTTATCTGATTCAAGCGTACTTTGCCATATCCGTTTCTATATTTCTCAAACTGTTTGCCCCGTATCAAGTCGAAATTACAGTTAATCTCTTTAGGAAATCCGTATGTATCGCCAATATAATTGAGAATCGAGAAGAAGATGACAAGAAGTTCTTCATCGAAATTAATCTTGCGTTTCTTGTTGACAGGGTTTAAATAGATGGCATCTCCACCCTGAATGATTGCAGAAGTAGTACTGATAGTGCGGGTCCAGTTTATCTTGTTCAAGCCTGAATGGAGGTTCTTCAGCACGAAGAAGAAGAAACTTTTATTGTCCTTATTAAACTGGATCAGCGACAGAAGAATATCAAGGAATGTATTGCTCTTCCGCTTGCTGCTACCACCCACCTGATTAATCATCTTCTGATAAACTATAGTCGAATCGTTGCTCTTGTCGTTCTTATATATAACGATGGCTCTATATATCCATACAGCAAAGCCATAGAGGAAATCACGCTCCTCTTTTGTCAGTTTTTCCTGACCTTCAGGGTTGATAATATCGTATGGCTGGTACTTACCAAAAGCAAGTTCCTTGCCATCCACATCACGCAGCAATACTTTAGGAAGAATAAACACGCAGTCTCCTAATAGGGCATTGTAATAATACCCTACATAATGGATGGACACCTTGCCCTCTACGTTCTCCATTGCATCGATGCCGTATAAAACATCGTGCACATCAGATACATTGTATTGATATTCTTCTATCAGGATTCTCATTTTCCTACTTTTTAAATCGATTATTTGCAGACAAAAGTCTTATTCATAACATACTTTCAGCTGCAAGTCTAAGCGGTTATCCAACAACATTACCATATTATACATTGTAACGTCGTCCAGACCTTTAATTATATAATAATCGCCCTCCTGAATATAATTGTAAGTTGGGTCATTCAGTATCGCATCAAACTTGCTCTTTGTTACCAGAGGTGTATGACGGCGATGATACTTCATTTCTGCCGCAATTTTCTCCACCTGTTCTATTCCGATTTTAGAAAGCGTCTTATGATAGGTATCAAACTTATTATTCTCGTTTATTACGGTTCCGTCAGGGAATTCAACAGAAAACACTTTAGAAGTTTTTGGAAGTTTCTTATCGCCTTCGGTTTCAAATTCCTCTTCGCTGTTGTCTTCATCAGCTTCAGAATCAGGTTTCAAATTTAAGTTACTCAGGAATTTAACGATTTTCGTTCCATTCACTTTCACCTGATTATTTTCTACAGAGTAGAACTTGTCAAATGAGAGTTTTTCTCCATCCTCATCTTTAAAGGTATCTCCCTCAAATTCAGAGTCTTTGAACACATCATTCCAAAGATAGAAGATAACCTTGCTGACAAATTTATCGGCACTTATTACACCATCTTTAGCCTTGCAGAAGAAATAGCCTAGCTTCTTGTCTTCTGAATAGGTTGCATGATAAACTTTGTCGTTAATAGCCTCAAGGAAATTCCACCAATCATACTGGGCTCCGTTCACTTCAATCATCCAGTTCTTACCAGCATTACTTATTGGCACATAATTCCAGTCCCAACGGCGCTTGAAGGCAGAATCTATCGGGAAGAGAGACTGGTCGCTGGTATTCATAGTTGCCCAAATATAGAGGTTGTTAGGAAGCAGCAGGACGTCACCAGCCAACACTTCGGCTACAATGTCCTTGCCACCTTTAAACAGAGCGTTAATACCCTCCTTATTCTTGATTTCCAGTCCTTCAAATTCTTTTTCGAGCAGTTTCTTCATGTCAGAATCAGCCTTGATAGGATACTCAGAGAATCCTTCATCGCCACGGTCGAGTAACTGGAAGAGATCACCGAAAATCTGGGCGCAGTTGCCTCGGTTAATCTCTTCTATAACCAAAAATTCGTCCACAGGCTCTTCGCCCTCCTGTACGTCACAATACTTCCTCCATGCCGCAACGTATGCCTGCAGGAAGGCCTGACTCACATACTCGTAGACGATTTTATCCTCCATCATTTCCTTGCCGTTATAAATTACAGGGACGGCATTAGTACCAATAACAGTCGTTACAGGTACAGACTTAGTGGTAGGCTTATATGCGCCTACAAAAGTGGAATAGTCGGTATCAGGATGGAACGTTGTTCTGATAACATCCTTGCCCGCTGTAAGCTCGTTTATAGCGTGACTCTTGCCGGTGCCAGGGGCACCGTAGAAGATTTGCTGGAGAGGAATTGTACTCTCAGGGTTCTTTTTTGTAGAAGTAGTGCTAGCCGATGACCCTTCAAAAGACTTCCATTCAGTCGATTCGAGAAGCAAGTTCAGACAATTTTGATTTGCCAGTCCTTTTACTATAGCCCCTATCAAACTACTAGAAGCGTTAATTGTATTTGCAATATTAAGCACAGGAGAATCGGTAAAATCATTCGAACGCTTTATATTCTTTCCACCACCCCAAAACTCGTAATCCCAAAGGAATTTTACCAGAAGCTCTTTGTCTGTACCATCATAGGATTCAAGAAAATGCTCTGCTTTTTCCTTGCAAACCTCTTTAGTTTTCTGGTTCTCTGGAATGCCTTTATTATCTTTACTTGGATGGCAAGCTTCATACATATCATCCGTGAAACCAAAATTTTCTAGCTTTTTCTTATACTTAACCAATTCTATATAATACTGACAACAGCATGCAGCTATATATACCCATTGGTTAGGTATTACCAGTAAAGACTTTTTAGAACTAACCTGCAATGTATACATGTTATACCGTTCTATCTTATATTCGCCAAAGGATCGAAATTTTACTTTGAACTTATCAGGCAAAACACAGTCATCCATGTTTGAATGAGCAATGAGCTCACTCAAACTTGCTTTCAATACTCCTAAATCTAACAACTCCTCCATACTATGACTTATTTAATAATTGATTAACTATTTCTTGTGCTAACCTTTTTATCACAGGTACAGCTACACTATTTCCAAATTGATGATATGCTTCTTTCTTTGAAACTACTATTCGGAATTCAGGGTTAGCAGAATTGTAATTCTGGTTATCAGCACATTCCGGATATTTCCATCCATTTCCAATAATTCTATATCCCTGTAATCTTCCTGCTTCTACAGGTGATAGTGTACGAGGATTTTTATCTGCCTGATCTATTAAGATTTCACTGCCATCTTTCCAATATCTTGCCGAAATCGTACTACAGTATTCACTATCACCAAAGAATTTACGATAACCGAAACCTTTGCCATTTGCCATATTGCGTTCCTTACGTCTCTGGTGACCTTCCCACATTCTATCAGAAATAGTAAAGTCTGCCACAGCATCATCAGGTTCGAATATATCAGAAACCCTAGTAGGCATAGTTCCTTCCTTTAACTTTGATTTGTCATATATAGTATTACCATTTGCGTCAATACCATAAGGGAACTTAAACATTTCTACATTGATTGCTTTTTTATACCATGCAATGATGAATAATCTTTCCCTATTCTGAGGAACACCGAAATATTTAGCATTAAGTACTGTATATGAAACACCATAGCCTAACTCTTCTAAGGTTGCAAGAATTACCTTTAAAGTATTACCTTTATCATGACTTTTCAAACCTCTAACATTTTCTAAAAACAAGACCTTTGGAGGACAACCATGCTCTATTTTATATTTTACAATATTTGCTATATTGAAAAACAAGGTACCTCTGGTGTCTTCAAAACCTCTTTTGAGTCCGGCTACGGAAAACGGCTGACAAGGAAATCCACCACAACAAACATCAAAATCAGGAATATCTGCAGGATTTGCTTTCGTTATATCTTCATTAAAATATTTATAATTTCCCAATGAGTCTTTTTTGAAAAGATTTGGCTCTATATCTTTATAATTTGCCTCATAGGATATACGTGCATATTTATCCCATTCACTTGCAAAAACACAATGAGCTCCCACACTATGCATAGCCGTATGAAAACCACCGATACCTGCAAATAAATCCACAAAAGTAAAGGCATGAAATTCTTTTTTATTAATTTTTTCCATGCCTTATTTTTTTAAATCTTTAATGGTTATGTAACTTTCTTCTTCATTTTTGCACAGAATATCCCTATCGACTTCTTGAATGAAGTCGACAAACGAGATGCCTAAAACCTGGCAAATATGATGAAGTTCTATGATATCAAGGCGGCGTTCACAAGTCTCAACCTTGCTTATAAACGCCTGATTAACTTTCAGCAGTTCAGCGAGTTGAGTTTGTGTTACCCCCCCCATTTCGCGCTTGCTGCGCAAGCGACCAATGACTTGGTGATATAAATGTGAATGTATGCTCTTGTCCATTATTTCTTTAATTTTAGGCGCAAATATATATTCTTTTATCGGATATACCAAAATCGAATATTATGTAGTATCAAATCTATAATCGTGTAATAATTCATAAAAAAGAAGGCTTTTGTTTGGTAGTTTCAAGTTTTTATCTTATCTTTGCGGTAGCAACAAAAAACGATGATTATGAAGTCAAAGGAATACTATATTGCACTGATTTTATCGCATGCCGAAGAGCTAAAAAAGAACTTCGGAGTTAAGTCATTGCGCCTTTTTGGTTCAGTTTCTAGAAATGAACAAAAAGAAGGTAGTGACGTGGATATATGTGTAGATATGGAACCAAAAATGTTCCTTGTGGTTAGATTAAAGCGTTTTTTAGAAAACTTACTAGAATGCTCTGTTGATATAGTAAGAATGCACAAACACATCAACCCATTCCTTCTTAAAGAAATAGAACATGACGGAATATACATCATCAAATAGAATAGTTGGCACCTTAATACAAATTAAGAAAGCTATCAAACAATTGCAAGATTGGAACAAAGATGTACAGACTGTTGATGATTACTATTGTACACCTGAGGGAATGAAGAATCTTGCAGCTAGCTGTATGCTTATAGAGGCAATTGGAGAAGGAGTCAAGCAAATTGACAGATTAACACAATCTCGCCTATTAATTGAACGTCCAAAAATACCATGGCAAGATGTTATTGGCATACGTAACCATATTGCACATGGTTACTTTGATATAGACGGAGATATAGTGCTAGATGTCATCAAGAACAATCTCGATGACTTGCTAGCAGCCATCGAGTATTTCATTGCAAAATTCTAACTATCCCTACATCCGCAGCAGCCCAGTCGAGCCCCTTAAGTTCTTCTTTGCTGCACCACTTGCTATCAGCATGCTCCCTTCTCTTGAACCCATCAGCCTCAGCTTTTGGAGTACACAGATAAGCAGTCATGGTTATTGAGAAATCGGGATACTCGTGATTCACGGTCACCAACTCTTCTCCTACTTCTACAGGATACTCCATCTCCTCCATCAACTCACGAGCCAACGCCTGTTGAGGAGTTTCACCAGGTTCTATCTTGCCACCAGGAAACTCCCATTTATAGCTGGTATATTCAAACTTCGTCTTGCCTTTCTGCATGCAGAGGAATCTGCCATCGTGGCAAACCACAGCTGCTACTACATTATAATGTTTCATTGTCTATTCTCCTAAAATATAATTTACTCCATCCACTGGAAATCCTCCTGCAATTCCTGCGGCAACGGATTGTCCATGTGGATATCATACAATATGGAACCATTCGTCGTTACATCCTTTCTCGGATTCTCCAAATGACCAGTTCCGATATAAGTATATGGCAGAGTAATACCATTCTCAGCACTCACCTTCCTCACAAACACCAATACCCTCTTGGCAGTTCGCTGCAAAGCCTCATCCTTGGCAGAGATACGAGCAATACTCTCCCACTGGAAAACATCTGGCGACAAGAACTTGTCATTATACTTCAAATGTTCATCCAGCGAGGCATCCTTCTTTAAACCAGCAAATACATACATATTGCCATCCTTATAGTAAGTGCCATACTGATTGTGCTTCGGATTCTCCAGGATTTTCAAGAGCACCTGGTCCTGACGATAATCCTGCCACAACAGGAAATCTTCTTTCGTTTCAGCATATCTTGCCGCATATTGCGTCAAACCATAGTTGAGCAAATCTTGCAAGTAAGCCTCATATTCTTCTTCTCTTTCGCCACATAAATGCACTTCATCCGCTTCTATCTTCACAGCAAATCCCTCTTCCAGGAATCGCAAAGCGTGCTCCAGTTGCTCATGCTTGAAACCAGGAATCTCCTCCCGGATATTGGCTTCAATATGAGATAAAGAAGACTCTCCGTTCAGTAAATTCTTGATTACCAAATACTCATGCTCTCTTACCAAAGGCAAAAGACCAGACAGATAATTGATACAAGCAATCTGCTCTTCTGAGAATACCGGCAAGCCCTCTTCTTCTATACCCTTCAAGAAGCCATAATAAGAATTGGTTTTCTTGGCGCCAATCTTTATCTTCATGAATTTCAAGAGATTAGGAGCATAATCACTATTCATATAATCCATGTGCGATGGATAAGACGGAGTTTTCAGATATGCCTTGAAGTTCTGATAATCCATCTTCAGATAGTTGATGCGGTTGAAATTCTCGCTCTCAATCTTGTCGATGATTTCCTCTTTGGAAAGGTCATCGATGTGTACCTCAACGCCATATTTATCCAAGCCCAAGCTCTTGAAATCATTCCTTACCATAAACTTCAAGAGTTTCTTCTCCAAGATGGAATTTCGGGAAAGACTACCAAGTGCCAAGGCTATATGAACGCTACGCTTATAGCTGTTGCCGATGAAATCGAGTATCGTAACATAAGGCTTGTTGGCATACTTACGAAGTCCTCGACCCAATTGCTGTAAGAAGATGGTACTCGATTCCGTTGGGCGCAGGAAAAGCACCATGTTGACACCAGGAATATCCACACCCTCGTTCAGAATATCTACAGCAAACAGGATTTCCAAATCCCGGTTTTCATCTTGCAAATCATTGTAGGCACGAATACGTTCACCGGTCTTGTTCTTACCACTCAAGAAAGCTGTATGATAATAATCACCCAGATTATCAGCCATCATTCTAGCATGTTGGATGTTTCTACAGAAAGCCAGCGCCTTCAGTTTCTGTCCACCCATGCGATGTTTTTCAATCTGCTGATGGATAAACTCACAGTTTTCCGGTGTAGAGATTTGCGAAATCAAACGGCGTTCACCCGAAGCAGTCAATCCATAATCAACCAGTTCGTCACGAATACCGTAATAATGGAATGGCACAATCAGGTCATTGATGATGGCATCACGAAGTCGCAATTCGTAAGGGATATTATTGCCAAAAATCTCTACAACATCCTGGTTATCCATACGGTTCTCTGTAGCAGTCAAGCCCAACAGGAACTCTGGTTCAAAATAGTCGATGATTTTCCGATAACTGTCTGCCACGGCATGATGGCACTCATCGATGATGATATAATCGAATTCCTTCTTATCAAATAACTCGAGCGAGCGACACATCGACACATTGGTAGAAAACAGGAAATCTTCTTCTGTTTCCTTTGCTTCCGCATTATACAAGCCGCAAGTTTTAGAGCCACCAAATACCTTTTGGAATGTCTCTAAGGATTTCTTCAAGATAGAACCCTCGTGCACAATATAGAGTAATCTGTCTGGGTTGAAATTGAGCGCATCAAATGCTGCCAGATATGTCTTTCCAGAACCTGTAGCAGAAATCACCAAAGCCCTCTCCTGTCCGATGGCACGGTAACGATTCAATTCACGAAGCGCTTTGCGCTGCATATAGTTAGGCTTGATATCGGAATTTGCCATATCGTAATCCATATCCCAACGCTCTATCGCAAAACTGAGTTTTGTAGAGTAATCCTTGATTCTATCCTGTGATAATTCATAAGTCTGGTTCCAAAGATTTTCAAACTCATTCATTGCATCAAGATAAGCCTCGGTATCACGGTCGCAGTTTACAACCAAATCCCACTCTATGTTTTTCAACAAAGCATAGCGGGTGATATTAGATGAACCAACTATCATCTCTATTCCATCTTCCATCTCAAAGAGATAGCCCTTGGAGTGAAATCCATTGGTAGAATAGTTTTTCTCATCATGGAAGCATTCATCATCCAGATGACATTCAAAATTGGGATATCGAGTCAGGCTCATGAAAAAGTTCAAGGATTCTACATCAGTGAAGTTCTGATAAGTAGAAGTGATGATTCTTCCTTTGGCTCCACGTTCTACAGCAGCCTTGATATCTTTAGACAGAAGTACCAGGCCGGCTTTCTTGATAAAGCTGACAGAGAAATCAAATGCCTTGCAACGACGCAAATTCATCTGAATAGTTGACAGGAAGGTTGTCTCTGTATAATTGGTTAAAAATCTCGATTCCATAAACCCCGCTTTTTATTTTCACGTGCAAAAGTACAAAAAAGAATCCAGTTACTTCACTGTTTCTAATGTTTTCTGATGTATCATGATACTTTTTTCTTGTTTTCTCTGATTTTAAGCTAGAGAACTTCTTCCTTCTGATTATGATAACGTAACCTATCCTCTCACCATAGTTGGATTGGAATTATGGTGGGAACTTCTTTTATTTCTGAACTTACAAAACTTATTTACATTAAAAGAAGCCACACGGAGATTGTCTGTTGATACTGACACGGACCTGAAATTTGGCTCAGTTTGACTCAATTACTCAGTTACTCAATTACTCAGTTTATTTCTAGACCCCTACACCTGGAACTTGGTTATAAACTGAAAGTATATTTTTTATATTATATATTTATATATATATATAAATATATAATATACTATCTATACAAGAAGAAACATACGGTCAGAATAAAACTGAGTAATTGAGTAACTGAGTAATTGAGTACGATTTTAGAGGATACGGAAAGAAGACTCATAATGGCTTAAAGCTTTATTTAATAGTAGTTTAGACTGAATTACTATGTTTTTTAAACAACAACTCGATGTTTCTCTCTTCTTTATCTTACGAGTTAGGATTATTAACGTAGTTTCAAATTGAAAGCTGCTGAAAATCGACCCTTACCACACCTTGAAATTTGGTGGTTCCAGAAAAAAGCCGTATCTTTGCACCGTCATTCAGAGATAAGGCGCCAATCGGAAGAGTGACAAAAAACTGAATTATTAACCATTAAAAACTGATTGATTATGGGACAAGGAACTAGTAACTATCGTAAGATTATGCGTCCCCCTCAGACGGGTTAGTATCGCGATATCGGCTTTTCCCTTAAGGGAAAGTTTTTCTTTCCTTAAGGGTAGTTCTTGGATACAGAAACTTTGTAAAGTTATTTATCAAAGCGTTCAAAATCTTCTCCTGTGTTTTAAGACCTTAAACCTCAGTCTTACAGGAAGGCAATGGTCAAACCTGCCATCACGATACTTACCATTGACATCAGCTTGATGAGGATATTGAGGGATGGACCAGAGGTATCCTTGAACGGATCACCCACGGTATCACCCACAACCGTTGCCTTGTGATTCTCACTACCCTTGCCTCCGAAGTTGCCCTCCTCTATCATCTTCTTGGCATTATCCCATGCACCACCTGAATTAGACATGAAGACGGCAAGCGTGAAACCGGCAGCAAGACCACCGGTAAGAAGACCGAGCACACCGGCTACTCCCAAAACCAGACCTACTACAATAGGAATGATGATGGCAAGAAGAGACGGGATTATCATCTCACGCTGAGCACTGCGGGTACTGATTTCTACACAACGACCGTAATCCGGAGTTGCCTTGCCTTCAAGGATTCCCTTGATTTCACGGAACTGACGACGAACTTCCTGAACCATTGACTCAGCCGCACGTCCCACAGCTCCCATCGTCAGTCCGCAGAACAGGAAGGCAGCCATCGCACCGAGGAAAGCGCCTACCAGAACCTTAGGATTAATCAGATTAACCTGGAAGAAGTTGATAAAGTCGATGGTGCTTGCATTCGATGGGTCGAAGAGATTGCCGGCAGCATCCACATACTGCTTGCCATTCTCTACGGCACGAATCATGGCTATCTTGATCTCCTCAATGTAAGATGCAAGAAGCGCCAAAGCAGTAAGGGCTGCTGAACCGATGGCAAAGCCTTTACCTGTGGCAGCAGTGGTATTGCCAAGTGCATCGAGTGCATCGGTACGTTCACGCACCTCCTTACCCAGTCCGCTCATCTCCGCATTACCTCCGGCATTGTCGGCAATAGGACCGTAAGCATCCGTTGCAAGGGTGATGCCAAGCGTTGACAACATACCTACGGCAGCAATACCGATGCCATAAAGACCGGTACTGATAGACTTAGCCGACATCGACATATCAAAACCATTGGCACAGAGGAAACTCAACATGATGGCAACAGAGATGGTTACCACAGGAACCATGGTGGAAATCATTCCCGTTCCGATACCCTTGATAATCACCGTGGCAGGACCTGTCTGCGAAGCCTCAGCTATCTTCTGTGTTGGCTTGTAGCTCTGGGAAGTATAATACTCTGTAGCCTGACCGATGATGACACCAGCCACCAGACCGCTGATAACAGAGAATGAGAGTCCGAGCCAGTTCTCGATGCCCAGGAGATATAATATAATAAAGGTGGCAACGGCGATAAGACCGGCACTTACATTGGTTCCCAAGCCCAGAGAATGGAGCAGATTCTTCATGGATGCGCCTTCCTTGGTACGGACCAGATAGATGCCGATAAGCGAGAGGAAGATGCCGATGGCTGCAATAATCATAGGTGCGATAACGGCACGGAGCTGCATGTCGCTATTCATGGCAAAGGCGGTGGCACCCAGAGCAGCGGTAGAGAGAATAGAACCGCAATAGCTCTCATATAGGTCGGCACCCATTCCGGCTACGTCGCCTACATTATCACCCACATTATCGGCAATGGTAGCAGGATTCCGGGGATCATCCTCAGGAATATTAGCCTCTACCTTGCCCACCAGGTCAGCTCCCACATCGGCAGCCTTGGTATAGATACCTCCACCTACACGGGCAAAGAGAGCCTGGGTAGAAGCACCCATACCAAAGGTAAGCATGGTGGTAGTGATGGTGATGAGGGCAGTAGACTCACCGGCATACACCGCATTAAGAACAATAAACCAGATGGCAATATCGAGCAATCCGAGACCAACCACAACGAGTCCCATCACGGCACCGCTGCGGAAAGCAATCTTCAGACCCTTGTCGAGACCGGTACGAGCACCATGGGCTGTACGTGCCGAAGCATAGGTAGCTGTCTTCATACCGAAGAATCCCGCCAGTCCGGAGAAGAGTCCACCGGTAAGGAAAGCGAACGGAACCCACGGATTCTGCACTTTCAGCACATAAGCCATAAAGGCGAAAACAATGGCAAGCACCACGAAGACGATGGTCACCACCTTGTACTGCTGCTTGAGGTAGGCCATTGCACCTTTTCTAACATGTGCAGCAATCTCTTTCATTCTCTCAGTTCCCTCGTCCTCTTTCATCATCGAACGAAAGAAGAACCATGCCATTCCCAATGCTACAACACTGGCTATCGGGATGAGCCAAAATACTAATGGAATGTTGTTCATAATGGTATGTTTATTTGGTTTGTAAATCTGATTGTCAGTTGTTTTGATTCTGCAAATATAGTTTTTTTATCCGATAACTCCAAATAAAACGGAGGAAAAAATCTTTTTCTGAAAGAAAAATTTGGTAGTTACTGAATAAAGCCGTAACTTTGCATCTCTCAATGACAAAATACAAGAAATAGATTAGTAATTAAAAGCAATATGAATAATCATACAACATCGATTACAACGAATAAGAAACATCATTACCGGGAACTGCTTTCGATAGGATTTCCTATTATTATCGGACAACTAGGAACCATCATTCTGGGATTTGCTGATACGCTGATGATTGGTCATCACAGTACACCCGAACTGGCTGCAGCCGGATTGGTGAACAACATTTTCGGTCTCGTCTTTGTATCCTATATGGGATTCACCTACGGACTCACTCCTATCATCGGCAAGCTTTACGGAGAGGAACGTACCGACTGTATCGGACAGAAGGTTCGCAACTCCTTCTTTGCCAATATGCTGACGGGAGCCATTTTTACGGCTGTTCTCATCCTGCTCTATCTCAATCTGGCACATATCGGACAGCCGGAAGAACTGCTATCGCTCATCCGTCCCTACTTCTTGGTGAACCTTGCCTCGGTTCTCTTCATGGGTATCTTCTTTACGATGAAGCAATTCCTAGATGGTATCGGAAAGACCAAGGTGGCGATGTGGGCGATGATTGGCGGAAACGTGGTCAATATCCTCGGCAACTGGGTATTGATATACGGTGTGGCTGGCTTTCCGGAACTGGGTTTGCTCGGAGCCGGAATCTCAACCTTGGTAAGCCGCATCCTCATGGCTCTGGCAATGGTGAGCATTGTGATTGCCGGCAAGGGATTCAGAGAATACAGACACGACCTCATCCATAGTTCACTTAATAAGACAGACTTCAAGGAGATGAACCGTCTGGGCTGGCCGGTAGCCTTACAGCTGGGAATGGAATCGGCAGCCTTTACGCTGAGTTGCGTAATGGTAGGCTGGCTGGGTACTATTCCGTTGGCAGCTCATCAGGTAATGATTACCCTCTCCCAGCTCTTCTATCTCGTACTTTCGGGTATGGCAGCAGCACTGGCAATCCGCGTGAGTCACTTTATGGGACAGAAAGACTATGCTGCCGTACGCCGCAACGCCTACGATGGCTTCCGTCTGAATCTGCTATTCTCTCTCTGCATGGGAATTCCGGTATTTCTGCTTCGCCACCAGATAGGCGGTTGGTTTAATGACAATACCGAGGTACAGGCGTATGTGTCGGTATTGATAATTCTGATGATGGTATATCAGTTTGGCGACGGTTTGCAATATACCTTTGCCAATGCCCTTCGAGGTATCGCCTGTGTGAAGCCGATGGTGCTCTATGCCTTCATCGCCTACTTCGTCATCTCACTTCCATTGGGCTATACCCTCGGTTTTACTTGCGGCATGGGCATACTGGGCATCTGGATTGCCTTCCCGTTCGGACTGACGATTGCCGGCGAAATGTATCGCAGAAGATTTGAGAAAGAACTTCAGAAAATAGAGCAAAGATAGGATAAGAATATACTATTTTACCACGAAAATGAGATTTTTCGGTTCAAAAGTACATTTTTTATTGTAAAAAGCTTGCTTTATATAGTTTTTTCATATATCTTTGCCCCCAGTTAGATATGAAAAAATACCTAATACTCTGAATCAACAGAGATGAAGGCTTATCAACAAACGACAGTATTAACAATTAAAAAATTAGAGATTATGAAGAAATTATTGGTTATGGCAGCCATGGTGCTGTCTTCAGTAGGTGCTTTCGCACAGCAGGCAGCTGGTACAACAACTATCCAGCCTAAGATTGGTTTGAACGTTGCTACAATCGGTGATAACGACTGGAAGGCAGGTTTCGCTGCTGGTGCTGAGTTGCAGTATCAGTCTACAAGCAACTTCGGTATTGCTGTAGGTGCTCTCTATTCAGTACAGGGCTTCAAGGCAGAGGACGTAAAAATAGGAAATATAACTTATAAGAATGACTACAAATGGAACCCTGGTTACATTAACGTTCCTATCACTTTGAACTACTATCCTGTAGCAGGTCTTGCTCTCAAGGCAGGTTTGCAGCCTGGTTTCCTGGTAAACAAGGATGACATGGAAGATGTTAAGACTGTAGACCTCTCTATCCCAGTAGGTCTCTCTTACGAGTACCAGGGTCTTGTATTCGATGCTCGTTACAACATCGGCGTAACAAAGGTTGCTGAGAACTACGATCACTACAACAATGTAATCCAGATTACTATCGGTTACAAGTTCGCTCTCTAAAAAACAGCGACTTTAAAATAAGACAAAAAAGAATCCCCGCTCCTCATCATGAAGAGCGGGGATTTTTTTTGTCATATCTATTTAAACTTCACTTAGAACATTCTTCCACCTGGATGACCACCACCGAATGGGCGACCACGGAAATCAGGACGACCACCAGGACCTCCAGGACCGCCAGGACCACCCTGACGTGCCTGCTTGCCTCCGAAGAGATTCAAGCGATATATCACATGCAGCATCGCATAGCTGTTGATGGCATTATACTCGGTATCCGTACGGGATGTAGCCGAGATGGCACGAGAGAAGGTGCTCTGCTGGCGGAGGATATCGTAGAACTGAAGCATGATGGTCAATGGCTTGCCCTTCAGGAAACTCTGAGAGAGCTGAGCATTCCATACAAACTCATCCGTATTCATACTGCTGTCGTTATAGCCACGGCGACTGTTGATAGAGAGGCTTGTGTTCAAGCTGGTTCCCCAAGGAGCTGTAAGCGTCATGCTAGGACCATAAGAGAACTGCCAGGTCTCGAGGTTGCTCGTAGGCTGAAGCTTGTTCTTTGCCTTATTGTAAGTAAGCGTACCATCGAGAGAGAACTCTGCCCAGTCGTTGCGATAGCTTAAAGAAAGATTCTGACGCCAGGTGATACTGCGGGTAGTATTCTTCTGAGAGTCTGATTTCTTGTCAAGACTCAGATAACTTACATAGTTATTGTAATTGGCATGGGCTCCAGTATTGATGTTCCATACACCTGCACTATCGATAGAGCAGTTGAACATGAAGGCTCCCATCGCATTCCAGTTGCCATTGATATTCTCTGGTCGGGTGATTCTTCCACCAGTCGTCTCATCGTATGTCACCTTATTGCTGATGCTATTGTTGGTGGTAGAGAAGTTGACGAAAGTCATGATACCCTTGTTATGGTTCTGCACGAAATTGTTGTAGAACAATCGGAAGTTCTGAGTGAACGATGGCTTCAATCCAGGGTTACCCTTCGAGATGTTCAGCGGGTCGCTGTTATCTGTGATGTCAAGCAACTGAGAGATGCTTGGCTGCGCTGTGGTACCACGGTAGTTCACACGCAGGTTGCTCATCTTTGAGAAGCGATAACGGAAATCGAGGGTTGGACTGATATTCGTCACGTTGCGAACGGTATCTACATGTACTCCCTGATATTCCTGGATATACTTCGACTGTTGTGGCTGAATCATCACACCGAAGTTCAAGTTATACTTCTGACGGACGAATCGCATCATCACCTGGATATCGTGATTGTAGTTGCGATACTCAGAGAACCGGCTCAATTCATCATTTCTGTAATTATCAAGCTGACCGGCAAACGGATTCAGGTAGCTATCCCAACCACGATATTCATAATCGCCATTCATCGCATACTTGCTGAAATCGTAGGTGCTGCGGTCGCTCTTGGAGTAGCTGTAAGTAAACTTATAGCTGAACTGCAGGAAGGTAGCCTTCCAGAGTGGCTCACTATAGGTCAACTGGCCCGCATAGCTGTAATTCTTCGAAGGAGTCAGGTTATAGCGGTTGGTCTGATAAGTAGAATCCTTACCCTCCGCTGTCTGCACGAGATAGAGCTTGGCATTGTTGAGCGAGATGCTCTTGCTGTCATTATCCGTATATTTAGCATCCATACGCAAGGTGATGTTGCGTCCCTTGTTGCCCAACTTGCGGTTCACCTGCAGCATACCCCTGATATTGTTATTATCAGAATAGGTGATTCCGTTAGTCAACTGACTGTTCACCATAGCCTCAGCCTTCTCCAACTCATCAATACCTTCCTCAGAAAGAGGGTCTTTGGTGGTAATGGTATAAGGATCCTTGTTGTAAGAAGCCGACTGGCTGCCACTCAATCCATCGCTGGTGCTCCAGGAGATGGAAGGACGGAAGAGGATATTGGTCATGGAATCAGGCATCCACTCCAGACGGATGTTACCATTCCAGCTGTTGCTGCGGGAATAGCTCTGACTCAAGCTGTTGCTGAAGGAACTGCTGCTGCCCATGAAGTTCTCGCTGGAACGGCTGCTCCATACATCGCCGTCGCTGTGGTTCCAGCGGAGAGAGGTATTGAACTTGAACTTGTCTTTCAACTCATAGTTGTAGTTGGCGCCTATCATCTTACTGGCATTCAAACCGTTGGCACCGCCCCAGAATCCTCTGCCAGGACCACCGCCGAATCCACGGTCACTGGTGTTATTGGCATTGGCAAAGAGCATGAATCGGTTGTTGTTGGCGAAATAGCCACCCATACCACGCATATTATAGCGGTTTTTGTTGCCCACACCCAGGTCGATATTGGAAATCACACCCTTATTCATCCCCTTCTTCACACCGAAGTCGAGCACGGTCTGTTCCTCACCGTCATCAATACCGGTCACCTTGGAGAGATCACTCTTCTCGTCGTATGCCTTGATTTTATCGATGATGCTGGTAGGCAAGTTCTTCAGAGCCGTCTTGGTATCGCCCGTCATAAACTCCTTACCATCTACCAGGATTTTCTTCACTTCCTTACCGTTGATCTTGATGGTACCGTCATCGCTGACCTCTGCACCCGGCAGACGCTTCACGAGTTCCTCAACCACCGAACCTTCCGGTGTGCGGTAGGCTGCCGAATTATAGACGAAGGTATCCTCCTTCAGACTCACCTTCTGAGCCATGGCGGTTACCACGGCACCTTTCAGCATGATAGCATCAGCACCAATGACCACATTCCCCATTGCCAGATTCTTGTCTTCAGAAATCTGGATGCGCTTAACGGTAGGCTTGTAACCTACACTGGTAATCTTGAGGAGATACTTGCCATTAGCCGGGGCATTGACATGGAAGAGTCCCCGCTCATTAGAAATGGCACCCGACACGTATGTACTGTCGGTTTTGAGTAGTTGAATCGTTACTTGCTCTACAGGGTCCTTGGTATCGCGGTCTGTTATCTTACCGCTAATCAAACGCTCTTGAGCTAAGGATGCTATTGCAACGAGCATCAACAGCATCGATAGAATTGATCTTTTCATTATTTGTTGAATGTTATTTATTATTTCTAAATTGTATATAGACTTGCTTTTATATGATTAGACCCGATTAGAGCGCAATTGTAAAAAACAGATGCACTTTTTGGGGCATTTTGCTTCATTTGACGAACGAAATGTATCAAGGTTTAAACTTTTATTGATAAAAAAGTGCTTATTTATTTTGTTTTGTCTTCATTTTAACGTACCTTTGCAGCCAAAATAGCCGTGGCGTTGTCCTTTCGAGACTTCCCAACGGCCCTATATAAATTCGTCTTTTTTTAAAACGTTAGTAAGTTATGAGTCAAAGAGTAATCATATCAACCCATCTGGAGAGCGAACTGGTAACCGCTCTCGCTGAGTGCGAGCACGACAAGCTGTTTGTGCTTACCGATACCACGACCCAAAAGCTGTGTCTGCCAGTCATCAAGAACTTCTATAGCCTGAAGCACATACAGGTAATCACTATTCCTGCAAGCGATAGCCATAAGGACATAGAAAGTCTGATGATGGTATGGAAGGGACTGCAGGAGGGTGGCGCTTCACGCCATTCATGCATGATTAACTTGGGAGGCGGTATGGTAACCGACCTGGGTGGTTTTGCAGCCAGCACCTTCAAGCGTGGCATCAACTTCATCAATATCCCTACTACCCTGCTTGCCATGGTAGATGCATCGGTTGGCGGAAAGACCGGTATCAACTTCGGTGGTTTGAAGAACGAAGTGGGCGTATTCAACGACTCTAAGTACGTGATTCTCGACACAGAATTTCTGAAGACTCTGGATGCCGAGAACATCTGTTCGGGCTATGCAGAGATGCTGAAGCATGGCTTGATTTCTACCGAGGCGATGTGGGAGGAACTGGTAAGCTTCGACCTTGCCAACCCTGACCTGAAGCAGTTGCAGCGCATGGTGGGTGACAGCGTGAAGGTAAAGGAGCGCATCGTAGAGCTAGATCCTCATGAGAAGGGCATCCGCAAGGCTCTGAACCTGGGGCATACCTTCGGTCATGCTTTCGAGAGCTGGGCGTTGAAGCGCAAGCCTATCCTGCATGGCTATGCCGTAGCATTCGGTCTTATCCCTGAGCTTTACCTCAGTGTGGCAAAGACAGGATTCCCAACAGACAAAATGCGCCAGACCGTAACCTTCATCAAGGAAAACTACGGAACACTGGATATTACCTGTGATGACTATGATGAGCTCATTGAGCTGATGCATCATGACAAGAAGAACCAGAATGGCATCATCAACTTCACCATGCTTGGCGGTATAGGGGATATCCGTATCAACCAGACAGCAACTACAGAAGAAATTAAAGAAGCACTCGACTTCTTTAGAGAAGGATAATATAATATGGCGGGCCATCAACCCGCCATTATTGTATCCTTATGCCAAACAGCATCGCTTTGGCTTTCCGGTTTCGGTAAGCGGAAGATGCTCTACATATCGGAATTCCTTAGGAATCCAATATTTATATTTTTTATGATCAGAAGACTTTTCAGATTCATCAGATAAGAGGCGGCGGACAGTCGCCTCTACTTTTTTTATATCCTCATCCTCTGTCAGGAGGACTGCGATTTCTCCAAACTTCCCGTCTTTCTTCTTGGCTAGCATGAAAGGGTTTTCCAAATGAGGTTTCAAGAGAGTTTCCACTTCTTCTATCTGTATCTTGATGCCACCACTACAGATGACATTGTCTTTTCTGCCCTTGATGCGGAAACGGAGTTTTTCCACCTTATTATATATATAGGGTTCTATCTCCACGATATCATTCGTTACCAAGGTTTCAGCACAAACCTGAGGGGCATCAATGACCAGACAGCCTTCTTCGGTCTGACTGATATGAACGCTATCGAAAGGCTGATACCATTCACTAGGCTTATCACCATTGATTCTTCGCAAGGCGATATGAGATAAGGTTTCGGTCATGCCGTAAGTGCTCCAGATAGCGATATTGCCGGGAAATGACTTCAGTTCCTTCTCTAAAGCTGCATCGATGGCACCACCACCGATAATCAGATGACGGATATGGCAGAGCCGTTCCCGCTCCTCAGGAACCTGCAGGGTATTATATACCTGCATCGGAACCATGGCTGCGAAAGTAATCTCTTTATTTACATCTTTCAAAGGATGCCCACTTGGAGAGACAGAAATAAGATGGAGATGGCGCTCTATGCTTCGCACCACCACCATCTTACCGGCAATATAATCAAGCGACATACAGAGCAGAGCACTATCACCTGGCTTCAATCCAAGGAAATCACAAGTGATGCGGGCTGAGTTGAGCATTCGCTTCTTCTCTACCATCATCGGTTTGGGTTTTCCTGTGGAACCACTGGTATGTACAAGCACCCGGTCGCTATCGTTATTCCATTCGGAAAGGAAATCTTCTAATGTCATAATTTAAATTATACCCTGCTTAGCGGATTACAAATCCGCAATAGTTACCCAATGATGCGGCGGATTGCAAATCCGCCGAAACAAATAGGGGTAAAATATTGTATTATTTTACAACAAAGAGTTTATCACCCCGGATTTCCAATGGCATTGGGATGTTATCAGTAAAGAGCTGACCGGTGCCCAGCCCCTGTGGCATCTGGACATTCGGACCATATACCTTGGCAGCATAATGGGCAATGGCATGGAGACCGATGTTGCTCTCCAAGGCAGAGGTAATCCAACTGCCGATGCCACGCTGGTTAGCCAACTCAATCCACTCGTTACATCCATAGATTCCACCATGAAGCGAAGGCTTCAGGATGATATACTGAGGACGGACGGTATCGAGCAAAGCCTGCTTCATACTTCGGACATTCACCCCAATCAGTTCCTCGTCCAGGGCGATAGAAAGCGGTGTTTCGCGACAGAGCTGGGCCATTTTAGGCCACTGATGCTGCTTGATAGGCTGCTCAATCGAATGAATGTCATATTTAGCCAAAGCCTCCAGCTGACTCATTGCATTCTCCGGCAAGAAGCCTCCATTGGCATCTACACGCAACTCAACCTGCTCCTTTGTATAAACATCGCGGATGCGCTTGATGAGATCGAGTTCCTTAAAGAAATCGATGGCACCAATCTTCAGTTTCACGCAATGGAAACCCGCCTGGAGTTTCTCCTCCAACCGAGCCAGCATCTCCTCATAGGTGCCCATCCATACCAGTCCGTTGATGGTAATGCCCTCTTCTCCTCGTCCGAAAGGAGAGTCGTAAAGATCTACCAGGTTCTCCATTCCTGCTGGAACAGAGACCCCTTTCTGCTTCAACATTTCTGAAGAAGAAGATGCTCCTTCAGCAGGAACAATCTCCAAAAACTTCTTCGCTGCATCGAAGAACGAAGCGAAGGCTGTTTCCAAGCCGAAAGTGATGCTAGGATAAGCACGAATCATATCGTATGGGATGCGTCCCATCTGTTCCACCATCTGACATACCTGTCGAAGGGTGACTGCATATTCCGGTTTGGCATCGCAACTCAAATCAGGGAGCGTAGCACACTCTCCCACTCCCTCTACTCCAGGTATTTCATCCGATGTTAGGGTGAGATAATAACTGTGTCTCGTGGTATAAACTCCACGAGACGTGCCTGCTGGCTGCTTAAAGTGGAGCGTGCGCTCCGAGATTTCTATCTTATACATTCTTTATATCTATATATCAATACAATTGAATTCTTCACTCTTCGTTCTTCACTTAACTTACTTCTTCTGCTTCAAGTCATACAAATCCTTGCGGCGATCACGAAGATTTCGAACGGCACCGTAGGTATGAAGCTCGTTCAAGAGGTTCAAATCTACATCTGATACGAGAATCATCTCAGTATTAGGTGTTGCCTCCGAACGCTTACCATCGTTAGGGAAGGCGAAATCGCAAGGAGTGAACACGGCACTCTGAGCATACTGGATATCCATGTTGTGAACACGAGGCAAGTTGCCCACACTACCTGCAATGGCTACATAACATTCGTTCTCAATGGCACGAGCCTGGGCACAGACTCTTACTCTAGAGTAAGCATTCTGCGTATCAGTCATGAATGGAACAAAGAGAATCTGCATACCATCCTCTGCCATCAGACGGGAAAGTTCAGGGAACTCCACATCATAGCAGATGACGATACCAATCTTACCACAATCGGTATCGAAAGTCTGGATATGGCTACCGCCACTCAATCCCCAGCACTTCTGCTCATCTGGAGTTACGTGAATCTTCTCATACATATCCACGCTACCATCTCTACGGCAAAGGAAACCGACGTTATAGAGGGAATCGTCCTTGAGATAAGGCATACTACCGGTAATGATATTGATGTTGTAGCTGATGGCCAGTTCACGGAAACGGTCACGGATTTCTTCTGTATATTGAGCCATCATGCGGATGCTTTGTGCCTCACCCAAATCATTGAAACGTGCCATCAACGGCGCATTGAAATATTCTGGAAAGAGGATGAAATCGCTCTTGTAGTCGCTTACGGAATCCACAAAGAACTCAACCTGTTCAAAGAGGTCATCTACCGAAGCGTATGGGCGCATCTGCCACTGTACCAATCCGATTCTTACGGTTGGCTTGCGGTCTACGTAGGAATCCGTAGGTGGCTGATAATAGATGTTATCCCACTGCAAGAGGGTTGCGCAGTGTTCGCTCTCCTCATCGCTAGGAAGATAGTTGCGGATCACGCGGCGCACGTGGAAGTCGTTGGAAAGCTGGAAGGTAAGAACCGGGTCGTAAATCTCACGGTTTCTTACGTGTTCGATATACTCCTTAGGGCGCATCTTGTCGGCATACTTATGATAGTTTGGAATACGACCACCAAACATGATAGCCTTCAAGTTGAGCTTCTCGCAGAGTTCCTTGCGATACTCATACATACGGCGAGCCAGGCGCAAACCACGATAATCAGGGTGGATAAATACCTCGATGCCGTAAAGAATGTTTCCCTTAGGATCGTGGGTATTGAAGGTTTCATTACCCGTAACCTGAGCATAGGTATGATCGCCCTTCACCATATTATAATTGACGATGATAGAGAGCGCACAGCCCACAATCTTATCATCAACGATAATAACCACCTGACCCTCAGGGAAGATAGTAATGAGTTTCTTAATCTGTTCTTTTGTCCAGAATACATCTGAGTCTGCGTAAATACGCCTAAATGACTTGGCAAGCTGATCATAATCCTCCATACGGAGGTTGCGCATGCCTACCTTTTCGATTTTTCGAGTTGGTTCCATAACAACTGTATTTTTATTATTATCTAAATCCGGGTGCAAAGTTACAGCAAATTATAGATACGACAAAGAGTTTTCGTAAATAATTGATATTTACGAAAACTCTTTTTATATATTTTGCTGTAAGAAAACCTTTTGGCTTAGAATTTAACGCAAAAACTTGGCATCTTCCTGCGGTATAGCCTCATCATGATCATCGAGATAGAGCAACTTCACCGAATGATATTTCTCGCTAGCCACCGAGTATTCATCCTGACGATAATGGGTCTGAATGCCACCGATGCCCAACATGGTATGAAAAGCCGAAAGACTACTCTGTACCTGTTTTGACCGATTTTCTCCCAATGCCTTCAATATATCCGGATATTGATTACTGAATCCTTCAGAAGTCCAGATGATGAAAGGCACATGCAGTTCGTAATCCGAAGCCTTCGGGGCAGCATGAAGGAAGAGGTGGCGATCATCATCGAAAATATTCTCTCCATGATCGCTGGTATAGAGCATCGCTGATATAGGCTGACCATATACCCCATCCGTCTTAGTCTGTATCCCCTCCCATTTCTGCAGACGTTCAATGATACCATGCAGGATATAATCGGTATATCGGATGGTATTATCATAGGCATTCAGGAGGTCACGCCGATTCTCCGACTTTGCCTCACTCCTGCTATCGGGCTTGAAATAAGCGAAACTACGGGGATAACGCTCCTGATAATTGAAGTGAGAACCATAGGTATGAAGAACGACGAAGAGCTTGCGATAACGGTAATGGGCAGACGAGGAAGCATCAGCCTTGGGCAATATCTCATCCAGTTTCTGCAACAAATCCTCATCATAATGATTACCTTGCAAAGCATCCTCTTTCTTCAGAAAATAATGTTCATCAGCCTGTTCTCCCAAAAAATCGATAAACGAATGATTTGGCAACTGGTTGCTGATAAACACAGTATGGAATCCGGCTTCCTTAAAGGCCGCCAGGATGCCTTTCTCATGAAAAAGGCGCTCAAAATCCTCTGCCGATGCAGCAGACAGAAGCATCGGAACACTCTTATGAGTAGTATTGCTCTGCGTTGTCACATTCGGGAAAGCTTTGATACCCTGCGTTTTGGAGAGCAGTGGATTGGTATCACGAGGATACCCATAAAGACTGAAGTTATGGGCACGAGCGGTCTCTCCCACCACCATTACATACACCTCAGGTGCATCGAGCGAGCGCTCACTTTTAGCCTCAAACTTAAAATTCCGGCTTGCCTCCTTATAATTCTCTGAAGCAGCATTGCGCTCAAAAGCCAGATAAAGGTTGTAGCAGATATTGACGGGATAAAGCTGATTGCGCATACGGTAATCATCCACCACCAGATAGCTTGCCAGCAGACAGAACAGTCCTATAGCCCCAATCTGCATTGCCCAATGGCGGACTCTCTGCTGGAAAGAAACCGACAACCGGCTATCTCTTCTGATATTGACACCCCCCAGGATAAGCAAGGGCAAATAAACCACGAAGACACCAACCACGGCAGGAGCCAGATTATCGAGCAGCTCCATCGCCTCACCGGGATTGGTAGTTACGAGATTCAAAAACATATCTACCGCTATCACTCCCGTTCCGAAAAGATAAAGCAATACCAGCTGGAACGCAGCGAAAAAGACAAAGATAAATGCCCACCATATCATCTTACCAGGACGCTTAGCCGCAGAAAAGAACAACATATACAGCGACAAAGGCAGCAACACATTGACACCACATGCCCACGGAGTCAAACACTCGGTATAACACAAGGCTATATTAGGCAACAGCAATGCCACCACAGCATAAGCATACAGTAATTGCCCCGATGACACCTTATTATATATATAGGATAAACGATTCATTCTTCTCTTGTATTAAAATGCCTCATTGATATTAAACAGGAATCCAGACTGTCCCGACTTACCAAATCCATAATCCAAACGTACATTGACATTCTTCTTAAACTCCCATCGGTAACCCACGCCAACATTAGGCAAAATCCGATTACTGCGCAATTCAGAGAATTTAGGAAAAACGGTTCCAGCTCCAGCCCAAACCACGATGCCATTCCGTTTCCAAACATGTTGGCGCAACTCCACCGTAGCCTCCAGAGAATGCTTGTCACGGTAACGACCCTCGTAATAACCACGCATAGAACTGGTTCCACCTAAATTGGCCATCATACCCCATGAAGGATTGCCGAAATTGAAATTTGCTCCAAAATCTTCGGCAAGAACCGTACCCTCTCCCAACTGCTGATAGCTGTCAAAGCGGAATTTTGTGGTACTGAAGGCATAATCATTACCCATAAACCGAGGGCGGAACATCTGCTTCAGATTGAGATAGATGCCCCGATGCGGATTGGTAAGATTATCACGATTATCATATACCAGCGATACACCGGCTCCCACATTCCATGTATGGTGATCCATTCCATTCAGTAACTCCGGACGCTCAATGTGCTTACCAATTACATAATCATAACTAGCCATCGGACCAACATAGAAATTGTCTGCCACCCGGAACAGGAAAGCAGCCTCAGCCTGTGCCTGCCATCGCTTCATGTCGCTCTTATTGTCATCGTTATCGCCCATCTCGTAACCTATTCCCCAAAAATCAGAAGGGAAAGAATAGAAATAGAGACGATAGTCTATGCGATAACGACCACGAGGTGCTATATGATTTCCACGAACACCCAACATATAGAAACCTACCGTGCTCACATCACCGAAAAGCGAAACATTGGAAGGAGGAAGTAGGGTATCATTGGGGTCTGAACGATAAAGACCTGCCGCTACCATTCCTAAGCCAAACTTCGTATCAGAAGCATAGTGAGGACCTCCGATGATACTGAAGTCAAACCGCTTATGCTTCTTGTTTTTGTTGGCATCATTAAAATAGTCAAGAAATCTTGTCATCCATGATTTCCTGGCATGCTGGGTTGTATCCGCCATCTGCTGTGAGGGGATTGTATCTTGAGTAAATGGCTCAGAGGCATAACAGCCCAATGCCATCATCATGACTAGTATTGTCAGGATATGCTTCATAAAGTCTATAATCTTTGATTCTACATGTGATTTTTACTCGTAAACCAATGCCACATTATCTATCCACAATGTATTACCCGGTGTACCGATATAGGCTCCACCATGGGATGAAGAGAACTGCAGGATAAGATGTGTAGGCGTCTCATGAATGCCCGCCCATCCGGTTTCCCTTACCGGCACACTTTTTCCCTTGCTGTTGCGGGCATAGTCGGTAGAGCGAAGTCCCATCGTAGCAGCATCATAACCAGCCATGTGACGGATATCGCCATAATGAATGGTATAAGTTGCATCATTCACCCATCCATTGGTGCTCTTTCCATACTTCACCACCATCGTGCCCACTCGTTTGGCAGTGATGTTTCCCCGAGCATCTTCATGGCGCTTCTGCAAATAGAGTACGGCAATGGCATAGTCGCGACCTGCCACAGTGGATGCTCCACTGAATCCATTCTGCTTGATACGGTTAGCTGATTGAGGCATATATGTTTTATAGTCAAATTGTACTGCCTTAGGACGTGCAGTGAACGGAATACCCCAATTGATGGCTTTCGGACCATCTTTGGTACTCGTAATCGGTTCACGTACATCACCCAGGAAAAGGGAACCTGCTGCCAGAACCTTGATATTGATAAGTCCAAGCACCTTTACTTTCTCTATATGGGTTTCCAATTTAGCGCAATACCCATTGCCACGCTTGTCACGATAAACAGAGTTATTGGTTTTGTAGATACCCGAAACATGTGCCAGAACATTGGATGATCCCCAGGGGGAACCACCCTTGTTGGTATAAGGAGTATTACCATTGAGGGTCATATTAGGTCCTACGGCATAGATGGTTTTCTGATTTCCACCAATGATAGCCGACTCCTTGATGTTTCTAATTACCCAGTGATCCATGTTTCCATATTTTAATGGAACTACCTTTTTCTGTCCTTGTACAGGAAGGCCAGATAAGGATGCCAAAGCTATTGCCAAGCTAAATACTATTTTTTTTTCCATACCCGTTTCTTTTATTTCATTTCTATTTTGTTTCTATTCAACCTACGAGAAATTCACAAGACTTCAATGATAGGATTTGCAAAGATAGAAAAATTTTCCGTACTTTTCAGTTTTCCGGAAAATAATGATTGAAAATTAAGAAATAATAATAGATTTAGTCGTTTTTTATCGTATAAAAACAAAAAATCCTGCATTTGACTGAGTGGCAAATGCAGGACTTTATGTATAATAATATGTATCAATTATCGATTGGAATACATGTTGTCGTAGTACTTCTGGTAATCACCAGAGGTTACGTTGTCCATCCATTCCTGGTTATCAAGATACCATTTTACAGTTTCCTCGATACCCTCCTCAAACTGGAGAGATGGCTCCCAACCCAATTCCTTCTGCAACTTTCTAGAGTCGATGGCATAACGCATATCGTGACCCTTTCTGTCTGTTACGTAGGTGATAAGATCCATATCCTCGCCTTCCTTTCTGCCGAGCAATCTATCAACGGTCTTGATAACCACCTTGATGATATCGATGTTCTTCCACTCGTTGAAAC